>Ga0208872_1000120_pt1 | contig 78777 bp, 116 predicted proteins | sample CryBogCBH12Aug08_FD_185508 | JGI IMG/M metagenome (GOLD analysis project Ga0208872, IMG submission 185508) | Freshwater microbial communities from Crystal Bog, Wisconsin, USA - CBH12Aug08 (SPAdes) | ecosystem: Environmental > Aquatic > Freshwater > Lake | place: Crystal Bog, Wisconsin, USA...
GCAGTGGGTTTGTTGTTGGTTATATCAGGAGGTTACTATGTCTCAGATCATCACGGCTATGAAAGACGGGTTGCAGAAGATAAAGCAGAAATTGAGCGCCTTAATGGAGAAGCTCGTGCAAAAGAAGCAGAGCTCGGACAAAAGCTTGCAAGAGCCACCGGCCAACTGAAAAAGGCTAAAGATGATATTAAGACCAAGCAGGCTGACATTGGTGCTCGTATCGATGCTGGCGAGTTGCGCCTCCCCTCCACCTGTGGTGTACAAGCCAGTTCAGATGCCCCCAATGGAAATCAAACCAATGGAGCCGAATCTGACCGACAGGCTATTAAAGATATTGTCTCCATCGCTTCAGACGGAGACAAAGCAATCGTCAAGCTCAACGCCTGCATCAGTCAGTACAACGAAGTGATGCAGACAGTTAATGAGGGTGTGAAATGATTACAGCAGAAAAACTTCATGCCCTACAAATCGGGCCAGAATGGGTGGAGCCACTAAATGCAACTATCCAAAAGTTTAGCATTTTTACCGTTAAAGAACAGGCCGCATTTATCGGACAGCTTTCACACGAGTGCAACCACTTCAAAGTCCTTTCAGAAAATCTTAACTATAGAGCAGAAACCCTTCAAGCTCTCTTCCATACCCACTTTAAACCTGACGAGTACGCCCTTTTTGCTCACAAACCAGAAAAGATTGCCAACAGAATCTATGCTAACCGAGGAGGTAATAGAAATGAAGCCAGCGGAGACGGTTGGCTATACCGAGGCAGAGGATGCATTCAGCTCACACTCCATGACAACTATTGGCATTGTGGGCAAGCCTTGGGTCAGGATTTTGTAAGAAACCCTGATCTTGTAGCAACACCTATGTGGGCAGTTATGAGTGCAGGATGGTTTTGGTCAACGCATGGTTGTAATCGACTGGCTGAATCAGGCAATGAAGAAGGACTATGCAAAGTTGTAAATGGAGGACTGATTGGTCTTGAAGACAGAAAGAACTTGACCAGCAAAGCTTTTGCCATTCTGTCATAATCCATTTATAATCATCTCATTAGCAATCAGGGATAATCATGACCGCTTCATTTGCTCTGACGTATGATAATCTAACCTCTACGGTCTTACAATATTTAGAGCGTAGCGATGCGGCAACTACAGCTCAGATACCTACATTCATTACTCTTTGTGAGTTCGAGATTGCTCAGCAAATTAAAACGCTAGGTCAACAGCAAGTTGTTGAGTCAGTAATGCAAGCCGGTAATGCAGTCATTGCTAAACCTGCTAGATGGCGTAAAACGGTATCAATGAATTTGACAAATAGTGGCACAATTCAGCCTGTGTACTTGAGGAAGTATGAGTATATACGATCATATGCATCAAGCGCAACATCTCAAGCAACACCCATTTATTATGCCGATTATGATTATCAGCATTGGATTGTGGCTCCTACGCCTGATCAGGCTTATACATTCGAAGTCCTTTATTATGAGCGTATTCAGCCTTTATCATCTGATAATCAAACAAATTGGCTAACTCAAAATGCGCCAAATGCAATGCTGTATGGGACACTCTTACAAGCAATGCCATTCTTAAAAAATGATCAGCGTCAAATATTTCAAGAGAAGTATAAAGAAGCGATGGATGCTTTGAAAGCAGAAGACTTGCTTCGTTTGGGTGATCGTCAAACTATTGCACAGGATTCTTAACCATGACAGCATACACCAACCCATTTACTGGTCAATCCATTCAACCGTCGTCGGTTGGGTTTGAAGCTCTTACAATCTCGGCTAATACATCTCTTTCTTGGTCAATCAACGGCTTAGGCGGAAATGTTCCAGTTGCCGCACAGATTATGAATGTAAGTGCAACAGCTAATGGGTTCTCATTACTGATGCCGCCGGCTTATCAAGTATCAAACGGACAAGATGTACTAATTAATAACATTGGCTCATACCCATTTTCTGTTAAAGTTAATGATGGTACAACCACAATTTGTAATATTGCAGCAGGTGCTGTTGAGTATATTTATCTAATTGATAATACAACAAACAATGGTACATGGGATGCATTTACATTTGGGACAGGTACATCAGCTGCAAATGCAGGTACTTTAGCAGGTTATGGACTAAATGCAATTGCAAACACATTAAATCAGTCATATCCCGTTACTATATATTACACAAGTACTTATTTAACTGCTGCAAATCAAGCAGCATTTGCAATATGGGAAGGTGGAGTAGGTACATTAACTCTACCTTCTTCATCAACAGTGGGTGCTAATTGGTTTGTCAATATAGGTAACTATGGCACAGGCATTCTCACACTTGCACCTGTTGGTACTGACACAATCAATGGTAATAGTAATCAACAATTACAATTAACTGAGTCATTAGTTCTTGTTTCAACTGGTAGTGGTTGGAATACTTTTGGTTATGGAAGATCAAATCAGTTTGCATATACACAATTGGCTTTATCAGTTAGTGGTGGAACAACTACACTAACATCAGTACAAGCGGCAAACACAATTCAAGAATATTCTGGTGTACTTACATCTAATCAAATCATTGTTGTGCCTTCAACTGTTCAGTTATATTCAGTAATCAATAACACAACAGGCTCATATACACTTACTTTAAAAACAGCAGTATCAGGAGGTGCATCTGTTGTTGTACCACAAGGTGGTACATTAATTCTTGTATGCGATGGCACAAACGTGTACAATGCAGCTTCTGGAACAGCTAGTAGCTTTAGCACTCTTACATTAGGTAATGGTTCGACTGCAGTCCCATCATTAAAGTTTTTAGGCGATGCTACAACAGGCATTTATTTACCTTCATCAGGACAATTAGGCTTTGTCGTAAGTGGTTCACTTGCAGGTTTCTTTAATTCTTCAGGTTTTACAGCTTTTAATGGCATATCTGGAGGAACCTTCTAATGACCGCTAAAGTTATATCATTAGCAATACAGCCGGGTATTCAGCGTGATGGTACGCAGTTTGACTCTGTTCGCTATGTTGATGGTATATGGACACGTTTTCAACGTGGCAGACCAAGAAAGATGGGTGGCTACAATGCCATGTTCTTGAATGCACCTGAAGTATCTCGTGGCATGGTTATGCAATCGCAAACAGGCATTAATTATGTGTATTCAGGGTCGCAAAGTAAAGTATCCGCTTGGCAAACTGACGATGATGATGCTACTGGTTCAGGCCCAACTGATGTTACTTTAAGCAACTTTACAGCTAGTGCAAACAATCTATGGCAGTGGGATGTTTCATATGACTCATATGGCAGTGGCGCATTTACAGTAATTGGCCACCCTGGACAAAATTTATCAAATATTGACAGTACTGTTAATACACCTGTCTTAATTGGCAATTTTCCTTATGGGTCAATGTCACAAGTTGGTGTGTTTACTGCAGTTGGTAATTTATCAAGCACAACAATCACAATTGCAGCAACTAACTATTTAATTGGTGTAGGACAAACAGTAACTGGCTCAGGAATTCCTTCAAACACTACAGTCACAGCTGTGACTGTAGTTACTTCACCTTCACCACAGACTACAGTCACTGTGTCAAACTCAATGACAACTAGTTCTGGTGTGACAGTTACGTTTAATAATAATATTTCAGTGTCCGGTGGATGCTGTATGATTTACCCATATATGTTTGTGTATGGGAACAACGGTCTAATTCAGAATTCATCGGCAGGAAACTTCAATAACTGGGTAGCTGCGGATGCTAATGCTGCTAACCCAACAGCCACAAAAGTTGTTAAAGGCATGCCGGTTCGTGGTGGTACGACATCACCTTCAGGGTTATTTTGGTCATTAGACTCACTGATTCGTGTGTCTTATGCACCACAGAATGTTGGAACATCCACAATTTATTGGCGTTATGACATTATTAGCAGTCAATCATCAATTCTGTCATCACAATCTGTAATCGAATATGATGGTATTTACTATTGGGCAGGCGTAGATAGATTCTTGTCATACAACGGTGTTGTTCAAGAAGTACCTAATCAAACTAACTTAAACTGGTTCTATGATAATCTCAACTATTATGAACGTCAAAAGATCTGGTGTACAAAGATTCCTCGATGGGGCGAAATTTGGTGGTTTTATCCAAGAGGAAATGCTACTGAATGCACTGATGCTATTGTCTACAATGTAAGAGAACAAGTCTGGTATGATGCAGGACAAGCCTTAGGTGCCAGAAGATCGGCAGGTTTATTCTCTGAAGTGTTCCGCTATCCTATTTGGGCAGGCTGGGAAGCTAATTCAGCAGGTGGTTATACAATTTGGCAGCATGAGAGAGGTAAAGATAGCATTTATCTGACCACTGTTGATGCTGTACAAAGTACTATTGAAACTAATAACCTTGGATGGGTCACAGGAGGCCCTGGAAACCGTCAATTAGCAGGCGATAATAGATGGATTAGACTGGAAAGAGTTGAACCTGACTTTAAACAAGTAGGTTCTATGAATCTTTATGTCACAGGTAAAGGTTATGCAGATGATAATGATGTCACATCAAGCCCTTACTCATTTGATCCAACAACACTAAAAATTGATATGCGTGAACAAAGACGTGAAATGCGTCTTAGATTTGAAAGTAACACCTTTAATGGTGACTATGAAATGGGTAATATCTTGCTTAGTGCAGATATGGGTGATGAACGTTCTACAGGTAATCCGTAATGGTTGTCTATGATCCTAGAGGTTTGACTTGGGCTAAGTGGTGTTCTCACATGGCAGAACTATTTGCGCCTAATCAACTAGGAACTGTGCCTGAAGATCAGTGGCGTCTTTGGGCAGATGGCATGCAAGGTATTGGCTATTTTGTAAATTCAGCTGTTCCTGATCAAAGAGGGTTTGCTACTTGGCAAGAGTGGGCACAGTCTTTGGTTGGCATTATGAGTATTAATCCACAATGACTATCGATCAAGCCACCGCAAACCAACTTGCAGCAGCTTATACTGCTGACCCTACAAACACAGGTGCATTGCAAAGTCTTGTTAACAGCACTGGTGTTACGCAAGAAGATGTTGCACAATATTTTCCAACATTCAATATTGCAACATCAGGGCTAACCATACCCTCAAATGCAACAAATGCAGCACAGCAAAGTGGAAGTGCAGCAGGTGCGAGTGAAGCAGCCAGTGCCGCTGCAGCTAAAGCTGCACAAGATGCAGCAGCTGCTGCAAGTACAGCATCGCAAATTACTGATGTGAATGGAAATGTAATTCCAAACATTTCAAAGCCTTCAATTATTGGGTCTGATGGTACTCAAGGAATAAATGGAAATACAGTCTTATCTAGTAATCCAACATTAGCACAATTAGCAACGAAATATGCAAATGACCCAAGTGGATTTGTTGTTGCCGCTGGTATGGCAGGATTTTCCAATAGTGATATACAAAATGTATTAACAGATCCCAAATATGTAACAGGATTTACAACTGCAAATTATGCAGTTCCAAACTTTAATTCTGATACCACTGCACCTCTTGGATCTGCAAACAATTTAACACCTACAGGTGCGGCAGTAAGTACTGCAAGAACATTACAAAATCAGGCTGATGCACTATTAAGAAATGGATATAGCACTGATTCTGTTCAGTCATTTATTGATGCTCAATTAGCAGGCAATCCAACACTTGCAAAACAAAATATTGGCGGTGTTAATTTAAAAGATTTTCTTGACCAAACAATTGTTTCTGACAGCACAGCATTCCAACAACAAGCACAACAAGGTAAATCTGAATATCTTACGCCCTACAGTAATTTAGTCATTGGTTCTAATACGTCTATTGCAAATACAGGGGCAATAAATGCTGGTGTGACAAGTAAAACCGGTACAACAGGTTCCAGTACTACAGGGGCAGGAACAGGGACAGGAACGACAACAAACACAAAATCAGCTGCTGATTTAGCGGTTGATGCATTGCCTCAAGTAAATCCGACTTATTTAAACTCCCAGATTCTTGATGTATATAATAAGATCATTCAAGGCGGTGGAACAAATGCTGATGTTGCAAAAGCTTTAGATGCTTCAGGCGTAACAACTTCGCAACTAGCAACAATACTAGGCGTTAATCCTGCATATGCTCAAATTCAGTATAACATTGCAGATCCAACAGGCAGCCAACTTACACCTTATTCAAGTACGACAGCATCTGCAACTGCTAATGATTCAAACCAACAGTTTAATACAATGTATGATCAGTTGCAATATGGCAACACAAAGATCAGCACAACTACATCAGTAGACCCTGATACTGGATCACCAACTACCACAACAGGTTTGTATGATTCAAAAGGCAATCTGCTAAATAGTCGAGTAACATCACTAGGTAATGGTGTCTATGATCTTCAAACACCATCGGCAGGTGGTATCATTCATACATATGTTCAAGCTGATGCAAACGGAAATGTCTCGCCCATTACTGACTATACTAATCAGATTAGTTATCAAGGTGGTCAACATGGCGGGTTCATTAATCAAACATTAAGTAGTCTTGGCCCTATCGGAAAAATTGCAGCTGTTGTTGCATTAAATGCACTACTTCCTGGCGCAGGTGAGATTGGTGCAGAGCTTACAGGTGCTGATGCTGCATCAACAACTGCTTTAACAGCAGGTGGTTCAGCAATCGGGGCTGTTAATGGCGGTGTAATTGCTGCTATGAATGGTCAAGATGTGACTAAAGGTGTGCTTACAGGTGCGCTTGGTGGCGGATTAGGTGCAAATGCATCGAACTTAGCAACAAATGTGCTAGGTAAAGATACATTGTCATCAATATCAAGCACGTTAGGTGGGACATTTACGCCTACTCAAGTATCACAAATTGTTGGCAATGCTTTTACAAAGTCAGTTGTGGCTGCTGCAAATTCAGGTAATACATCAAACTTACTTGGGACATTTGCATCAAACTTAGTCACATCAGGCTTAGGTACTACTGCATCAAATGCTATTTATGACCAATTTGAGGGTAAACTTAGTGATGCCACACTTAGTTCACTTGCAAAAGCCGTTGGCAATATGACAAGTGCTACAACAGCTGCTGCAGTGTCATCAGGTGGTGATGCAAATGCAATGACAAATGCATTAGTCACATCAGGAGCAACGTCATTAGGTAATTTTCTTGGTAGCACAACTGCAAATGCAGTTAAGTCAAGTACAACTTCAAACACAGGTACAACAAAAGTATCTGACACAGGGTCAACAGCATCTGGTTCAATTTCTAATATTGCCACAGACCCAGGATCATATTCGGATGCTAAACCTGGGACGATGACTACAATGTCAAACGGTGAGCCTGGAATTGTATTGGATAATGGCAAAATTGCGTCATTGGTTGATTATAGAAATGCAGTAGCATCAGGCCAGTCTTTTTCTATTGATGGAATAATGCAAACAGGGTCTGATGCAACTAGTCTGCTCAAAAATGCAGTTTCATCATCTTCAACAACCTCTGTTGATGTGAGTGGGACAGGTGCAGTTGTGAATGCTGAAAATGCATCAAAACTAGGTTTTGATACTTCACAGCTGCCTGATGGTTATCAGTTAGTTGATGCAGCAACTAGCGATGCTTATTATGCAGCGTATGGGCATAACCCACCAGTCACGCCATTACCTGATGGCACATATGTGACGATGTTGCCAACTTCAGAAATCGAAAGTTTAAATTCATCATCAACAGATGCATCATCATCTGGTCTTGGAAAAGTAACCGTAACTGCACAAAGCCAAAACGGTACAAATGCTGATGGAACAACTGCACTTAATCCTGTCACTGTCGTAGGAAAGAAAGATAATACAGATAACACAACTACACTTAACCCTGTCACAATTGTAGGGAAGAATGACAATACAGACACTAGTGTGACACCTGTAACTCTTAATCCTGTCACAATTGTTTCAAAAAAACCTCCTGTAGAACAACCTCAGATTATCGACCCAAAACCTCCTGTAGTTCAGCCGCCTGTACAGCCGCCTGTGGTTAAGCCGCCTGTTGTACCTGGGACAACAATTACAACGCCCGCCACTAAAACAACAACTACAACCGAACCTTCTGTTTCTCAAACAAGCTCATCTACTACAACAGGTGCTTTACCTGCCAACTTAATCGGAACTATGCTGGCAAGTGCTGCACCAGCTGAAAGAGCAAAACTTATGCAAGACTTAAAACAAATCTACCCTGAACTAGCTCACTTAGACCCTAAAATTCTAAGTCTATTAAGCGGTGAAGCATCAAATAAACATGCCGAGAGCTTAATGCAAAATGGTGTGAATATGCTTCAAGCTCCTGCAGCTTCTGGCAGTGTTCCGTTATCCCCTATTTCTGGGTCATCCGGTCAAACAGGTTTAACACCATCTAGCATGACAAGCCCTCTGATGCAAGGTAATTACAATGCATTATCATCGGCTGGGTTACAAATGATGGCAGGACAGCAAGGGGCATTACCTTCCTTTAAGAAGGGTGGTACTGTTGAGCATGTGCCACAGTTTATTACTGGTGCAACAGGTCATTATGTTAAAGGAGAAGGTGATGGGCAATCTGATGATATTCCTGCCATGCTTGCTGATGGTGAGTATGTATTTGATGCTGACACTGTGGCAGCTTTAGGCAATGGCTCATCTGATGCAGGTGCTGAAGTCTTAGATAAGCTACGTGAAGCTATAAGAAAGCATAAGCGTTCTGCCCCTCCTGATAAAATTCCGCCTAAGGCAAAGTCTCCATTAGAATACTTGAAAGGTGTTAAACTATGACAACCACGACCGGTGCGCTTTCATCGCTTTCACCTTTGACTAGCAATCTTAGTTTGCCTACATCATCAACACCGATTACTGCAGGAAATCCTTCACTAGGAAATCCTACAATTACGCCCTATTCTTTTGCACCTAATAGTTCGCTATTGGCATCAACAGGTTATACGCCTGCCCCTAATCTAGGAGTTACTCCAGGTTCTACATCGACAGGCTCATTTACTCAAGGTGCACCTCTTCCAAATATTACAACATCACAAGAGCAAGTTACAGCAGCCCCATCGTTCTATACTGATTATTTGAATCAGTTGGCAACACAAGGTGCACAAGCTAATCAAAACTCACAGTTTGTAGGTCCGACTAATCTACAAACAGCTGCATTTAATAATGTTGCATCAAATGTCGGAAACTATATTCCTACACTTAATGCAGCTACAGGTTTAACACAATCTGCTGCAGGCGATTTGACAAGCAATATTAATAGCTTGATGAATAATTCAGCAACCACTGACTTAGTTAACTCTATTGGAAATCTAGGTCAAGCTAATATTGCACAGAACATAGCGCCGCAAGCAAATGCAGGTGTAGTAGGTTCAGGTGGCTTTGGTTCACAAAGAGGCACACAAGCTCTTGGTGAAGTACTTGCCAATGCCGGTTTAGGTATTACTGCTCAACAAGCAGCTGCTAAGCAAGCAGCATACAATACAGCCACACAAGCAGGTTTGCAAGAACAAGCAAATCAACTTGGGGCTGCTAACCAACTAGGCAATTTAGCATCAACCACGCAAAGTCTAGGTCTTGGCGATGTAAATGCACTTGCAACACTTGGTGGTCAGCAACAAACAATTGCACAGAACCAACAAAACTTTCCGATGCAAGGTCTTGCTAATGAGGCAGCACTTCTTAAAGGCTTTACAGTACCTACATCAGTGTCATCAAGCTATACAGGACCAATTCCTGGCGCATATGCGGCTTCTCCATTACAGCAAATTGCCGGACTTGGTGCTTTGGCAGCAGGTATAAGTCAAACAAACTTAGGTACTGCAATCGGAAATGGATTGTCTTCTGCAGTAAGCGGGTTGTTTAATAACAATACACCTACAGTGACTAATGGAAACCCATTAGGTTCATCAAATATTGATACAAGCGGTTGGACTGAAGTTGGTCAGAACATATATCAAACAAGCACAGGTCAGTTGGTTGACGGTGAAGGTAATCCCATAAATTAAGGATAGAACATGGCACTTCCAATCGTAGCAGGCGGAGATCCTGATGCAGCCGCCAAATACAATGAAGGCATCACTAATGCTATCAATGCATTAACAGCCAGATCTGAACCAAATTATTTTAGTCTTGCCGGTGCATTGTTTAATCCTGGACGAACAGGAAATGCTGGTGAAGCGCTAGGTAGTGCATCAGCTGAACTAGGCAGACAACAAGAGCAAGAACAGCAAAGAGCACCGCAGCTTGCTATGCTAAAAGCTCAGTTACTTGGTCAGCAATATGAGGTTGCTAATAAAAATAAAGCGCTTGAAATGCTTGCGCCTTATATTGGTGCATCAACAGCTGCTGAAGCCGGCGATAAAGTAGCTAAGGGTGATATACCATCAAACTTAGTTGATTCACTTCCTGGCACAATGATGCCTATTTTGGCAAGTCTTCATCCCACACTTGCTGATGGTCTTAACAAAGGCTTCATGCAAGATGTAGAAAAGAAAAAGTTAGGAATACAAGAAAAAGAATATGGTCTTCATGAGAAAGAAACTAGTCTTAAAGGTCAACAATTTGGGTTGGATACTGCTAAAATTCTATTGGAAAGCGGACCAAAAGCTCTTGAACTTATTAAGCCATTTATTAATCCACAGACAGATACTAACCCAAAGCCCGGTCCTTTGGCACTTCCTTCTGTTCCAATGCCTGTAGACAATGGCAGAATCTCAAGTCCGTTTGGTCAAAGACCTAATCCTTTTGATTCTAGCAAACAAGAGTTTCATAGTGGCATTGATTTTGCAGCACCTGAAGGTTCACCTGTAAAAGCTGTGCTAGGTGGTACCGTTAAATCAGTAGCCCCCATGGGAGGTTACGGAAACCGCGTGGAGATTCAACACAAAGACGGAACCAGTTCTTATTATGCTCACTTAAAAGATGCTACAGTAAAGCTTGGTGATGTTATAGGCATAGGTCAGCAAATAGGTACAGTTGGAACAACTGGAAAAACCACAGGTCCTCATGTTGAGTTTGGCATTCATGATAATGGTAAGCCTTTAAACCCAACAGCTTATATGAACTTTGCAGGTCAACCTGCTGCACAACAAGCAGCCCCTGTTGCACCACAAGTGGCTCCTGCTGCACAGCCTGAAGCTGCACCGCCTAGTGATCTTTCATCACTCCCACTTAATGTCCAAAATAAAGTAATGCAAGCACGCATTGAGAAGTCTGATAAAGATTGGGAAGACTACTCTGCTGATATTAAGAATGTGAAGCCATTTGTGCTTGAGAGACAGAACAAACAAATTGCTGAAGTCATGAAGATCGCCAAAGAAGATCCTACAGTCTTTAACATTCTTGGGTCAGGTACGTGGTGGAGTGCAGCCAAGCATGCTATGGATGAAGGTGCCAAAGTTGGTAAGTACCCTGTTAGTTTGCCTGCTCAGACATTTGCTGAATATGGCAACTTAACTGATACGCAATTAAAACATCTTAGAACTGTGCAACGTAATTTAGCTGACATCTATTTGGCTAGTATTGCTGAACGCGGAAAAGTTCTTGGTTCTAATCCGACAAACTTTGAAGATCGTTTATACAAAGCCCCAATGGCAACAGAAAAAGATCCTGCATCGATTGTGGAAGAATGGGGCAAGAAACATTTGTTGTATAACCGTGCAAAGTTATCTTTGTTCAATGCATACAAACCTTATGCAGCTAGCCCTGAACAAGGAATAGGTCGCTTCTTTACTGATAAGAAGTCACCTTACAATACAATTGTACAGAACTATGGCAAGTTCTATGATCAACTTAGCAATGAATAGGTGATATATGGCAACATCGGCACAACCGGCTCAACCTGATCCATTTTTAGCACCTACTGAACAACAAAGTGGACCACCTGCTGATCCATTTTTAAACCCTGATGCCAAGTTAGAAGATGTGCATCCTGCATTTGCAGGAAGTGGGTCAACTACAACATCACCCCCACCTCCGCCAGCGCCTAAACAGACAGGGTTGGTTGATCCTTCAATGGGTGCTATTTTAGGTGGTATAGCTGGTATTGGTGTGAATAAAGCATTGCCTTTACAACCGCCAACACCTCAGCCCTCGGTTGCAACTGCATCTGGTAATGTGGCAAACCAAAGTGCTGTTGCTCAACAAATGATGTCTGACTTAGTTAAACGTCAGCTAGCACATACCAACCAGTTGTCAGGTTTGCAGCAAGCAATACAGACAACGCAGTCAATGCATAATCAGAACATGGCTAACTTTGCACAAGCTAGTCAAAATGCACAATCAATGAATGCTGTTCCTAATCTTGATCTAAACCCAGGTGAATTAACTACAGGTGACAAATGGGCATTTGGAAACCCTGAAAAAGGTACAACCGGTGTAACTGGTGATATGGGCCCAGGCGGTAAAAGTGTAACTGAAGCTGCTAGAAACTATAAACTACAGCAAGGGTTGTCTCCATCAGAAGCTGCTAAGTTTAAAGTCAATCGTAGCGGCTTGATTGTGACAAATGAATTGCCTGTAGAAACACCACTTACTCCTGCACAACAAGCTGCACAAGAAGCATACAAGGAAGCGCATAAAAGAATGACTGAATCTGAAGCAGCACTCAAAGAGTTGCATGATCGTCATTCTAAGCTCGTTAAAGAAGGGCCATACACTAAAGCGCATGAAGAAGCTGTGGCAAGACAACAAGCAAAAACTGCAGGTGCTGAAGCCGAACTAAAAACTTTGCTTGAAAGTGTTAAGCCTGAAAGCATGTTGGCTACTGCAGGTCGTGCAATGGGAAGAGTCGGTCCAATGGCAGGTGGAGCCACAGCCGGTGGTAGACTAATGGAGGCTTGGAATGAATTACAAAAACGTAATTATGGTCCTGCAGCTGTTCATACTATCTCTGGATTAGGCGGCCTTGCCATGATGTACCCTAATCCTGCAGTTAGATCACTTGGTGCTCTTGCAGCTACACTTCCAGAAGCCGGCTTATCGGCTTATGAGGCTTCAAAAACTACTGCATTACCCAGTAGATGATAGGTCATTAGCACCTTGTGTAGTCACTATTGTGGCTACATGAAATGCTTCTACCCAAACAGCATAAGGGTCTTCTAATAAATCCTCATTGTGCGTTCTTTTAAGAAGCTCAACCCATTCATCATAAGTTTTTCTCATAAGTACTTGATCAACTAGCATTCTTTCTCCTTGCTATAAAGAAGCGATAATGCCTAACACTACGGTTAAGCGCTTGCTTTCTGACATTGTAAGTTTTGCATACATCCACTTGACGCCATAAGCGCACAACCACGGCACTTAAAGCGTCAAATGTAGTAGGCGACCAGTTTGGATGAAGATCTTTAAACTCTCTAAACAATGCTTTTCTTTCGTATAGTTTGAGAGCCTTAAGACTATCATGAACTTCTTGCCATCGGATCATATATACTTCTTCTCAATAGAATCAATTTGATTAAGTAAGTCTTCACGTATTTTTAAGTACGTTTCACTACCTGCATATTCATCTCTACCTTTATTGTGATAGAACTGCTCTTCACACCAGTCAAAGTTGTCATTCTTTGCATTAGGCGGAAAGATGTTTGTCTTGCCTTTGGCACATTGACGTTGATAAAAAGCATCAGGCTTTCTAAAGTCAACCAACCCTTTAAGGAATGGATAGACCTTTAAGACTTCTAGCCATAACTTCATTGCGATGATGTTGTCGACCGTTGTTTGGATCTGTTCATCCCCACGCATAATGCAATAACCAATAAGGTCTTTAATCGTACAACGAACCATATAAAAATGCTCAAAATTACGAGGCATAATTGTACGGGTATCAAGACCGTGAACAAGACCGCTATCAAGCATATCGATATAAAGTTGTCTAGCATCTTCAGTGATCCTTTTATAACGCTCAAAGAACTCAGGGTTAGCCATTATTGAAGGCTTAACCATCACACGGTCATCACGCATATCACGGTCACCATGCACTTGAGCTGCAAAACTAAACAGCCTATGTCTAATTAAGTGTGTAGTGTCAATCATATCCATGCCATTAACGGACCATGTGATGTTGATCGTTTCCATTGCAGTGGGTAGTAATTCATAGCGGAATAGTTCATCAATGGTTTGATTAATATCCTCTTCAGGGAACTCCCATTGAATCTTGTCATTCCATGTATTCATTAGAAACACTGAAATAGTTTTTCTAAATTCAGGTATTGTTGGTGCATGGACTAACTGTACATCAATGTTCTCCAGTTGATTTACGAACTCTACGGGTCCGGGTTTTTGTCCGAACTTCAGTGTTGTGTGCATCTTCTGTAATTGAGGCATCTGACTCTTGTTGACTTTGGGCATCGTTTTCTCCTTGAAGTTGTGTTAAATGAATCTCTACTAACCTAGCATATCCGGCAATATCTGTCCAACTATCTATATGGTCAGGGCAAACTGACAATCTAGAAAGTTTCATTGCAATTTTCGAAAAGAATAAATAGAACTCAGGGGCCATAGCTTCGCCTGTTTCGAACTCGTGCCTCTCAGCTATCAATGAAAGGATTTGTGCTTCCAATGTTATTCCACCGAAAAAATTACCGTAAATTGCGCCTCGCTGCTCTAGAATTTGATCTGTCGTTTTCATGGTTATACCTTATAAGGTTGAAGTTTAGCCTCAAGTTCGTATAGTCTTTTACAACTATTCCTATAGACATCGGTCATATAACCTTGATTGCCTAATTGGATCTCATTATCGGCATACTGTTTGCATTGTAGTGCATCGGCATAATGCACGGCCAATGCTTCAGGTGAGCCATCATTGTATGCTTGCACATAATGGCTAAGCCTGAATGGAATCATGTCATCAGCAATTTGTTTTTCAGCTTCTTTTAATGCTTTGGCAACATTAGGAAACTGCTTTTTAACTAAATGGTTGACATCTGAGATATACATCTCTGGAAGGTCATGGCATAAAGCTATTTTAAGGGCTTTGTCTAGGTCAAACCGATAATCAGCTCTAAGAAGCATAACAGCAAGAGCCACAAAATAGCTATGTGTTGCTACGCTTTCTTGAAGTATGACAGGCTTCATGCTATACCGCTTGGTGTGTTCCAATGTATAGCTTTCCATGAAGAACTTCTCATTTGCTTCATTCATTTTTTCATGTTCCTTACAAATGCTGCAAATGATTGTGAGGTATTGCCAAACATCATTTTGTCAAACTCTTGTGCAACCTCTTCAAGCACTGCATTCCGTAATTCTTCTGATAAGAACTTCATGTCTGTGTTTATTCTTGTTTGTTGTTGAGCAATACGCTCAAACTCTTCATCTTCAGGGTCTTTAAAGTTACTCATAATCCATTGCCTCCTCCGACCAGTTTTTAGCCTCAAATGTACCTGATTGCTTGATTTCTTTTAGCGCTTGATCTAGTTGGTCATAAGACCGAACAACTGCGCCTGATGCGGCCAGCACTAAATTAAATTTCTGACCTTCTTTACCGCCAAGCCAATTGTAAATGATAGGTATGCCTTGAGCATAACACCAACCAGCTTCAAACAATGTTCCAGGGTCCTTACCGTCGGTTACACAAACCGTTAAGTCAGTGTTGTACAAAGCCTGTATATTCACCTTTAAAACATCGGCAGGTGTCATTGTGTGTGGGTCATATAGCATATCATCTTTTGGACTAAAGTAAGATAGGCCATTACGTTTTAGAACATCTTTGATGTTTTCTACGACTGTGACTTCACGTTCATTAAAGAACGGTGATGCAATATAAACAGATGGATTACGGTTAATGGATTTCATGATTTCCTTTCAGTTGAGTTTAAGGCTTTCACATACGTTACATTTGCATGTATATGCCATTTTTATGATATTAAGAACACTTTCAATAGAATCTTCACCAAACATATGACTACAATCATCACCATTGCCTTCACCAGGTCCATCAATACATTTACCAACCAATGTGATGATATAACCATTGCCATAGTTACGTTCATCTGACCAGTCTTCAATATGCTTGCTGTACTTTTTAGGAATGTACTTAGGAGTTGTTTTAGAAGTCTTATATGTTTGCATTTGAGTTCCTTTGAAGTTTAGAATTAAGTGTTTAACAAGTAAACAATTACATTATACCATGCTTTTGACATAAGTAAACAGTTTACTTAACTTATTTTCAGTCTCTGGGCTTTTATTTGCATAGTCTTTAATGGCATTCATCAAAGCTTGTTGAGTTTTGTCTTTGCTATGAATAGCTTTTACAATTGCTTCATCGATCGTGTCTTTAGCAATGATTTGATGCACAATGATATTGTTTCTTTGACCTTGGCGCCACAAACGTCTTATGAACTGTTCATAGATTTCCAATGACCATGTATTGCTAAACCAGATAACTGCATAGCCTGCACCTTGTAGGTTAAGACCGTGGCCTGCACTTTGTGGGTGTGCCAATAAAACAGGATGTTTGCCTTGGTTCCAATCATCAATGGTTGTTTGCATTTCTTTGCCGGTTATCCCTGAGCCAATGTGCGGTGCATTAGGAAAAAGCTTTTGCAGTCGTGTTAAGTCATGCCTAAAATGATAGCCAATTAAGCATGGCTTACCATTTAACCCTTCAACAAGTTCCTCAACTGCATTTAACTTCTCATCATGCATAGGCTGAACATCTTTGTCTTCGCCATCAAGATAAATAGCACCATTGGCAATTTGTTGGCATTTACCAACTGCTACTGCAGCTGTTGATGCCGTTACTTTATTGTCATTGATGTCAAGCAACAACTTGTCTTCAAGCTCTTTGTACATCTTCTTTGCTTTACTTGGCAAGTTAATATACACTTTGTTTGTGATTAGCTCAGGCATGTCAAGATAGTCTTCAGCTTTCATGCGTAAAACTTTGTCAGATAACTTGTCATAAATGACTGTATCCATACCTTGCTTAAGCTCCCATGAATAGCCGCCATAGCCAGTTGGGTAGAAGTATGTTGTTCTAAAATGAGTGATAAATCGTCCAAATGTAGCACCACGATCAATTACTAACTGTGGACCAAATATATCCATTAAACTATTCGGAGCTGGTGAGCCTGTTAAGCCAAACCGACGTTTGAATAAGTCCAGCATAGGTGCAAGCGACTTAAATCTTTCTGTTCTTGTGTTTTTAAGGTAGCTAATCTCATCTACAATCAATGCATCATACGGAAAATGCTGTTTAAGCAATGGCACATTCTTGATTAACCACTGTAAGCCTTCAAAGTTAATGACATGAATGAATGACTTGTCATTTAAGTATTTGTCTTTGTTTGGTCCGTGAAGCACACTGATGGTTAGGTCTTCAAAGTTTTCCCATTTAGAGACTTCTTGTGGCCATACAGCATAGCACGGCCTTAATGGTGCTAAGACAAGTACTTTGTTAATTGCTTTTGCCGACCGTAGAATCTTCAATGCTTGCAGTGTGATGCTGGTCTTCCCTAATCCGGGATCCAGCCAAAGTTGTCCTGAGCCGTTTTCTACTAGAAACTTTACGGCTTTTGTTTGGTAATTGTGTGGACTCCAATACATTTGTGATTTCCTCTTTAGTTCGTAAAACAAGAATTTTGTGATTTAAGCCTCTAAGTAACTCATGGACAGCTATTTGTCTAGGACTAAGCACACCGGTTAATGTCTTTAGTTCTACCCATATAACTTTTTTATTAATAACTACAATCCGATCTGGCCAACCAGTGGAGAAACGTAAGTGTAGTTTTAAAGATGTCACGCCAAGACGTTTGCATTCTTGACTAAAATGACGTTCTAATTGTTTTTCTAGCACTTTAGTCATTGTTCAATAGCATGCATGCTAACCAGATAAATGTAAGTACTAATGCCGCATTGATCAATGCAGCTAAAAGCGCAAATGTGATCATCATTGTATCAATCATGTGTGTTCTTCTCCTTCAGCTTGGCTTCAATGTATTGAATAAGTTTGGAAGTCGGTATGCGACCACTACCTTCTTCTTTGAACTCTACCCAACGCTCAACTTCATCACAATCCTCATCAGTCAGCCCTACCCATTCTTGTTTTGTATAAAGCTGTATGACTGGCTGCTCCCAATCTTTTGCCATCTCTTCATGGGCAGTCAACACCACTTGCCATTCAAGCCCCTTTTGGGGAACGAGTTCTTTCATCCATGCTATTGGTTTTCTCATGTGTTCTTCTCCTTGAGGTATTTTTCGTAGTCGTTCATTAAAGATACTGCCGTTTTTCTGTCCCAGTTTGATGGGTAATACGCAACAACAAATTGCGCTTTTTCCTCATCAGTCAGTCCTACCCATTCACGCTTGCCCATTGAGTTGACTGCCTTGTCTACACTTGATTGCATTTGCTTTTGCATACCGTCAATAAAGCCTTGCTCATATTCACTAGCGTCTTCACGCCATGCATTAGGATCATATACAGTCATGTGTTCTTCTCCTTTAGTTTGGCTTCAATGTCTCTAGCAAAGTCGTCCATCCATGCACCATAAACAATTCGCCATTCAGCAGAAAGCAGTTTTAAATCTTCTTCTGTTAGTACCACCCATGTGCGTTGTGGTGTGGTGTAGAGAGGTGTTGTATATTCACCTTCTTCACGCTCATGTTCTTCAGGGCAGATTACATCAAGGATAACACCGTCCTTTTCCATGCCCCATGCAACAAGATGGTTTGGCTTTGGAGCATATGCAAAAACATGAGGCCATGTTCTTGGATCAGGATTGTGATTTGGATGCATGGCTTTTAGGTCAATAAACTCCCATAGCAAACGTTCTAATTTATCCGACACAGGCTCATCTTTTGTTTTTAGTTGTTCTTTGTAGGTAGATTTAGAGGCCATGTTTTGCATATCTTTTGTCATTCCTTCGTACTCAAGGATTGCTCTAGCAAACAATACAGGAAAGTCAGCCTTGCCAGTTGCTTCAACCAACCCTTCTGCTTTGCCACTCATGTGCAAATAAATGTTGTGTATTTCTTCGTCAGTCATTCATGCCACCCTTTTTCTTTCAGCCAAGCTTCAATCATTGCCCAGCATTCATCTTCTAGCGCCTCAGGTAAACTAAACTCAATCCATGTTGTTTCTACTGCGTTTGGATTGGGTACAAAGTCATGCCCAAAGACTGGCTCACCCTCACCCTTTACTTCTGCCATTCCAAATTTATTCATTATTTCCCCTTGCTCGGATTTGTTCTGCTATTGCTTTAGGACTGCCTTGCCACGGTTCTTCTGCAATCTTTGCACATTCCTCACGTTCACGCTCTGCCACCATTCTGGCAAATACAATCAGTGAAAAAAGACCATTGAAGCCAGCCTTACTAGACATCTCTATGATTTCGTCATCAGTCATTTTGCATCCTCCCAAATCCATCCCAACAATTCTGTTGTGTTTTTGATTTGTTCATTAGTAGGTTTTGCATACATTGCAAATTTTGTTGTATGTCCACCTCCATACAAACACCAATAACCAACTGGTTTAGGTGGTTTATAAATAGTAAATCCTGTTTTTTGTTCAGTCATTCTTGTTCCCTTGCTCGGATTGCACCAGCACATTCGCTTGCTCCCTCACCCATGAATTCATATCTACCTTGTATGTCTATCCATGATAAGTAAAAACCATCACAAATTTCAGCACACGCCTCACGTTCTTTCTCTGCTACCAGTTTGGCAAAAGATAAAAGCTCTTCTGTAAAACAAACCCAATCATCTGATGTCATTGGTATTTTTTCAAAACCAGCTTGGCAAGCCATCTCTATGATTTCATTATTCGTCATCGTTATTCCTTATAAAGACGGTGTAGCCACATCTCCAGCAGACCCAATGCATCCGAGCCTCTGTCAGCTCCATCTCGCCTAATTTACAAATAGGACAATCATTCATGTACCAACGCCCAGTAAGCTACCCACATACATGCCAATGCCAATCCTGCACTCACCAAAGCACAGATCAACGCAATGGCAATCAGTACAAAATTGATCAGCTCCATTAGGTCACCTCGGTCAATAGCTTATTTGCTGCCTGTCTAATCTCATTCAAAACCAAACTAGGATCACGACCAGATGTGATCGACTGATCAGCCTTGATCACAATGTGCTGCAAAAAGTGAGCTATCTTCTCAGCTCTATGCGACACTTCAAACTTAACCTTGTCCCTTGGAAACTCAAACTCAAGCGTTATTTTCATTTAACCTACTCCTCTTTTCCTTCAACAACCAATTACTTCCCAACGCACGAATAGACCTGATCCATTTCCTCTGGTTAGCTCTGTTCTCCCAGTAGGGTATGTAGTCCACATTCCATAACCGTCTTGCCATCTTTAAATAAGTAACGTCCATGTAATCTCCTTGTAAGAGCTTACATTATATCATAGTTTATTGTAGAGAAGTGTGTAGTATTACTACTTAATACAAAATAAGTAATGAAAGGACAATAGTATGCCCAAGGGTGATAAGCCCTGGCTTTCACTCCTCTCCCAGCTTTAGCTCACTTCTCGATACTAAGCCTAGAGTACGCATAACGCAGCGATTTATCGACATGAGCTTGTCTCACCATGTAACTCATATCTTGTCTAGTCCCTCGCTGACAGGCTAGTCGGGTCTGTGGGGTGATATCACAGCCCTGTCTTTTCTTCCACGCAGCCGATGCAGGCTCTTTCTATCGTGTGGAGTACGACATTTATGGACGAAAAAAAACCGCTTAGTGATGCATTCAAGGTGGCCGCCTTGCCTAATGACTCTCCCACGAAAGCATTAGGTAAAGCATGAATACATCGCTAAACGGTTTCTCATTACCGGCCACAGTAATGTGATATCAGTATATCAAATCTAATAATTTCTGCAATAGGTTGTTGGTGCTCACATAAAGCAGTGTCTTTAACTGGAGTAAATGTTTACCTTACCCTCAACGGCGCTAACCCGTTGCACACCAACATGAATGGAGACTGCACTTACAGTCGGAACTCGTCCCACGGCTATGCATCGCCTCAATCTCCATACATCTTGGTATGGTGAAGCCGCTTCATCATACTTTGAATGATGAGTCCGACTCAACATAAAAAAAGGGAGAGACTTTTGATCTCTCCCTAAGGCTTCTTTACAAGGAGGAAAAGAAAGCAACTATGGAGGCTATTTTACTACACCTTGGCCAATATGTCCAATGCTTGCTCTACAGACTCCACAATAGCCAGTACGCCACCCGTCCAATCGTCAAAGAACTTCTGCTCCGCCTCGGTTAATTTCCTACCGCTAGGCGGTTTATTGCCATCTTTGACCTCAAATAACAACGTCTGCCCCAAGTAGCCTACCAATAAATCAGGTATCCCGTCCCCCTGAGAAATGATCCGAACCGTAGCCCCTTGCTTACGCAAAGCCTCTACGATCTCATTTTGATTGGCGTCAATTCTGTTGGCGTATCTCATACCGTATTTATACCACAATTGCAAAACAATAATATATGTGGTACATTACACTCCCACTCAACACATAGGAGGAAACATGACAAGGAAACAAATAGCTGAAGAGAATGTCATAGCTGGTAAAGAAAGGGCGGTAGAAATTACAAACTTTCTATTTGCGAATCAAACCGATGAATACATAACGGATGTTTTGGGTTTAGCCATTACTTATGTTTCAATGGGATTAACCGCTGGTTTAACTGGTGTTCAATTGATAACCATCATAGGCGCTACGCTTGACGAGGCACACGAACCAAATGGGACGATGCAATGAACAAAGAACAAAAAGAAGAAGTGGAGGCTAAATACAAAATAGCAGAAATGAACATGAAGTCTTACCAACTATGGGAAAACTATAGATGGGACAAGGCAAAGAATCCGTTTGAGGCTTGGCAAGAATTTAAGAGATGGCGTCCTAAACGCCACGTTGTTGTCAAAGAATACTTAGACGCAAAAGAGTTATTAATGAAAGCTAGAACCAAGGAGTAGAAATGACAGAGACAGAATTTAGCAGATTACTTGTAGACGCATTCAGGTACAGATGGCTTAGAAAAGAATATGCTGCTGGTCGAGAAACAGATCTTGCAGAAGGATTGCCGACTGAAGAAGATCTCGATAACTATATAGACAGGAAAGCCATCAATGAAACTCACGAACAAGTTTAATCTACCACAGACGTTTGTTAATGTGATCAAACGTCCTACTTACTCAAAAGGTAAGTCACACATATCAGCTACTGAGCTGATTAACAGTCCCAAGATTGTTGCGCTTAAACGTGAGCATTGGGAAGAGCTAGAGCAAGATGCATCAGAGATGGTGTGGGCACTATTCGGCTCAGCCGTTCACGGCATATTGGAGCATGGCAAAGGGGATAACCATATCGTTGAAGAGCGCTTGCACATCGAGGTAGATGGTTGGAAGTTATCAGGAGCTATTGATCTACAAGAAGTTGAAGATGAAGGCATTGTGATCAAGGATTACAAAGTAACTGGCGCATGGGCGGTGATGAATGAGAAACAAGACTGGCACGATCAGCTCAACATATACGCTTGGTTGGTAGAAGCAGTAAAGAAGAAACCAGTTAAGAAGTGTGAGATTGTTGCCATCATCAGAGATTGGTCAGCTAGAGAGGCGCAGAACAAAGAGGGCTATCCTCAATCCCCAGTAGCGGTTATTGATATACCGATATGGGATTTTGAGAAGAGAGATACGTTTATCAAAAGCAGAATAGCAGCACATGCATCAGCACAGTTTGAACTTGATTCAAACGGGGAACTACCAAATTGCACAGAGTCCGAGATGTGGGAAAAGCCTACACGCTATGCAGTAAAGAAGAAAGGAGGAGTAAGAGCAAAGAGCGTACATGACACAGAAGAAGACGCACAACACATTCTCAATCAAATGGGCAAAGACTATTTTATTGAGATAAGACAGGGTGAGAGAACGAGGTGTGAAAGCTATTGCCAAGTAGCACCATTTTGTAAACAGTACAAGGAGTATAAAGATGCCAAGGAAACCAACCAATTGGAGAGCTGAATATATTGAGGCTAAAAAAATAGGCGAGCTACATAAGCAAGCCAACGATGCACTTCACCTTGAAATGGAGAAACAAATCAAGAACTACGACAAGATGATTGTTGATTCTAAACGCTTAAGAGAAATGCTTTACGAGCAAAGAGGCGTAATAGGATTTCTTGAGGCTAAGATTGAAAAGCTAGTGGAGAGTAAAAATGAACATAACGCTTAACTTTGAAAACCATAAAGAGCACGTTGATTATTGTTTGCTCATTGTAAGAAGTTTTTATAGTGGCCAATTGATTTCTATTGATGAATTCAAAAGGCTTGAAAGTTTATACAACGAACAAACTGCATTACTTAATCAAGAAAAACAAAAGTTAATTCATTGGGAGAAACTTTACGGAAAACACAAAAAGACCATAGAAGAAATTGAAGAACGAATCAAAAATGCCAAAAAGATAGAGGATATGAATTTAACTTTAAGAACATTCAATTGTTTGAAGGCAGTAAAAGTCAATACAGTTGACGAACTGATAAATCATACTGAACAAGAATTGTTAACCATACAAAACTTTGGCAGAAAATCACTTAACGAGGTTAAAGATAAATTAAGAGAAATGAATCTTTCTCTATTATCAAGAAGGGTAAATACATGACTGTACATAAAAAACTAATGCAAGCTAGAGTTAAATTACTCGACACAAAGCTTGAGAAGTCTGGCCACAACAAGTTTGCAGGCTATAAGTATTTTGAATTGGGGGACTTCTTGCCTCCCACTACAAGGATATTTAACGAGCTTGGACTATGCGGTGTGATCACGTTCACAACAGAGTACGCTACGCTTAACATCACAGACGTTGACGATGGATCAATGATTGTCATCACTTCACCTATGGCCCATGCGGAGCTCAAAGGCGCACACGACATTCAAAATCTTGGTGCTTGCGAAACCTACCAAAGAAGATACCTATGGTCTGCTGCGATGGAGCTCACAGAGAATGACCCTATTGATGCGACTGCTGGATCAGAACCACCACCTAAGCCAAAGGCAGAACACAAACCCAAAGCTCCTCCTGTTATAGAAGGTAAACCTGGCGAATGGCAAATCAAGATCGAATCCAAGACAGACGATATTGACGTATGGGCAGACGTAGTGATCGAAGCTGCGGTCATGTTGGCGGAAACGGCTAAAGAACCCCAACATGTAACAAAGATCTATCAGGTCAACAAGACCATCATGGACGCCTTGAAAGAGGCTAAAAAAGATAGATTCGATCAACTCATGCTAGATTTCAAGAACATCAAAGACAAACTTACAGAGGCACAAAATGGCTAATCAATTTCCCAATAGCGGTAAACTTTCCCCAAACAAGTACAAAGACAATCCAAAGAAACCTGATATGACAGGTGAATTGGTAATGACCAAAGACGCCATCAAAGAGCTATTGGCAGAAAGCCCTGCTGATGAAGTCACCATCAAGCTAGGCGCATGGAAGATGCAAGGTGCTAATGGAGAATGGGTACGCTTATCATGGAATAACTACAAGCCCAAAGCACCAGTTAATCCATACGTTCAGCCCAAGCAAGACACATTAGATGACTCGGATATTCCCTTTTGACCATGCAAACGATTCAATATGAGGCAATCAAGGTAGCATTAAAGCAAGATAAGACTGGCTTTATGCTCACCTTGAACATACACCCAGACGATATACCTGATGATCTTGTGCGTGACTTTGTAGGCGCAAGGTATCAGGTAGTTATGGTTCGGCTTGACGCTGAAGACAAACCAATGGATAGAAAAGAGAACATGCGTGATCCAGTCAGACTGGCAGGCATACTCTGTAAAGATCCTCTGTTCCATGAATTCTTACATGAATCAGGAAACATCTTTGTGAAAGACGAAGACTCAGTAGTCAAATGGTTGAGAGAGGAACTAAAGATCCTTTCTCGCACCGAGCTCAAGCACAACATAGAAGCTGCAAAGCAACTATTTACAATCAATGAGGAATTCAAAGCATGGAAAAACTGATTCCGTATTCAGTCCATTTGCCTGAAGATATCTATATCCAAATGAAAGCCGCTGCTGGAGAACGAAAGGGCTCAGCATTGATCAGAGAGGCGCTAACGTCTTATCTGTCGGGCGGTTCAGAGCTTGAAGCTGGATATACAAAAGGCATTAACGACTGCATCAAGGTAATCCTGAAGGATCCTTTTCTTTCAGGATTGTCCATCAAGAACAAGGCAATGGACTTGCACTTGGCATCACAACTCCAATCACTTCATAGGAAAAGCAATGGCAAGAAAAAAAGAGGGGATTGAATTGCTACGCCCCAAGCAAGACCCTGTACCAATAGAACAGATCACTCTATTGGATTGGTATGCAGCCTTTGGAGCTAACTGTATCAGCATGATACATGACGATCCAGAGCTGAACGCCAAAGCGGTGTTTGAATTTGCAGACGCTTGTTTGCGTGAACGAGCACTAAGAGTTTGAACAATCAACTAAATGCCAAAGAGAGAGCGTACGTCAGGCTTGTTAAGAGTCTGCCGTGCTCTGTCTGCGATGCATCAGGCCCAAGTGATGCACACCACGTTAAGCAACATCGTCAATACACCGTTGTTGCCCTCTGTAAATCATGCCACCAAGGAGCCATCATGGGTTGGCATGGCCAGAAAAGAATGTGGGCTATTAAAAAAATGGACGAGATGGACGCCCTTGATATCACGATTCAACGTGCGATCAAGGAGCTTTCTTCAGCGATTTTCTAATTTCCTCAGCATGTTGTGCAACCTGAGATATCAACAGATCTAAACGTTGAATCTCTTGTTGCTTCTGCTCCCCAGTCATTGACCTGTTCTGTGGGTTAGCAATCTGTAACTTCTGCTTACGGATACTGGCAATATCCTTGGCAGTCTTATCGTATAGCTTAGCCAGAGCAATATCGTCTTTCTTCTCAGTCAATATCTCTTTGACCTTTTCCGATTGACCCAACTCGGCATAGTGCCTCATGTCAGCATAAGACTCAGATATCCTCTGATTGTTCTGATAGAAGTCAGTTACATAAGTAGACTGTGTTGCAGGCAACTTCTGAACAAAGCCCAAGCTCATGCGCTTAGTCCAGTCAGCATCAGGATATACACCATCGTTAAACGGCATCATGGCGTATTGGGAAGTAGTCTCAATCGTACCGCCCAACCACCCCATGTATCCACGGATCATGTAGTCAATCTGTACTGGAGAAAGCTCCGTTCCCGCTATGGGAGCAAATACATGGGACACACCACCCAAAGCCTTAGCGATAGCACTTGTATCGTTGCTCACACGCTCTTGCTTGGATAGACGCTCCATACCAGCAGTCTCGATAGGCGCATTGGTAAATGAATCCTTATTTGCATAAACGTCCACCAAAGGCTTGAAGAACTGAGGAGTAGGATTCATAGAGAATGTCTGGAAGACCATGCGCTGAATGCTATCTCCAAACACTTTACCCTCTACGCCCTTATCAACGATCTGCTCCAAGCTGCGCTCAGCCAATGTACCAAATGAGCCAAACTCGAAAGGCTTAGGAATGCGAAACACTTCATTTGTTCCTGGAATCTTGAACCACCAGAAGAAGTCACGATCCCATTGCTCACGTTTCTTGAAGTCTTCATCATCTTTGAACGCCATGTACAAAGCCATAGACGCCAAAGTAACTGCGCCTGCGACAGTAGAAAACGACTTGGCTTTCTGTATATCGTCCTGAATGATTGGCTTACCTGTAGCGGTGTTGTAAAAAACACGAACAGTAGGGTTTATCCCGTCCCGACCAAGCTTGTACAAACCCTGTAGACGAGCATTCAAGAACGGAACGATCTGAGACAAGTAACGAATAGCGCCTGATGATCCACTCATGGAGAAGTCCATCAAGTCACGAGCTTCGAAACTAGCTTCCAAGTGTGTCTTGCCTTCAGCTCTGAGCTTCTTATACAAGGCTATGCGGTTGATGTTCTCTGAACGGTTACCAATCTCTTCATACTTGTGCCAAAGCTTCTTGAGGAAGTGTTCGACCTTTTCTTTGGTATCGACAATGTTCTCACCGTTCACACCACTAGCAAGCAGTTTCTTAACCACTTGACTGCGATCACCCTCTAGCGTTGTTCCGTAGTTGAATACGCCACCACCAGCCAAAGCAGCGATATAAGTAGCGGAACCTGGCTTACTGTCAGCAAAACCATCATAGACATTCTTAACAAAGTTGTTGGACAAACCAGACAAACCAGCAGACTGAATCGAATCCTTGATCAAGTTACTGGCTTTAAAGGCAGGAGATAAAGTGACGCCAAACCGCAAGTAGTTCTTGAAGTTCCTCATCACATCCAAGACCTTAGACTGTGGCCCAAGGTATGTAATAGCCCCAATAGACTCTAAGAGCATGGGATCATTCACATGGAAGTAGGCATCCTTACCATTGATCAAAACCTTAACGGTATCCTTGCCTGAATCCGTCATGCTGACCAAATACTTTTTGCCGTCTTCATCTACACGCTCTTGGACAACATCACCGTTTCCTACGATTTTGCCACTTTCAGCAGAGTGAACTGCACCGTCAGCCCAGTAAAGACCAGGCTTCAAGTTAGGAGTAACTGCCCCTTGACCAGAGGCATCTTGGATAATCGTGACCGCTGCTTGATTCTTCATCGAGGCAGACAGAATGTGTGACCAGTTACGCATCACGTTTTCCATCAAATCCCCAAATGGCTTTTCATTCTGACCTTTGAGCATCTTAGAGAATTGCTGATTGGTCAACCTAGACGCAGCTCTAATGGACTCAATCTTTCCATCTTCCATCGCACGATAGAAAGGAATATAGAAAGCGTCATTGGCAAAGCGCTCATAGGCTTCTTTATCAATCGTCCCTGTATCTAAGGCTACGTCCAGAACAGACTTGTTAATGGCCATCATGTCTTTGCGAGCTTGCTCATAAAGCTTAGCCCTAGACACACCATTCAAGTCACCCTTGATCAAGTCATTGCGCTGAGAAACCATGCTCGACAAGTTGGGAGAACGCTTTTCATCAGGCAGATTGGCTTCTCTGTTCAAAGCCATCCAGACTTGGAAACGATCTACTTCCTTACCAAGGGGAGCAAGAGCTTGCATCAAGCCCTTGTGATTGTCCCCAGTTTTAATATTCAAAGCGCCATCATCAAGGAACGCATGGCCATAATGCAAAATACCCTCCAAAGCTCCGTCAGTAGCCTTGGATAAACGGGCTTGCATGTAGCCGATAGGCGAATAGTCTTTAACCGTCCTCAGCTCATCAACCATCTTCTGAGCCAATGTGTTCCAGAAGTTACCCTTCATACTTACAACACGATCCAATATCGTCTTATTGGGAGCATAGAACGTACTCTGAATCTGTGACGTTAGCTTAGGATCAACGCCTGCAAAGGCATCTACATTCATGGGAGAACGCTTCTGTAGGGCTTGCTGAACCTTATCCCCCAAAACACGACCTGCTTCATGGGCGGTCATCATCTTAAGGTAGTCTTCCTCTTGATGGGATATTGAGTCCGACTCAACATACTTTTGGTAGGAAGGCATATTCATCAAACGATCCATCACACGATCTTGAGGATCCTGATGTTCGTATAACGCATCCATGATAGCCTGTGGCCTAGACTTGCCTTGAGCAACGCCATTCAGAATAGATGATCTAACCTGACTGGCATCAGCAGTTACATTTGTATCAGGAGACAACAACGCAACCGTATGGAGCAGAGGATTTAACTTTGTATCTGATGCAGCGCCCAAGAAGTGTATCGCTTTAGGCTTTACTTCTTTCAGGAACTGGTCGAGGTCAGCACGGGAAACGGCTTTCTCGTTGGAAGGTATTCCAACAATAAAATTATCCGTGCCTAAGGTTTTGACCAAATGCTTATAAACATCAGCCAAAGACATAGCGCCTTTTTGAATTGGAATAATTGGTCTGCTTATATTGAAATTAAGTTCAGCCTGAATCCAATTCTTATGCTTATCAATCAAGTCCAAAGAGGCTTTTTGATCGCCAACAATGTCAGGCATCACAAATAAAGGTCTTGGATACTCTGATTCCTCTACATCATTTAATCTTTGAATTGCCTCTTCAATCGCATCATACTTTGCAAGAATGGCATCAAAGTCTAAAGGCTTAGGCTTATTCCCTTTCAACTGTTGCCTGAAATTACTGAACGCACCAGAGTCAACAAATACTGGCGTCTTCATATTCAAAACAGTATGCGCTATTTGGTTAATCGCATTCTGAGAAATCAAGCCTACGTCCACGCCAATACCGTGATTGGTATGCCCACTTCTAGCCCGTGTAGCATTTTCAAGATCAGAAATACCACTCATACCAGACGCAAACCGAACTAAGTTTTCTTTGACATGGGCAAGATTCTTTTCTTCTTCAGTCTCACCAAATAAACTTTGTTGTTGCTTGGCCTGTTCTTTCTTACCAAACCCTTCTAATCTAGGTTGAGTAAATGCAGTAGTAGCTTTCTTGGCTTTACCCAAGGCATAGCTCTGCTTGATCATTCCATTTTTAAGATCAACCAAGTCGCTGCTCACAATAGAATCTGTGGTGCTAACCAACTTATCCAAGGCAGTCTCAAACGGCTTAGCAATGCCAAGCAACTCACGGATCAAGGAAACAATGTGATTGAATACAGTCTTTTCCCCGACTTTGATATCGTTCAAGAACTTCTGTACGCCCTCATCAGTCATACCCCAAGATACAAGCTCGTCCATATTGGACAACGCATTGTTCTTGCCACGCATGAACTCTTGGATAACCAAAGGCAGATCTGCACCTTTGTTCTTAGCAAACTCAGCGTTATAGTGCCTAACAACTTGGTTATACAAGGTAGCAAGCTCTTTGACCAACGGATCAGTAGACTTCAGGAATCTCAACTGACCACGGGTAGCAACGTGCAATAGCTCATGCATCACCACCTTGTAGCTCATGCCAGATGGATAGCCCAATTGATTTGCTACGACTGGATGACCATTGAGCAATATACGCATGTGCGTATGATCACCATTCTGCCCCCAGTAGAAAGTCGTTACCCCATTAGCATCAAACAACTGACTATTGCGCTGATCTCCGTCTTGGATCTCAAACTCATAAGTCACGCCTTCTTTAGCCAAAGCCTGAATCCTGTTCAGGACTTTCTGCATCACAAACTTTGTAAACTTATTGGGCGCATTGTTGATAGCCCATTGAGCTACCTGAACCATTGACTTGCCCGTCAACTCTTTCTGAATCTTTGCTTGCTCAGAAGTAGGCTTAGGCGCTTGCTCAATAGCTCCTGTCTTAGACTTTAACGTACCCTCACCAGACTGAGACTTCAATGTCTCAACCCTATCGTGCAACTTGTCCCGAACAGCAGCCATCAAAGCATTATGTCCCTCACGCTGATAATCAGCTTCTTGAGGGTGTTGATAGCGTACTGCCGTCAATATAGGATCAGGATTGATGCCTAAAGTTTGAGCATTGTCATAGAGCTCAGGCAATGTCTGACTCTCAAACCAATCCTCAGTAACTGGCCCACGCAAAGCCTTGTCAGCCTCAAACTGACGCTCTTCCTCTGCAACCTGTTGCTCTTTATAAGCACCACCAATCTTCTCAATGTCTTCAGGTTTTACCGCATTAGTCGCAATGGCTTGTCTTGCTTCTGCTTGATCTTCATTCTGAATGTAACCAGCCTGATGCAAAGCTTCAGTAACCTGATCCATCCTGAATCCGTTGGGTCTGAACAAAGGTCTGTTACCAACCTGTTCATTCTTGTCGTAATTCATGTTTGCCATTTCGTCTGTATGCAAACCACCACGGCTTGCAACAAACGCCTTAGCACCAATGATAGGCTCACCAGATGCAGTCATGGGTAGACCAATTTGACTCTTTGCTTCACGATCAAGCTCAGCCTGTGTCTTAGGAGACAGCACAAACTTACCCGCAACCTTGATCATCTTCATGGTCGGATTAAGCTTCTGCGCTGCCTTAGCCTGAATAGGATTATCAAATGGCACACCGCCATCCTTGATCAGAACGTTATCTTTACCCACATTCAATGGGTGCTCAGAAGCTTTAAAGAACGGCCCTGGAGCTTTCTTTTCTTTAGGCTCAAAGCCTTGGGCTTGCCAGACTTCTTCAGGCGTCCTAGGCGCAATAAGGTTACCTTCCTTATCCACTTTGGGCTTGGTAGGCTTGCCCTCTTCTTGAGCTGCTGCTTCGTTGATCGCCTGTTGTTGCTCTAAATCATATTGAACAATGTATGCCTCTTTCTCTTCAGGAGACATAGATGCCCACTTTTCTTGGGTCATCCGCACCTTTTGAGGAGCATATTTGGCTTCAAATTCCTGTTGCTCATTCAGCGCAACTTGACCGCTAGGCATTACTTTAGGAACACCAGCCAATGGAGAATAGCCTAACTGAGGAGGCGTAGCAGCTACTTCTGCTTTATTTAAATTGGGTTGTGGAGCATACTTAGCCTCGAACTGAGACTGGTTGTACGCATCAAGATCAGCCTGAGTAAGCGCTACCGATCCATCTGGCAAAGCTTGTGGAGTGAATGGCTTATTCATACCAAGAGCTAAAGGCGCAGCAGGAGGAGGAGCTTCAGGAGGAGCAATCTCTTGTTGTGGTACTTCCAATGGTACTTCAGCAGGAGCTTGGATAGCAGGAGCATTCATCCTAGTCCTGATACCGCCCACACCACCAGGTACTGCACCCATGACAAATGCACCGCCTGCAGTATTGATGTACTCGTTAATAGCGTCTTTGTCATTAACCGACAAGCCTGCACCATAACGCTCTGCGGCCTGTTGCAACTCTTCAGCAGGTACTTCCTTAGCACCAGTAGCCAACATACCTTTGCCTACATCAAGCAATAGGTTTCTAGTCGATTTGTTAGCAATGTTGCTTAGCCCACCAAGACCAATCTTCTCACCCGCATAATCAGCAAGAGAGTGAACGGCTACGGCAGGAGCTAAACGACTCATGTCGATCTGCTCAGGATCATAACCAGCTTCTTGCAAAGCACGACTTGTCGTTTCACCTGTACCGTGAAATACCGCTTGTCCAGCCATGCCTAAGTTTTGACCATAAGCCGCTGCGCCAGACTTGGCCAGTTTGCTTAGCTCTTCACCATTCAAGCTATCAATAGCATGAGCAGCCACATAATCAGCCGTTGCTTTCTTGGCTTCTTCTTTAGTAGCACCACTAGCCAATTGCTCTTGAAGTATTTTTTCCGCTGCTTCTTTGATGCCTTTTCTGACCAAAGAACGGTTAACTACACTTTCCATAGCACCCGCGGCAGTACCAGCTCCTGGAGCTACGGCAGATCCAAGTAGTCCACCAGCCAAAGCAAACGCACCAGTTTCCATGATGTTGGCCATACCCTGACCAACCTGATAAGGCAACCAATCGGTTACGACTGTACCGATGCCTTGCTTCCATGCCTCTTGCAAATCATCAGACTTCTTGGCTTCTCTCTGCTGAGCTTCATTGGCTTCATGGATATTCTTAGCGCCCTTACCCAATAGGTAATCGGATACCACGCCCTGACCAAGAACGTGCTTAGCACCAGCTCCAAGTAGCGTTTGCATACCACCAAGAACTTCTTTGTCTGAATCTGCAAGAGACTCAAAGCCACGGACAAAATCACCCTTATCAACACCCAGAAGACCTTGTACCGTTTTATCTATTACGCTATGGTCTGTACCATCTGGGAATTCAAGAATACGGCCGTCTGGGAGTTCTGCTTCGATGGTCATGTTTTATCCGATTTGTTTTCCGCTGCTATCGTATTTGATTCTGGTTGCGCCTGTGGTTGTAGGTTGCGTATTAGCAAAAGGATCAGGCAATCCTAATTTCTGATGAGCTTGTCTATAGTAAGCATTACCCATCAAAGCTTTACGTTTCATTTCAGCTCTTGCTTGCTCAAGTTGAGCAGGGTTCATATTCATTAATATATCACCCTTGGTATTCGCTACTGCATTTAACTCTGCATCTTTCTCTGCTTTAGAAATGTAGTCCGACAAGTCTTTCTGTTGTCGCTCATTTAAAGACGCTTGCCTTTGAGCCAAGTTAGCCGCAGCACTTGTTGACTTACGCTCTGTCTCAGCCTTCTGAGCTTCTGAACGTTGAGCCAATGCATCTCTACGCATTTGATCGTAAAGCTCTGTCTTAGACAATCCAAGCTGAGCAGCCATGATCTGTTTCTGCTCATCGCCACGTTGCTTGTTAGCAGTAGCCAAGTATTGCAGACCCTGTGCTCCGCCTTGACCAATGTTAGACATAGCATACTGTGAAGTACCACCCATCATACCAAGACCTGCCTGTAAAACAGCAAGCCACATATCCTGCTCTTTAGACTTCTTGCTATCGAACTCCATGTCTTTAAGCTTCTGTCTAAAGTCAGAAATGTCTGAGCTCTCTTCAGGTTTAGTAGGCAACGCCTCAATTCCCGTAGGTCTTTTCTCGGGCTCACCAGTAGGTTCAAACTGATTAGCACCAAATCCAATATCCATGTCACCCAAAGGAGGAGTAGTAGGCGTACTATTGTATGCCTCGACTTCACCGTACCCAGGTCCACCTTTTGTGCGATGACCGATAGTAGCCGCAGGCAATGGCTTAGAAGGCGTTACATCAGCAGGAGCAGGTAACAAAGAAGTGATCGCAGTTGGAGCTTCATCTTTTCTAATTGGAACGTTCTGTGTAATACGCTTTTTACCCATATTAGGATAGATCAAAGCAGGGTGTTTTGCTGCTTCAATTTCTTCCAAAGTAGCTCCACCTGGGTTAGCACCCAAAGCGGTAGGAATGTCAGCATTGTTAGGGCCAGTCAAACCTTTATATGCCATTGTTGCAGCAATAGGAGCACCTAAACCTACAATGCCTGCTGGGGTTAAAAGCCCTGCTGCGCCAGCTTCTGCTGCGCCAGAGGCAAGAGGATACTTGGGGACAAAGTTGCTCGCTGCCTTTGCTCTTTGAACGCCAGCCGCTAATTCATCCGCAGTAAATGCATTAGACGGAGCACTGCTTGCAGCAGTAGAAGTACCGAGATTACCAATGCCACCCGAGGATTGAAATGCATTGTTAGCTCCTAAACTGTATGGTTCACCACCAGCAATATCACTAAACACAAGGCTACCACCTGCACCTTGATAGTGCTTTACTTCTCCGCCAGAAGCCAAACCAACAATGCCACCTCTAGCAAAGTTAATACCCTTGATATAGTTCTGGGTTTCTTTCGGGAGCTTGGAGATATCTGCACCGTTAGCAAGCCATTTGTCAGCATTTCCAGTCCCCCAGTTATAAGCAATAGCTGCAAGTGTAGGATTCTGATACTTATGCAACAACGCATCAGCATACTGTTCGCCTACCCTTTTCAACTCATCAGGATTGTTAACATCTTTAGCAGGTGCAATACCAAAACCTGGATCCTTGGCGGTTGCAGGCATGACTTGCATTTCACCCAAAGCGCCCTCAGAAGACTTCAGCAAGTGACCTTCTTTGTCATAACGCTTACCACCACTTTCTTTTCCAAGAATGTGGCGTCTTAATTTCTCACTCTCATCCAACTGAGCTATTCCTTGAGGAGCAGCTTGGGGCATAGCTTGAGGCGCAGGTTGTAATGCGGCAATAGCCTGATGCTGTGCTTGTGGTTGCTCAGGTTGCGTCATGTTGACGTCAATATCTTCATCTTCTTCACCAGAAACTGGAGCCTGAAGTCTTCCCAATAACGACTTAAACAGAGCAGAATCTTGACGCTCTTCTTCATCATCATCGTCATCTTCACTCAAACCGCCATCAGCAAAAGCAACGATGCCACCGCCACTAGCACCTACTGGCATATTGCTAGGCAACGCAGTTACACCTTGACCAGCTTCAGACATGATGCCTTGAGCAATGGTCTGTTGCGGTTGGTTCTTAGCCGCCGCTAAACCTTGAGCAGTCTTTTGTTGGTTAACCTTGTCTTGCAACATAGGTACGCCAACATAAGCAGGAATAGTCCCGTCTTGAATTGCCTTTTGCAATTGCTCTACCGACAAATTCTCGGCAGTATATTCACGGCTTGCTAATGATCCAATCATTTTCTACCTTTCAGCGCATTGGCTATACCAAGGCACACAATTCCCCCACCAGCATATCTCGGCTCTTTGATCTTACCGCCCTTTTTCTTGGTCAGTTGATAAGCCGCTAAACCTGCAGTTCCCAATCCAGTCGCAGCAGATAGCGCTGAAGGAGGAGCTTGATAGGTTGTAGACGTAGTATTAGTAGGCGTATTACGAAGCAAGTTCATAACATTGGTAGCCTGCGTCATCGGGTAGTTTTGTGTATTACCGTAATTAGAAATGGCTTGGTTAAGAACATTCTGTTGCTGAGCTTGTTGCTGACCACCCAAAGTATTTTGGGTATTCATAATGTTCATCTGTGCGGCTTGGCAAGCAGTACCAATATTGGATAAAGTACCAGCTGCTTGATTTGCTCCTGCATAACCTGCTTGAGCTCCTTGAACACCTTGCAAACCAACCTGTGCGCCTTGCATACCTTGAGCCGTACCAGCCAACTGAGTATTGACGCCTTGGAGTCCTGCTTGAGCACCTTGAATGCCTGTTTGATAAGCTCGGTTAGCAGCGCATACACCCTGAAGTCCTTGAGCATTTCCAGTCAAAGCAGTACCGATACCAGACAATCCTAGTTGTCCGCCACCCAAAGCAGTTCCTAAACCTGTTTGTGCTCCAGCCAAACCTTGCAATCCAAGCTGAGAGCCTTGCAACATATAGTTTGTAGCAGCGCAATAGGCTTTGTTGTAACCGCAAGCAATCATTTTTTGATTTGCTAAGTTCTGGTTAAGCGTATTCTGTGCGGACAAAACTGCACAACGACCACCACCAAAAGCACCTGCCTGAGTAGCTGCGGCTTGTTGATTAGCCTGTTGTTGACCATATTGCTGATTCATCAAAGCCATTTGAGCTTTTAAAGAATCTTGCAAATATGGATTCATATTTGACTGAATCAATGCGGCACATTGAGCTTGCTTAGCAAAGTTAGCGCCTGCTGCGGCTTGCTGAGCTGCATAACACTTAGATCTTGCAGCAATACACGCACCTTGAGCTTGTGCAGCCAAACCCATCTGACCAATCTGAGAGCCTAAACTGCCATAACCTGTAGCACATTTAGCCAAGTTAGCACCTTGAGCGCCATAACCTGCACCCATTGATCCATAATAACCACCGCCTTGGACTCCTAGATTTTGACCCAACATGCCCGACTGATAACCTGCGTTACCATATCCAAGAGCTTGTGCTGCACTAGCCAAATCACCTTGACCCGCTGCACTAGCTAAGTTAGTAGCCGCACCGAACTGACCAGGCATCTGCATATTTGCAGCTTCACTTTGTGCCTGTTGTTGCAAAGGAGAAAAGCCTGCTACTGCCTGTTGTGCCGCCGCCATTTGCTGAGCACCAAAGCCTGCTGGCCCCATAACGGGATTACCGCTTGAATCAAGTAAAGGTTGACCGTTGGCGTTGGTTTGAGGAACCATTTGACCAAAAGCCGTATAGCCTTTTTGACTTGTCGGAATGTAGTTTCCTGCCGCATCAGTAGCCAAAGAACCATCAGGATTGGTCTGATAGTTGAATTGATTCATCATCTGTGAACCAAGCAACGTATTAGCTAACCCCTGAAATTGGGTTGGAATGCTACTCGTATTTACTGTTTGTGTTGCGGGTGCTGTAGACCCACCGCCTCCGCCACTCATACTTTACCTCCTTTGTACAAGTCTTGCGTGGTTTGACCGCTTGCAGGCGGAGTCAAATTGCCAGCTGCTTGATTGTAGTTAACCGCAGGCGCAGTAGTTGGCGCAGGAGCAGCAGTAGCCTGTTGTGGCCCTTGGTAATAATTCATCATAGTACCCATTGGACTATATCCACCACCATAACCACCAAATGCACCAAAACTACCTAAACCGTTATAGCCTTGATTAAGACTATAAGGATTCGATGCAAACGGATTCTGCATTTGAGGAACAAAGTTAGATGCTTCTGATCCGTACAATCCACCTCCAAACTGACCAGAAAATCCACCGCCAGTTGGTTGTTGAGGCGTATAACCGCTTGGATTCATATTCGCAGATGCTTGGCTAGGAGTAAAATTACCACCGCCAATAGCCCCATAACCATAAGGATTGATATTTAAAAACCCTTGTGAATAGTTCTGTGGCATACCAGCGCCTTGATTGGTAAAGTAAGTATTGGGAGGAGGAACATCATTGCCGTAGATGTTTCCATAAATAGTATTCGGCTGCATAGGCGCTTGAGTGTTGTAGCCTCCCCAGTTGCCAAGCGAAGAACCACCAAAATTTTGTGGGGTTGTGTTTTGTTGTTGTGGAGCATTCATGTTCCCAACTGCTGATCCCATATTTCCTAGTCCTGCCATATCGTTCTCCTAAAGCTTGGTTTCTACAAGCATTGATCGTTCTTCAAATCCGTACCGCTTCCACAAACGTGCAATAGACGGTCTTGCCATTCCCTGAATCTTTGTCGCACCATGCGCCTTGAATATGTCACCCATCTTCTTAAATGTATCTCGGTTTGAAATTAATCTACCGCCAATACAAGTAATAAAAGCTACCCTGTCATTTGGATAGTTGATAAAAGAAACAGAGGCCGCCCCATGTATCTTTCCATCTTCTACCGCTACCAACAAGATCCATTGACCTTGTGATAAAAACATCCTAATCTGGTCGAGCGTGTAGTCACCATGACTATATTGCAACGCTGCTTCAAAATACTCCCGAACAGATTCCCAGATTTGATTAACAAAATTTTGTGGAATTTGTTGAATGATCATCAGGGTAAGAATTTTTCAGGTTTAATCTGTTTGCCTTGCTTAGGATTGCCTGTTCTAGCAGCCCTAACTCTGTCCATCATTTTATACAAATGCTTTGCTCCTGCATCAGTAGAACCATTACCCAAATGGGAAACTACGTCAGCAGGAACTACAAATTCTCCATCAGCTAAACGAGCTTCTTGTTTGCCCGCAATCGTTGCTGGAATATCGTCACTCATGCCGTCACCTGGGCCTTTGAGCAAGTGACCGCCATCAGAATAAGATCCTAAGTTTGATTGATGATGCAAACCAGTAATACCACCATGAGCATAAGAAGCAAACAATCTATTGGGTGTAAAGTTTTGTGCATTGAATCCCACGGCATTCTTATTCATAGCTCCTGGATAATTAGGAGCACCAGGTATTGTGGGTCTAGGCATTAAGGCATAAGCTCCCAAAGCACCAGCTCCAAGAGCCCAAGGCATCACTTGATTAGCCGTGTAAGTCGTACCTAATAAGTTATTAATGCCACTTGTAATGCTTGAACCAATCCCCGATCCTTCGGCAGCAGTTGGGCCTCCACCAATAGGCGTATATGGTTGACCTCCTGGCGCTGGAACATATGAGCTTTCAGTAGGAAACAATCCACTAGGTGTTAAACCTTGAGCTGGCAACGTTTCAGCTAAAGGAATTGTTGCTTTATTAACAGCAGTATCTGCTATGGTAGGAGACAAGATAGATTGCGTAATTGGATCGGTATAAACGCCACTACCCAAAGTACCTGCTTGCGCCATGCCAAGGTCAGTCAATCCACTCATGGCATCAGCGCTGCCTGAATCCATCAAAAGGCTTGGGCCTAAATCATCTAATCCAATAGTTGCCATTACATCAGCAAATGCCATGTCATTTCTCCTCTAGCAAAGGCGTTTCAATAAACATACTTTCCAATTTTTCTACATCAGTTTCATTGGTAGAAAATATGTTTTGGAACACCACGGTTTCTAATATGTAAGCTACTTTTCTTCCTGGAGGAGCCATGAAAGTCATGGGCGCTTTTAGCTCTTTTCTGCTTCCATCAGGATTAACAATGATCATGTGTCCTGATAGCATATTGCACAAATGATGCGTCTTATGTGGCTTACCAATCACCACAGCACCTTTAGGCATTACCAATTCTTTGATGTAAATATTGGGGCCAAAATAATGTCTTTCTTCTGGAACCAAAGCAGGTAGCTTTTTTACCTCTGCAATAAGATTCTCAACCTTATTTGCATATTGATTGGCAATTGAATGCACTACTTCAGTCATATCATTGCCTTGGTTTTATACTTAGGAATGTCAGAAGGAAGTATTCGTGCTCCCGACATTTGTAATGCTTTCGTTAATGATGAGTCGGACTCAGCATCATAAATTACTTTAATGCCCTTGCTACGCAAGAAATTTAGGAAGTGATGAACAGAAATATCAAAGTTATGTGGATTGTCTTCTGTGAAAAAATGAAACTGCGCTATGTTTTGACTTAGGATTTTATAAGCCATTACAGTATCTTTATAGCGCATAAGCTTTACGCCTTGCTGCAATCCAAGCAATACCGCTTTCATTGCCTTTTGGACTGGGACATTATGGTCAGCAAAATACTTTTTGAGGATATATGCAGTAGAGTTTGTATCGGAAACGTTAGATCCACGGCTACCCATTGCCGTTTGAAGTAAGTGCATTTCCCCAGTATCTATTCCACCACCAGCCATAATTCACCTCGCAATTTTGTATATTATCGACTTAAAAACGTTAAGCATCAAGTACCTTGACCACCACTAATTGTGATTGTCAAGCCCGTTGCAGAGGCTTTAAAGTAAATAGTTCCACCTGAATTCATAATCATTGTTCCAGTCCACTCTAGCGTAGCATTGGCCGCAACTGATGTGCCGTAATAAACTGCATTACCTGTTCCTGCCGTACCGCCAAATGGGACTAAATGAAGATTGAACGTGATAGGGCTGCCAGTTGTATTGCAGATCATCATGTTCTTAACAAAGGTCAAAGTAGGCGGTGTACTTGGAACCGTATAGATCGTAGCTCCTGCTGTCGTAGAAGCTGCTTGAGCAAGCTGATAGCCAACGATGTTTTGAAAGTTAGCCACTATATACCCCCAAGCCAGTTAATGGTTTGCTGACTGTTATCGTCAACAATCAACAATTGAATGGCATTATCTACAGTTTTGAAATAAAGCCTAAGCGCATTCTCAATGACATTGATTGTATTGGGATCATATGTAACCGAGGGAGCAGGTAAGTTGGGGGCAATTGTGTTCTGAATATTAGACATTATCCACCCCTTCTACCGTCTGTTCTGATATCAATACGAGGAGCACCCAACTGCCATGCTGTTCCTAGCTGAGCATTCTCAATCTTAAATACGAGCTGACGTCCCCTAACTCGGGTGTATAAATACTGCGTAAACTGCTCGACTGGATAGGAAATAGTCTCTGTCAATGTGCCTGAATTAGTACCGCCAACTGAAGCTGGATTGGTATAGCCTGCACCTGAACTGGCCAATGGATAAAGGAACATGGTAGCTTGAGGATTGGTAGCCGTAGAACCTGTAAAGGTAATATCAGGCAATATCCTCCAAACAAAACCAAACTGTTCGCCATCTTCAATGTCAAATTCAGAAGAGGTAATGTAGGCATCCATAGGCTGAGGCGTACCCGTTGAATTGTCATCAAGACCAAATTCGTGGTTAAGCAACTTGCCTGTTTGTGTGACTGGATCGTAGATAGCTGCCGTAGGATAGGTGCTGATACCGCTATCAATCCAAGCAGTCCTAGACATTTGACCGTAGTACCAAATGTTATCTAAGTAGTTATAGACAACATAGCTATCGTTTTCCAAAGCATTAGCTGATGGATAGAACCACCAAACTTCATTAAACGCCTCATTGGTAGAAGCATAAACTTGGGTGCGTTGATTCTGATTGATGTTGGTAAATACATACCTTCTCAAGTCGCAATTAAGCGTATTAACTGCTCCGCCACTATAGACGTAGAACTTATCAAAGCCCATCCAGTAAACAGCTCCTGAAGCCAAAACTGCTGCGTTTTGCCCCATGATAGAAATGTTATCTGTAAGTAAGTATGTACCCCAGAAGTAAGGAGCTCCAACGTATTGGAGGGAATAAGTAGCCGAATCAGTAATCACCAAAACCTCTTGGCGTGTCTGAATGGCGGTAACAATCTGTGAACCCCTAGATAGCAAAGAGCTACCCGCTTGATTGGTAATAGAAGGAGCCCAAGTGGTCAAACTGTTTTGATCCGCCCAACGAATCAGCATGGGATTTTGAACAGTCGTGCCATAGTCGTTGCATCCAAAAGCAAAGACAAAACGATAAATATCAGAAACAAAAGTAACGTTGTTAACTACAGGAGTGTCAACATCAGCATTAGCAAGATTGACGAGATTAATGCCTCGTGTGCTGATAGATTGAACACCAGAACCGGCAGCATAAGTATTAACCCCACTTCCACCGACAGTAGTAGAAACGTTGCAAGTATTGCCAGATACGTTGATAACATAATAAATAGTTCCTAACTGAAGTCCAGCAGGCAACGCACCAGTCGTAGAAAACTGAATAGCCGTTCCAACTGTCAACGGATAAGTCAAAGTAATAATAGCAGGCGAACCTACTGAAATAGCCACTTGAAATCCAGTTAAAGGAACATTAGGATTCCAGTAATACATTCCGCCACCACGGACGCCAAAAACCAGTCCTGCGCCAAAGTTCTTCTGACTCCAAAGCTGAATGCTATTCGCAGTAGCCTGACCATTACCCCAAGAGCCAAAGCCCCAAGCACCAGTTCCCCAACCGCTATTGGAAATCACATAAGCTGGCCCAGTATTGATTTGGTACTCAGCTATCACACCTAGCCCCAACGTATACGTCAAACCAGTAGGTGTACCAGCAGTAGTTGTAACGGCAGTTCCTCCCCTAGTTGTTGATAACTGGAAAGTGGTTGAGCCGTTCGTGGCAATGATGTAATAAGTCGTTGGATTAGCATAGCCTGAAATACTTCCTGTTCCGCCAAACGTTCCGCTAATGGTTATAGGCTGACCCACATAAAGCGTATTGGCAGGAGATGAGCAAGCAAAATCACCTGTCGTATCTGTGATCGTAATGCCAGTCAAAGTAGTTGTGTCTGAAGCTCCAGTACCAGTACCAATACCCCAAGTACCGCCACCCCAAGGCCCTGCACCCCAACCAACAACGCCAGTAGTAGATGCTTGAATAGTGTAGTTATTGCTATCAATAACCGTTACCTGATATTCACCAGTAATCGTGACTCCATCAAAAGTAATGGTGTTGTAATAGGTTACAAAGTCACCTGTTATAGCTCCATGCCCAGGATCATTGACCTTAACCGTATACGATCCGCCAGTTACCGTGAAGCTTGTTTCTGGTATGACACTTGTGTAGCGAATAGGCGTGATATCGTAATAAGCAGCGCCTAGTTCAATGTAATACTTGAGATTTGTACCAACGCCAATTAAGTTTTCAGCGCTGATTAATGATGATTCATTGAATAAAGTAGACCAATTCCAAAGAGCTCTACAAACACCTTTAAAAGTGTTGTTGGAGATGATACTCCATCCTCCCAGTTTCTCAGGGCTACCTTGGCGAAACCGTATGTTATTACAGTCAAACCACCCGCCCTCAGTGGTATATCTTGTGTTCTCACGGTTGACGCCAGCTTTGAATAGAAGCTTCTTTAGTGGCATAACTTATTGTCCCATTAGGCGCTTAAAACCGCAAGAGTTTTAGCAGTTAATTCCTTGCGTTCATTCAGTCCAAACAAACCACCATTGATTCTCTTACAAAGCGCTTCATCATTATCAACTAAGTTATTGCACCCGTGCGTAGCCCAAAACCAACCACCACTCATTGCTGCATACATAGGTGTTTTTACCAAGTCTGGATTCTTTACAAAGTCCTGACCAAGGGCTTGGCCACAATGCCAGTAGTTATCGTGAAAGGTGAGCTGGATCGTACCTCTTCCCCTGTACAAAAAACCGTCCCCACTTGCCTCATTCCTATTACCTCCACGATTAGCGTAAATGCGGTTGGCAATCTTTTGAGGTTGATGGGCAAAAAGGGCATACTCCTCTGGTTTAAAGTGAGTATGAAAGAGAGCTTGAAGGGTTTCAGCTCTATAGTTTAAGTTCTCTTCCAAAGTGCGGAAGTGATTGCATTCATGGGAAAGCTGACCAATAAAAGCCGCCTGCTCTTTAACGGTAAAGATGTTGAACTTTGTGATCGTTGCATTAAGTGGCTCAACCCATTCTGGCCCAATCTGTAAGGCATGAAGCTTTTCAACTGTAATCATTTCACACCCTCATTCACGGTCTTCATCACTTCGTTGTATTGGCTAATGCAGGCATTGAGCTTGACGATTGCTTTGTCTCCGTCTGCTGCGATGGAGACAATATCTTTAACAGTCTGTCTGTTAGATTCGGCTCCATTGGCTTGATCTCCATTGGGGGCATCTGCACTGGCTTGTACACCACAGGTGGAGGGGAGGCGCAACTCGCCAGCATCAATGCGAGCATTAATACTAGCTTGCTTTGTTTTGATATCATTTTTAGCCTGCTTTAATTGACTGGTGGCTCTTGAGAGCTTTTGTCCGAGCTCTGCTTCTTTTGCCCGAGCATCTCCATTAAGGCGCTCAATTTCTGCTTTATCTTCTGCAACCCGTCTTTCATAGCCGTGATGATCTGAGACATAGTAACCTCCTAATATAAACAAAACTGCTCCAGCAACTTTTATCAAAAGTGCATGAGCTTTTAACAACGGGAAAATGCCCGCAAAAAAACCAACTACAAAAATGGCCATACCGCCAAACAAGGCGGCCAACGCCAAATAATACATGATGTTACCGAATAGCCAACTAATCATATTGCTTGTGCCCTAGCGTTAGCCATTCTTTCCCTCTCATGGTCAGGTTCTAAGTAAGGCGGTGTTTGAGGAGGAAAAGGTGGCGTCCAGTTGGGTGGTGTAGATGGGGCCATCATTACGACTGGAGCTGGTGGTGGGGGAGGCGGAGCAACATAGGCAGCAGTATTAGCTTTTGCTGCGTTCATCATGTTCGTAGCCTCATTGGTTACGCCCTTGGTCAATATTCCACCAATACCGCCAACAATCAAAAGCACAATATCGTTCAGCATCTTGGAGAAAGCTTGATCTATTGGGGCCATTTGTTTGATTGGTTGAGAAACAAACATAATGCTATAGATCAATGTGACCACAATAAAGAACAGAATCAAGGTCACCATGATAATCACAAAAGCCCTTACACGGACTTCTATGTCATCGGCAGACAGGCGTTCCTTGGGACTGTTGAGGAATGCTAGAAGTAATTCCTTCAATTTTCTTCTCCAAAATGGGGGCTACTAAATATTCAGGGCAAGTTTGCGTAAACTCACACATCGGTTTTTGGCATTCTTGATCCTGAAAGTGTGCAGGGTCTTGGCATGTATAGCGATAAGAATCATGGCAACCTGTACACAAAAATGGAAAAAATATACATATTAGTATAGATGTGTATATAAAACTGGCTTTTTTAATCATTTGCCTTCAATCCTTTGTAGGGCCTTGTTAACCCTCAGCTCCATCTGCCTTACATCCACATACATCCAAGCAATCAACGGAATCAGTAAAAGCAAAACAACCAACAAAACAATGATCAATAAGATGGCGAGTGTGTCATGCTGAGAATCATTAGCCATGCCCACATTAGCATCAGCACTGTAATTGCTGAAGCCACCATTCTTCCCTTTATTAGATCCGCCTTTTGCTCCCGTTGCCATTTTGCCCTACGCTCCTTCAGCATTTCCTCTCGTCTTGCAAGCGCCTGCACATTGGCAATGTGACCAATTTGCTGATTGACCCGAGTATACAAATCCTTCAATTCAAGAGGAACGTGGTACACCATGTAATCACTCAGCTCCGTATTCAATTTCTCCATCTGCAAATTGGCAATCGTTATGTTAATTGCAGCCTCTTGGCCTTCCTCGTTATTTGCATGAAGAGCAAACTCTTCCTGTTCTTTCGTATAGTTTTTTAGGGCGTTGTACGCTCTATAGAACTTGATGAGAGCATCACTGACCTGTTGGTAAATGAGGTTTTCATCAAACTCTGGAGGAGCCTCTTTCTTCTTTTTAGCCTTTTTAGTAGGTTGAGCAACTTGTGGTTGCTCTTCCTCTTTCTTACCAAATACGCTAGTTAAGAACCCAAGAAGCCCTTTGGCTTTTTTTTGTACTGCCTTAGCGTCTTTGACAACTCCATCAACTTCATGGGCAATATCAACAACAATTTGCCTACCCTCTTTGTACATCTCACAAGCATCTTTACAGAGCTTGAAAGCGCCAGAGGCAAGGGCAACAAGAGTGAATGGATCAATTTTGACACCTTAAAAAACCCCTCCAAAGAGGGGCTTGGATTTTAGTTAGTTGCAGGAGCTGGAGTAGCGTCTGCGGGGGCAGCAGCAGGCTCAGCGGGGGCAGCAACCGCATCTGGCAAAGCATCGTGAGTAACGGTGTAACCGTGGTCTGTGAGCAATGTGATTGCGTCTTGAATGTTTTGTTGCTCTTGTGTGAGGAAGTCAGCAAACTTAGAAGCAGCATCGTGCTCGGCAGAACCTTGAGAAAAACCCAACTTGGCAATGAAATCTTGAAGGGATTGGATAACGTTAATCATGTTTATTCCTTAAAAAATACAGTCAAGTGACTGCTCTTAAATTTTCTTATAAATGAATGAATAATCAATTACAAACCAAAGATTTTCTTAAATATTTCAGCCGCTGCACCAGGTCCCATGAGCACAGCAATGATGACGGCATAAAGCAAATACTCAATCTTTGACATCCTCTTGGAACCATCCATCAAAGACTTGGAGATTGAGTTATATCGCTCTGTACAGACTGCTTCATGCACAGCTAAACGCTTATCTACATCGTCACTCATTTGTGCATGTGCTTTAAAGTTTCAGCTAGACGAGCTCTTTGACCAAGCTTGCCTGGAGCCTTAGCTGCTTTAGCCAGTTTCTTCGCAGGAATCTTTTTGCCTTCAGGAACATGCAACTGCTCTCTCAAAGCGCCTGCATGTTTAATTGCTTTCTGTATCCACTTCTCAGCCATGTCACTCTCCTTTGTTAATCGTTGCAGTTGACGTTGCACGATCTATCGTCATAACGCCTTCGCACACCACATTCCAATCCTGTCCATTAGCCTCAATCTCGCTATTGCTTGGCACATTTAATATAAAATGTTTTAGCAAGTATTCTTTTTCCCCTTCGAATACTCGCCAAACATGCTCCATTGAACCTCTGCCTGCTTGACCTCTGGACTTGTTAAACCGAATCCTGTACTTCAAACCACTTCTACTGGCGTAGTAGCAGGGGGAGCTACATTAGCCAGTTGAACACCAAGGTTAAAATGAATAAACCGCATAGGCTTAGCCGATGCATGTCTAGTAAATGAATGAGCAAGCCAAGCATTGGTAAACATAAATGTTCCAGGCTCAGGCTTAAAGTTAATCATATTGCTTGCATAAGTAGCATTAGCAGGAACCAACTCATCAATGTTGATCATTATCTTTGCTGCTTTAGGATCATGGAATACAACATGAGATGAATCTGGAGGGCAGTCGATAAAGTAAAAACCTACAATCTGAGATCCAAATCCATGAACATGCTGCTCCATTGCAGAATGCTTGTGATGATGCTGACACCACATTTCGCTGAAATAAGTTGTTTTATTGATCATGTTATATCCTTGTGACTCAAGAATATTCCATGCCGTCTGGCCAACAAATGTTGAAAACTCAAACATTCGTTCATCGGTAAATAAATTTTCAGTCATTATGACTGGATAAATTGGATCAAGCTTTTTACCTTTTTTAACTTTGTTCAAATACTCAGTAGTAACTTGTCTAGTTAATTCCAAATATTCTGGCCTATTTACCGTATAGACGGCAGTAGGAAAATAATAAAGAGCTTGCAATTGATTCTGCGGTGGAGCTTCCTCCTTAACCTCAGTTTCCCCAATAACTTCAGCAGCAGAACACATTGTCTTTCCTTTGGTTGTAAAAAACTACATTATGCACCAGGAGTAGGAGTAACTACAACCCACGTTGCTGTTGCAATGTCTAATTTATAGTCTTTTCCATCACTTGGGTAAGGAGGTCTTATTTGCCATGTATTTGTTGTTCCTTGCCAAAAATACTGTTGTCCATCTGTTGGCATTGGAATAGGAGGAACGTAAGAACAAGTTACCTCATCAAATGTCCATGCGGTTAAATTTGGTCTGGGTTTTGAATTCCAAGCATCTTTCACAGATTGTTGTTTGGCTATTTTTTCTGCGTCTGTCATGTCACGCAAGGCCCAAACATCTGTCCAAACACCGTTAACCTTTTGATATGTCGGTTCTTGGCTATCAAGAACTTGATATACCGTAGGTGTTGGAATTTCTACACGAGTGAATGGCTCCCAATTAGACGGAATTGAACCAAATGCTTGCAAAAGATTTTCTTCAAAAGCAGGATGGTTAATTGGATTTCCGTTGCTATCAGTTTCAATGTATAAATTCATATTATGGAACTCCTACACAAGTTGATGGGAATGTTCTTGAGCATCCAGGCCACACAATTCTCACAAATCCACCTCCACCATGTTGTGTAGTGCCTCCTCCTCTCCCAGAGCCACCAGCACCTCCTCCATAATTACCTCCCGAACCACCTTTATTTCCTAAAGAACAAACACCAGATCCACCAGAAGAACCACCAGCACCTCCAGAACCAACTCTTGAATTAGCAATTCCAGAAGAACCTTGTCCGTAAAAACCTACACCACCACCTCCACCAGCGCCAAGGCAAGCGGAAATTGCTCTTTGTCCACCAGCACCACCTCCACCAGAACCTGATGTGCTATTTGTACATCCATAGCCACCAGCTCCACCAGTCCCTGAATAACCACCAGCCCCACCACCCCCTGAAGTACGGTTGTAATAATTTCCATTGCCTGAACCACCATTGCCACCACCACACCCACCATGATTTCCACCACACTCACCTTGTCCGCCACCACCTTTTACTATACCTGTGTTTGCAAAATAACTGCATCCACCAGATCGGCAGCCACCACCACCAGCACCAACAGTAATGCAATAAGAAGATCCAGGTGTAACTGCGTAATTATTTTTATAACCTAATCCACCTCCAGCGCCTCCGCCGCCCCCAAAAGGATTTCCACAACAACATCCGCCACAATTACCTGATCCACTGCCTCCACCAACAGCGACAATAGAAATTTTAGTTACTCCAGCAGGAGCTACCCATGTGAATGTGCCGGGTGTAGTATAAAGTTGTGAACCTTTAACAACTGGTGTAACGCTATTACTGTTTCCGCTATATGCACCATATCCTACCGAATTAGTTGCTCTAACTTTAAATGTATAAGCTGTACAGTTTGTAAGACCAGTAATTTGAATTGGAGAGCTAGAACCAGTTGCAGTATGAGTTCCTGTTGCTACGCATGTTGCTTGATAGCCAGTAATACCAGGAGGAATTCCTGTGCATGATGGGGCAGTAAATGCTACGCAAGCAAGTGCATTTCCAGCCGTAGCTGTTCCAATTGTTGGAGCTCCAGGTGCTTTACCTACAAAACCAGCAAAGCCAAAACCTTTAGCTGAAGCTGCACCTCTAGTTATAATTAGTGGCATTGTTTACCTCTTAAAATTGAACTAAAGATCCCAACACGGTATATGTTGGAGTTGAAGAAGTTTTAATTATTGTATATGTATATACATCAATACCGTTTGCATTTCCAGATGTTGGAGCTGATCCACCCTGCCAAGAAACAGTTTGAGAATTACTATCCACAGTAACTGCCGTATTGTAATAAGCAGTAGATCCTTGAGTTACCAAAAATGCTACGCTGATTACATCGCCTACTGCCATAGCAGTATTCAATGTCGTTCCTGATGAGAAGGATAAATTAACTGTCCAATTAGAAGTTGCTGCTGCGGTTGAATAAATAACTGCACCGCTTGCTACATACAAATTGACTGCGCCAGCTATTCCTGTCCCCGTCAATACCGCAGATTCAGCAGCATTTAAAAGTTTAATAGCTTCTTTTGAGCTTGTGCCTGTAAAGTTTTGAGTGCCAGTCCATGTGTTGTTAGCTGCTAACTGTACGCCACAAGCGGGTTGGAAAGACAATACTCCAGAACCATTGGTCGCTATTACTTGCCCAGATGTTCCGTCTGCCGCAGGCAACTGCCATTGAATATTGGTTGATCCACAAGGAGCACCTTTGAATCCAACATAATGAGTATTTGCAGTATTACCAAACTTGATACCACCACCCGATCCAACGTAAGCATTAGTACCGTCAAATGTAAAATTAGATGATGCACCTAAAGATCCAGAACAGTTAAATTGCAACTGTGAATTTGAACCAGCAGCATTGATACTAGCTCTTACAAAATCTGAACCATTCCAAACAACAACTGCATTTGAATTGGCTGCTATTACAACACCAGTTGTAGCAGATGCTTTAACAGTCACAGTAGAATTTGACTGATTAACAATAATGTATGTTTTGCTTTGAGCTGGAGCTATGATGTTTCTGTTTACACCAGGTGTACCAGTAGGAATAAGGATAGCCTGTCTAGCTTGATTAGCTGCTCCTGAACCAGTTGTGGTCAGCGTCCAATCTGCTGAAGTGACGCTTTGAGTAGCTGAACCTGCTACTGCACATTCAACCAATTGCGTAATATTGTTATTTACTACAGTTCCCCAAGTGCCAGACAAGCACCCCGTAGTAGGTAACGCTAAGCCCAACAATGACGTATAACTTGTTGACATTTTATTTCCTTACACCGTTTTTACTGCAATCCATGTTGCCGATTGAGTATCGTTAACATTTTCCCAAAAGTATCTACCAGCAAATGAATCAGTTGTTGAAATTGATTCTACTGTATTACCCACGAATTTACTATTGCCACCAACAACATCTGACAAAGTAACTGGCTCTGAAACCGCCCCAACAAATACACCTCGCATAGTAAAGTTGTCAGAGAAATTAATGGTTTCATTTACAGAACCATTTTGACCTCTAAATGCAGTTATGGCATCGCTTAAAGTAACAGTTTCAGATACCGATCCTGAAAAAGCTATACCTCCAACTTGTAAAACAGTTAAAGTTATAGTATCTGCAATAGATCCTGCAAATGCACCTGCACCTGTATACGCATCAGAAAAGCTAAATGATTCAGGAACGGTTACATAAGAACCAAATCCACCTGTCTCAGCATCCGTAACTGTAATACTATCTGTTACAGTTTCATAGAAAATGAACGTTGCGGGCTCTAAATCTGTTAAGCTGAACGACTCAACTGTAGCTCCAACAAGGTATGATGAAGCGGACTCAACATCCGATAGCGTTACAGTTTCTGTAACCGCAACGGCATTGATAACAGTCGGATTCCCCGCAAAAGATGTTGCAGAAAATGATGTTATCCCAAACATATTAGAACTGGGTCTGTGAAGCTAATACGGTATAAGTAGCACTAGCTGTCTTAATGACCGTATAAGTATAAACATCAATGCCTGTTGCATAGCCTTTTGTAGGGGCTGAACCGCCTTGCCAATAAACAGTTACACCCGAAGCAGATCCATCCACGTTTACGGCAGTAGGATAATAGCTTGCGCCACTTGATCCTTGCGTCACAAGAATAGCAAATGTAGCAGCTTGGTTTGTAGACAAAGCACTATTCATTGTTGTGCCAGAGCTAAACGTCAAATTCTGCGTCCATGTTGCTGAGGCGGCAGTCGTGTAATAGCTTACTGATCCAGTATTCAAATAAGCCGTAGCATTAGCATTTACTGTTCCTGCAACCGTATTTACTGTTTCTGCTGCGTTAGCTAAGACTTCACCCAATACACTAGTTGATCCGCTAAACGTTTGTGTATTAGTCCAAGAATTAGCAGCGCTTAGAGAAACAGTAGACAATGTACCTGATGTAGGCAAAGTTACTGAAGTTGAACCAGTAGCAGTCAATGTTATTGGATAGGCGCCAGAAGTAGCAAAGTTACCTGTTATTGTTATGGTGTTGGATCCATTATTGACGCCAGTTCCACCATATGTACCAGTAATAACGTTAGCATTCCAAGTACCCGAAGTAACTGTTCCAACGGTAGTAATGCTTGCTGATCCAGCCAAAGGAGATGCGCCAATGGTGTTATAGGATAAAGTAACTGCGCCTGACCCGTTGTAAGTTGTACCCGAACTAGCACCAGATCCGCTATTGTTCAAGGTCAAAGAATTGGTTACTGATCCTGCGCTACCAGCAGTAGCAGCATTCAAGTTAGCCACTTGCGTTGTACTGGAAACCACGAATGGAGCAGTTCCTGTAGCAACTGTATTGGTCAATTGTCCAGACATACTCAAGGTTGTAACACCCTGAAGATACTGACCAGACATATTTAAACCTGCAGTACCCCAAGTTAAGGGTGCAGTAGAGCTATTTCCTGGAGGCAATAAATAGCCAGCCCAATTACCTGTAGCCGTGCTATTGGACAAAGAATAAATCCAACCAGCTCCACCAGGTATGGCAGTAGCTAAAGTATTTCCTGCGCTATCCTGAACTGTTACGTTTCCAGTTGAATCATTATCAACAATATATCCCATTGCAACGGGAATAGTTGTTTCATCTGGAAGTTTCAAAGTCTGTGTGCTTGTGCCACTAAAGTGCTGATACCTTGTACCAGATGCGGTAATAGTAGTTGTTCCAGCTGCGGTAACTACGTTGGTATATCCAGGTGCTTCATTATTCCAAGTGATATTGGAATTGGCATCTTTAGTCATTACACCACTTGCACCGTTAGCCGTATTGCCTAAAGCAGTAGCTACGCCAGTACCAAGCCCACTTACGCCAGTTGCAATAGGCAAATTAGTCGCATTGGTCAAAGTGCCAGAGCTTGGTGTACCCAAGGGGCCACCTGACCACAAGGCATACTCTGATGGGTAAGTGATGAATACATTGACCGTTCCACTGAACGTGACCGCACTACCCGAATTGCTAGACGAGTAGATGGTTGTTCTACTTAGTGTAGGCCCAGTAGTGGAATACGTTCCAAGACCCACCTCCCAGTTACCAGCTCCGTCAAAAGCTGCGTAATAAGTGGTGTTGCCATTACCAACAACGGCAAACGACTGATACCCAGTTACTGATCCACTTAATGTGAAACTAACTGTGGTGTTAGCCGATGCCGTCTGCTGAACTCGATCATATATTGCAAAAGCCATCAGAGGCTCCTATTAGCCTGCGGCTGATAATGTGTAGCTAACGTTGATTGTGTCACCATTACTGACTGTCTTTGATCCAGCAGTAAAGTTTCCAGCGCTGAACAATGTGCCTGTTGTGTTATCAATGGTTGATGAACCAGAGGCATTAATGAACGCACCGTACACAGTACCCGAGCTAGTCATGTTGAACACAACTGATGCGCTAGTAGCCAATACAGCTGGATTAGCCGTAGTGGTTGTGGTAAAGCTAGGTGTCTTGCGTGTGCCAGAATAGGTAGGAGCATTCGTTCCGCCAACTTCCAACCAACCAGAATGGCTTGATTGTGTGTCTGTATAGGCAGGAGTAGATGAACCACCGCTTGCACCCATCAAACCCATCACAATTGCATTAGTTGAAGCAGGACTTACAAAGTAAAACTGCAATAAGTTCTGACGGCCAACGTTAGTGGTCAAGTTTTGAATCGTATCTTGCCACTTGATGTTTCCATCTTTGTCGTAACAAACCGCTTCATAGACTCCTTCTAAGCCCATGATCTCGGTTGTGCCTGCGCCACGAGTGACTGTAGCATCACAAGTATCTCCAAATTTTGCTATTTCGCTCATAAAAACTCCTTAAGATATCCTTAATAATGCTGTCGTATTTGTGTTCGCAGGCATCGTTACAGTAAAGGAATTACTGCAAGTTTTGTCTGAACCAAAGTTTAACACAGCGATTGACGCATTGTTCTTTGACTTATCATAGATCAATGCTCCTCTGCATGTAAACGCTGCTGGACTCCATACAACATTTGCCCAATTAATAAATACCGTGTTGCTCTGATTGTCAAAGCTCACCGATATATTGGTCATCAACTGACCGCCTGCCGTATAGCCTGTTCCTACCACCTCATTGACTGAAGTGTAGACCGCAGTTGTATTATCTAAGGCCGCATTACCGTTGTAAAGTGCCATGTAGATTTGATCTGTCTGCAAATTGATATTGCCCAACAAAGCATTGTAGGTAAACGAAGTGGTGACGGTTTGAACTATCATTTAACTGGATACCTAACTTGACCATCTCTGTAAGCATCGCCACGGTCTTTGCCATCGCCCAATTGCTTGAGAAGAAGTAATGCCTCGTCATAACGTTTTGTATATACGGCCATGATATCCGCATCACCTTTCATAAAGGTGTAAGCCTCGATCAAAGAACCATATAGCAAAGACGATTCAAAATTGTTACCCAACCAAGATGTACCAGATGGATTGGTTGTATTGGTCACACTAAACGTGCATCCTGAACCTTGTCCATTAATTGGAGAAATACTGCATACATCTCCAACCAAATACAATGAACCGCCTGCATCAATCGTGACATTGGTAACTGATCCGCCAACCACGGTTACCGTAGCCAAAGCTCCTGATCCTGCTCCACCAGTTACTGAAATGTTGTAGTAAGTGCCATTAGGATACCCAATTCCAGGTTGAGTAATGGACACCAAATACATACTTCCCTGAACAATAGAAGTAGGATAGTAGAAATAATGCAGTTCTACCTCATAGCTCTGATCTGGGGTTGGCCCCATCATAAAGGTAAGGAAATCTTCATTGTCTGATCTAGGCCCAAATATGGCGTAGTAGGCAGGAGTATTGTAGTAAGTTGGACTGGGGAAAGAAGCTCTGATGAAGTTAACATCCTTGTCTAGCAAGTAGTAATACTCACCAGTAGTAGGATTAATTACCGCAAAAGAAAAGACAGACAAGAAATCCAAAGGAGCTTGCAAATACGGATTCTGTGCTGACAAATATGCAGTCACATTCCTTCTCAAAGACGGCAATTGAACAGAGTTTAATATCCTCTGTTCTGCGCTGATGATGAATGTGTTCAGCTCTACCTGAGTAAATGTATTCTCAGTGTAGTCCTGAATAGCATTTGTAAGCTGAATGTAGTTCAAGCCATTGGCCCTCTGGACATAATGCCCTTAGTAGCTGCACCAGTTCCACGAATCTTGATACCGCTTGTTTTGGGATGCTGCTCGCCTACAGTCTTGCTTACACCATTGACGGTCATGCTAAGATTCTCAAGCTTGCTGCGATCCACTCTGGAATCCAACTCAGGCATAGCCTCAATGTAACGACCTGCATATTCCTCAGCAGGGCCATTATCAGGATTCTTGCCTACCTTTAGAGCTGGACTATTTTTAGTCGTTGCTTTAATTTGAGTAGCCATTATTTGCTCCCAGGTTTCTGGTTATGTGCTCTAGCCAAGTTACGACCAACTGCTTTCATAGCTTTACTGGTCACACCGCCTTTAGCCATTTTAGTAGGCTTAGCACCTTTGTGCATGTGTTTTTCATGCTTGTGAACTTCTTTTGCAGCTTCTTTATCTGCAATCTTTGTTACTTGTTTCTTGTCCATTTCAAACTCCTACGTTGTCGTGATTGTTACTGTACCTACTGCCCATTTAGGATTGAGATCATTTGGTGTCAAACCATCATCAAAGTTTCTCGATCCGCCAATAGGTTGCCACCCCCATTGTATTTGCCTACTGCCGTCTTGTGGGAATCCTGACTGTTGCTTGCACGTTCCGCAACCAACTTGTGTCATTAAACCACTAACGCCAGACTGGTAATAGCTCTTGTCATTCCTTGGATCCCTGACCGCTTGTGGATCATTTACTGGATACAAACCTAACGACAACTGAGGCTGATCTGGATCCCAACATGTTGGACATACCTTGATGTTGAAAAGCCGAGTCTTGATGATCTCTTTTTTTAGCTCCTTGAGCATGTAGCGCTGACCACACCGATCACACTCCGCAATTGCATACTTGCCTGATGCAAACCTATTTGGCATGTCTATCTCACATAGAACATGTTGCGAGGTACAAATCGGACAGGAGCAGTCTCTCTATCCTCTTGAGCCGCTAGATCATACTGCTGTTCATAATCCGCCTTCAATCCCATGATTCTGTTTGGATCAGTACCAGGTATCTTCATTGATAGGTAATATGAAAGTCCTGCAACCATTGCAGGGATAAATCTGAACGGTATATCTTGTATCTCGATACCATTGCCCGAATCTTGGACTCTACGCATTCTCCAATATACGAATACATATCCACCCCCTGCATTTGGTGCTGGCCATACATTAATGTTTGGCAACCAATTCTGGTATACCAAAGTCCCCACACTATGGTCTGCGGCAGTTGTTCCGTTTTGTCCACGGAAACAGTTCTGCAACTGCGTACCATAGTTAACATTGGAATAGTAAATAGTCTCATTGTCTAGGTTGATAAACCCTGATGAGGCTAAAGGAGTAGTCGTAGTGACGTTAATAACAGTATCTGTAGACAAGACTGCACTAGAAACTGTTACCGATGTAGCGTTTACATTACCGCTTTGACGGTTAAACCATACCTGAATAGGACGTCCTTGCGTCAATTTATTAGGTAAAGTCGAGTATGTTGATTCAGAAATACGGCTGATATTGACGTCTGTTTGGTTGGACGTATTGCCCTGATACTGTCGAATCACATGATCCAACAAGTCAATCGTATCAACTGGGACGGGATAAGCTACCTGTCCAGTTACCATTGGAATAGCGCCTTCTTCAACCGTCCACAAATTAATGCCTCGGTTAGCCCATTCAATGGTCAATAGATTCAAACTGCGCCTTGCAGTCCTAAGATCATATCCAGTACGCAACTGAGAACCACAACGCTCAAAAGCCTCCTCAACTAAATCATTTACATTTAGATTAAAGGAGGTCGTTCCAGTAGTCGTTGTGGATATTGGATAGCTCATTTGCTTGCCATTCTCATGTTGTCAACCAAATTTGGATATCTTCTGCCAGCTTTCTTAGCAGCCTTTTTAGCAGCCGCTTTCTTTTCTGGACTAAGCTTTTTATGTTTTGTTTTGGGGTTGGGTTTATCCCAGACAGCGCCGCCTTCTTTGTAGACCTCTACATCGTTAGGATTATCCTTACGATGTATGATCTTCTTACCAGGCATTTTAGAGGGATTGATATCCCCCATGCCGCGGCTTGCCATCATCAGCAGATTCTCCCTTTGGTACGGCCCTTCATGGCAATACCGTCTGCACGTTTAGATGCTGAGCTAACATGACCACCAGAAGCCATCTTCTTAACGTGATGATGCTTAACCTTACCACCCTTTTTCATGGGCATACCAAGCATACTCATGTCTTTAGGCTCATCTGTTGGAGGAGCTTTTCCTGCGTAGGTGAATCCCATAGAGTCATCATCAGGCATCGTAGGTTTTCTAGAAACATAGTTGGCCGTAGTCATTTCTTGACCTGCCTTGTTTCCAGCGTAATCAGATTGTGCTTTGTTCAAATTACGAACAATAGCCTCTCTTTCTTCGCCTGAAGCTGCTGACTTCTTAGCCGCATCAAGTGCATTCTTGTAGAAAGCAATGTTCTTACCCTGAGTTTCTCTCTCAGTATCAGGCATTTCTTCCTTCATCTTAGTGGTGTAAGTTTTACCATTAAAGGTAAAAGTCTTATCACCTGCATCTCTTGCTGCTCTAAAAGCTTTACCAAATGCACTTGTTGCCATGATAGCTCCTTACTTGTGACTCATGCCACCGTAGCACATAGCTTTAACGTGCTCGTGGTGCATCTTGTGACCATGACTATGCTCATGGTACATGTGCTTTACTTTGTGTTGCTCATGCATATGATCATGTCCATGACCGTAGTGGTGCTCAACGTGATCCACATTGTGCTTGTGGTGTGGAGCTGCTTCGTGCATTTCTTTGTGGTGTTTCATTAGATCATCCTACCTTTCATCTTAGGTTGCATTGCCTTTGTGTGGCCCTTCTTTTGAACAGGGTGCTCACCATGTTTCAAATGACCGCCAGCTTCAACGTGCTTCATGTGTGTTTCTTTAACATGACCGCCAGTAGCCATTTTCTTCACATGAGCTTTACCGCCATGCTTATAGTTACCAACGTCATTGCCCTTCATCTTTTCTTCCAAAGCACGGGTATGACCACGCTTTTGAACAGCATGTTCACCATGCTTAAGATGCTTTTCACCTGCTTCAATTTCAGGATCCTCAACTGGGCCACCGTGAGCCATCTTCTTCGTGCCACCTTTGTGCATATGGAGATGATGCTCTGCCATAGCCAAGTGATGATGAGCTAATGTCTTATGGTGTTCTTTGCTCAAGCCACCATGCTTCATGCCCATAGGAGCAGCACCAGGCATTTGAGCTCCCATCATAGGAGTAGCAGCTACCGTAGGAGCTGGACGTCTTGCGGCCATCTTCATGGCTCTAACTGCGTTAGGATTGATTGGCATATCTCCACCTTTTCTAAAATGTTTGCCTTTATCGGCTTCTACAAAGTCCTTACCCACGGATTGCGGTATTCCTACCTTCTTGGCCATCTTTGGATTGTGGGCAACCATTTCCATAAGACGGTGTTGCTTAGCTGATTTACTTGGCATATCAACAGTTCCAAGCTCTCAAAGACTTGTTGATCCTACTATTAGGATCTTTTGCAGTCTTTGTTGAAGTTAATTCTCTCTTCATGCCTTCCATTCTGGCGCAGAAAGAATCCCTACGCTTACCGCCTTTTGGCTGGGGAGGTTTTAAATTCATCCCCTGTTTCTTAGCGGAAGCACGACCCTTTGCGTTTAAACCGCCGTTCGGGTTCTTACCCTCTTTGCGTTGCCAAGCTGGGGTCGTTGCCATGTTATGCGCTTCCAGAGTCCGAGTTGAAAACCTGATATCCCTCAACAACAATACCAGCACCAACTGTTCCTGTGCCAATCTTTAGCTGATACTGAATATCAGTCTTAGGGCCAAACTGGAATGGAATACTTTTGGTCACAATAAAGTTATTGACGAAAGGCTCTTGCAACACACTTAACTGAGCACCAGAAATACTGTTATAAGATACAGCTTGATATACAAGTGTAGATGTTCCTGATGCCGTGTAAGCGTTGTTAGTGTTAATTGTTACTTGAGTAAAGTAAAAATTACAGTTGTTTGGAACGGTATAAACCGCCATCTGACTCTTGCCAATACCAGCATTAATGTACGCATAAACATTGGTGTTTGTTGCTGTACAAGTAATCTGACCAATATTGGTTTTTTGTGATCCAGCTGGGGTGTTTAAAACCAATCCCTGAATTCTTAGATAGTTATTTACAGTAGTAGCAGTAGCTCCAGAGCCACCACTAGCCATAATAACAATCTCAGAAATAGGATTAAAGTTCTTGTCCAAACCATTAACAATAATAGTTGCACCAACATCTGATGCGCTATTACTGCCAATCGTCATTACAGAAGGACTGGTCAAATAAGCTGGATATGTAGCAGCAGTTTCCCAAATTGGAATGAATGAAGTTCCAACTGATGCTTGATATCCAAAAATATTAATAGCACTGTGTTGTGCTATCTGACCACGAGCTACTTGTAGGGCAAACGGTTCCGTCTTCCCGTTACGGGTGATGGAAGAAGTTTGTGCAGACATAATTAATCTCCTTTAAAGAGGGGGCCGAAGCCCCCGATTAATTAGTCAAAGTTACCGTAGGGGTAAGTTGTAGAGTTACCGATGTTCATGTCATTCTGGTTGTAACGAATTGTTACTTCAACTTGACCAGAAGAAAGACCAGCTACTGAAGTAGTCATCTTCAATGTAACAACAACTTGAGAGAACCATGAAGGTTGTTGACCAGGCTGCAAGTTTTGGAAATCTTGCAATGTGGCGTTGCTGTTTGTTAACTGTGAGCCAACATAAGTACCTGTGTATCTTTGAGCAGCAGGGCTAGAGATATTGGCAAATGTTGCATACACGCCAGTAGATGTTGCAAAGTTATTTGAAACATAAGGCTGGATAGCGGTCACAGCCAAAGGTGTGCCAGCACTATCTTTAGGTATTGTACCAATGTCAAGGATAACATCGGTAATGTTACAGCTATAGGGCAAATAGAATACTACGCCACGATAAACTGTAGTTGTAGCATCAGCCGTAGGAGCCGTAGCTACCGTTGGGCCTGTTGCGCTATACACGCCAGATTGAGGCGTATAAATAACACCATTGCTATTTGGAATGTTGTTCGAAGCTACAAACTGACCAGAACCACCACCATAGTTAGCGGTATTAGCCGTTGTAACTGAAAAATCCAATAGAGCTGTTTGAACTAAATCTGTATAGCCAATATCTCTAACGGGGCCAAATCTATTGTCACCCGATAGGATTGGGCCTTCAAAGGTACTGCGTCCCATAATAATTCCTTATGCAAAAGTCTCTTGTTAATCGTTGCATCGTCTGCTGGGCCAGTAGCAACAAGAGGAAAACTCCCAGATGCTTAATATTACTACTTTTTAAAATTAATGCAAATGTTTTTTACAATAAAAAAGCCCCACTTTTTGGGTGGGGCCAAAAGCTCAGGGGGGAGCTTTTAATTAATAGGAACCGTAGATTCCCAATGGATCAGACCATCCGAAGCTATAACGCTCACGAGACTTGTAACGAACGTTACCAGTATCGAAGTCACCATCCATGCTATTTTGCAAGGGGGTGCGAACGAAGTGCTTCATACCGTTAGGTACATCAGTAGTCAAGAACCAAGCATTGGTAGCTGTCAAGAAGTGGTTAATGGTGTAACCCTCTGGAACAGAACCGTTGTTCTTGATAGCGTTGATGTCGTTGTTGTTTGTACCAACACGCAATTCAGTATCGAGCAAACGAGTTGCAACGAACTGGAGAGCAGGAGGAACAATCAACTTCTGGGGACGGGCAGCGATCAATAAGCCACGCTCATCTGTCCATGCAGCGATTTGAATAACTGCATTTTCCAATGCGGTTTCATTCAAGTCAGCAGGAGTAGAAGGAGTGTTAGCGTTAGTACCACCAGACACCAAGGGGTGAGCTGTATTGAACAGAGACACGCCATCACCACCAACGTAGGCAGAGTTGAAACCGTTGTTCAAAACGGCAGCAGCTTTAACCTGTTTGGTGTATGCCATCGCACGAGCCAAGCCTTTGGTATAGCGAGCAGACAAAGAATCGTAGAGGTTATCTTCGATAGCTTCTTCTGTTAAGCTAAAGCCAAGGGCAATAGTTTCGTGGTTGTAGCGAGCAGTCCATGCTTCTTGTGCATTGTCATAGCTGATGGCAGTACCTTCAGGCTTGACTGGTGCAGCAGAAAAACCAGACAGTTTTGTCTCTTCTTCAAAAGAACGCTCAGAGGTTTCTGTTTCATAGATCTCTTTGTGTTCTTCACCATAACGTGCATACTCTAAACCGAACAAAGCGTTCAAGCCTGGGAGCAGCTCTTTCAATAGTTGTGCGCGTGAAATAGCCATTTGTTAGCTCCTTAATTAAACGCCAGTAGCATTAAAGTATGAATGGTAACCAAAGTTCCATTGTACTAATGCTTCAGGGAAACCGACAAAACTGTATGTCGAACCAGACGCTGTTGTACCGATAGCGTTAGCTACAGTGACAGACGTACCACTTACTTGAGTTACATAGTTGTAATTACCTTGAGCACTGTTAGTCGCTCCAGATGCAGTACAAATGACTTGCATACCAGGTTGAATAGCAGAGTTGGCAGATGACAACGTAATGGTAGAGCTCGATGATGAACCAGTTGCTTGAACCACAACTTGTGTATCAGTTACTGTTTGGATGATGCGGAAAGCGCCACCGCTAGTATTGCGAGTATTACCTTGAGTTGTACCACCAGCAAGGAAAGTACCAGTCAAACCCATACCAGAGTCACCAGTAGTAGTGTTGCCAGAAGCAGAACCACCATTAGAACCATTGGTAATCAAGAGAGCATTTGTACCCACGAAAGCTTCACTGATATAACCAACGGCCGTACCAGGTGTGTTGCTAACTGAGCTAGTGCTTTGAGTTTGGAATGCTGCTTTGAAGACAACTTGAGGATCATCAACGATGTAAGCAACTGCATAGTTCGACACTGTACTGGCAGGCCAGTATTGTGAACGAATAATTTGGCCTGAAGAGTTGGTGTATTCACAACCAACAAACACGCCAATAGTACCGTTAACAGGAGAAGTTGCTGCGCCCAAAGTAGTTACTGCAAGAGTACCACCTGAGAGCTGAACTACGTCACCGTTAAAAAAGTTGTAACCATAACCAGAAGAAATAGGAACCATACGAGTAGAACCCGCAAACACCCTACCTCCAGTTAAGCTTACTGGTTTTAAGCCGTACACGGCTGAAACGACAGGATAAGCCATTTTGAACTCCAAAAGTTTTAGACAGAACCTCTGCCAAATGTAGTCGTAGACTTCCTCTCATTGAAGATCGGCATTCTAGGATCACTCTGGCGCATAAGATTGTTATCTACTGCATCTGTTTGTTGACGGGTAACATTGGCATAGTATGCCTTTTCTTGTTGCCCCATCTCCTCTGGACGCTTGCAAAGTAACAATCCGCCAATCAAGATGTTGTCTTTATAACGTCCATCAGGATCAGCTAACAATTTCATATGCGGCTGCTCTTCAATTCTGACTGCCTCCCAACCTTCTCTGTATGAGGAAGAAATATTCCTCTGGTCAGGTTCATTCAAAATCGAAACCCGCTTCCAGTGATATTCATAACCAGCTTCCTTGATCGGCTCTGGAAGAGTTTCAGGCGGCCTCCATTGTTGGGGACGGGCGCTTTTCTCTCTATTACTTAATTCACGGGGTACTCTGTTCTCAGCCATTATTGATTCTCCAAGTTACGTTTAGCATCAGCATATTGTTGTGGGGTTAAACCTAGTTTCTTGGCTATTGCCATTTCACTCTGTTTCATTTTGACCACTTTCGAAGCGGTGCTTCTAGTCGCGGGGGCCACAACAGTGCTCGGTTTTGTACGAGTTTCGCTTTTCTCTTCAACTGGTTCATCAAAACTTTCTGGGAACCGCCTACGCATTGTCTTGTCTAACGTTGAGTAGTATGCTTCAGAGCCAACTGCCACACCTTGCCTCTCTAGTTTCCTATGAAGGCCAAGAGCTGCTGCTGTCATTTCCTCGTCTTGTCCGAACCAAGGATTTCGTTCCTGCCATTCCTGCGCTTTTCTGTCAGCACGGGGAGCTTGAACTTGCTCTTGTTGCGTTTGTACCTCAAATTTTTCCTCCTGTAAAGGGGGCATTTTGAAGCTTTGCGCTTGCAAAAGGCGCAAATTCGCTTGTTGCATCTTGTTTTGAGCTTCAACAATAGCGTCTGTATCACCAGACTCATATGCCTGTTTATAGGCATTTTTTGCCATCTGAAGCTCAAGATTTGCTGCATTATTGAGGGTATTTGCGTACTCTTGACCCCCAGATTGCAACATTCCCTTGATGCGTTTGTTCTCTTCTAGCAAACGTTGCGCTAAAGTGACGGCCTGCTGTTGCTCTCGCTGTGCGGCTTCCTTCTCTCTACGCTCGTCATGCCACACTCGCTTCATTTGAATGAGCTTGTCTTTGGCATCTTTGCTATATTTGTCGAGATCATCTGTCTCGACTTCAAGATTCTTGACAAATTCTTGCGGAACGGGCTTGCGGCCACGGTCTTCTGGAGGAGTATCGTCCTCAATTTCAATTTCAACGGATGATGAGTCCGACTCATCATTCACTTTAGTATTACTTTCTTCAAGTTCATCTGGAAACTTGAAGTCAAATTTATCATTTTCAGCCATGTTCAGCTCCTTAGTTTGAACGCTTGATGCCGCGTGGATCGTCTACCACCGCTTCAACCGTGTCATCGTTGATCATTCTGAATTCTCTACCATGAATCAGCAATCGTGAGCCCGAATTCGGTCTAACAATCACAAAATCACCCTTTTTACACCACGGACCACTAGGGAAACGTGCAGTATCGGAGTAACAATCAGGGCCAAGATCGACAACGAAAAGGACTGTAGCCAGTTTCTCTTCAAAGTTGACTGTCGAATCGGCTTTAACAATGCCGCTTTCGAACTCTTTTTCAACCTCAGGGATAGCGCAAAGAATGCGATAACCACTTGGCTTGGGTAGTTGTGTAGCCTTCTCTTCAGCAGGTACATTTAATAGTGCGGATAAGTCCACCGCTTGGGTTAAATCAACATCATTCATCGTCCGAATGCTCCATTTTCTTTTTCAAGTCTAATATGTTTTGTCGTGCGACCAGCAGACCTCGTATCTCGCCGCACAAATTTAAATACTCAGAATAGTCTTTGGCTTGCCCGCTAGCTAACCAATCCTTGAGCATTACTACATTTGATTCCAGTTGTTGTACCAGAACATCTGATGCATCCATCACTCTCCTTTAGGTTTCTTACTTGCCATTCGCTCTTGATGTTTGACCTGCATGATTGACTTCATGCCGTCTGCAACAAGCTCGTCCTTAGCCCGAGTATCAGCAGTTCTGTCTGCTAAATACTGCTTGGCCATCTCAACACCATGAGCAACCGAATCGGAATGCTTTTTGGTCTTGATCTCTGCCACCTTGGAAGCTGCTTCCATGTGTATCTTTTTCTCACCTATTTCATTAGCTTGTTGTCCAAGCATATGTTTAGATGCCGTTTGCGCCATTGCAATTTGTTGCTTAGATTGGTTTTGCGCCATAGCCACTTGTTGTTGTGACTGAATACGCATCTGCTCAATCTGCAACTGCTGCTGCTTGATCTGCAACTGCATTGCATCCATCTGGGCTTTCTGCTGTTGGGCTTGAGCCTTAAGCTGCAACTCTTGTTGTTGCATCTGAATAATTGGATCTTGCGCTTGTTGTTGAGCTTGTTGTTGTGCTGCTTGACCTTGAGATTGTTGTAACAATCTTTGAGCCGCCTGAGCAAGCAACGGAGCCAATTGAGCTTCCACCTTGGGATCCATCTTTTCCTGTTCGCCAGACTCGTCTGTCTGTGGAGGTAATGCAAATCCTAGTTGTTGCTCAATCTGCACCCTATACTCAAAGCCAATGTGCTCATTAATATGAGCCATAAGTGCTTGAGTAATAAGAGGAGCTTGTGGGTTACTCTGCAATAATTGTTGGGTTTTTGGATCCTGCATTGCAGACATATGGACTGTAATGTGCGCCTGATGATCCTGATAAGAAAAAGCTTTAAGCGGTTTCATTACCAAAGCGTTTTGATTCTCCGTGACTGGATCAGTCGGAGCTTGGTCTTCAGCCATAGGAATCAGCTTGTTAACATCCTTAATACCTAAAACATCAAGCATCTGCTTATGCAATAGGGGCATGTTATATAGCTGAGGAGCCTGTGAAGCTAACTGTAAAACCGCCTGATATTGAACAATCTTCTGCGCCATCGTGGACGCATTAGGATCAGCTACTGGGATTACATCGACATTGTGATAGTCAGATTTCTTGGCTTTTCTACTACCTTCTTCAGGATCATAGTCGTAATCTTCAGGCGTATAGTCAGCAATGATCTCCTTCAAAAGACCCAACTCTTGCTGCATCGAATAGTAAATTCGAGCCTGAATAGCAGTCGTTACCTTTAGCGTTCTCTCCAAAATAGCCAAAGTCGTACCAACTGGAGACTGTCCAGACATATCACTAATCTGCAAGTCAGCCGTATTAGCAAAGCGTCTTCCGTCTTCAACGATCTGATTCAACAAAGCCATCAATACTTGGCTAGGTTCCTTATAAGGCAACGGCAATAAGTTGTCTTTAATAGATCCGCTAGGAACGTCAACGTCCCTGAACTCTCCAGGTGCAATCGGTGTATCGTCACCTTTCACCCTCAAGCCACGAGTCTTGAATCCACCAGGCAAGTTACTCAGCGTACCCGCATCAACCAACTGTCTAATTAAAGACGTACCAGACTTGGCAAAAGCTCCAATTAAATGGATCAAACCAAAGTGATAGAAACCAAATCCAGGTACATATCCATAGTGGACAAAATGCTGTCTCTTGGCCTTAGTCGGATCATCTGGTGACCAGTTTCTCCTTACCGCCAATACGCTTGTAGTACCTTTTTCAATCGTAACTATATAAGGCAAAGCAATGCCAGTCGGCTCACCATGCTTATCTACATCTTCAAATCCAGGTAAATCCAAGTCCACATGGATCTCTAATACCTTGTATCTATCGTCCGAAGTAGCTCTAAAGCCAAGCTTTTCAGCAATCTTCTTCTCGACTTCATCTAATATATTATCTGGGTGACCGAGATCTACATCTCTATAGAAACCAGCAACCTGTAATCTTCTCAACTCATTTTCCGTCTTCCTCATCACATGAGTAATACGGGGAGCACTCTCTAAACTACTGGCTCCATAAGGAACAACCACATCCTCGGCAGGAGCAAACATCGACACCTGTCTTCTCATATGGGGATCGTAATACACTTTCTTAAATGCATTACCCGCTAACCCTAGGCCCCACAACATCCTCTCATGCTCAGGACGGTACTCTTTCATAACGTCCATCAACTGATAGTTCATGTCATTCTGAACTCGCTCAGCAGCTTCCTTCTTAGCCTGAGTCTCTTTCCCAACGATCTGAGTCTTTACTGGCCCAGCCGCAGGAAACGTACTCATCATTGTTTCAGCTTGGAATTTGACCAAAGCCTCAGCCAACAACGGGTGAAACACTCCACATGCTCCCTCCCAAGGCTCCGTCCTCTCCTCAATCTTCAATCCCAACAACTCTAGTCCATCGACATAAGTCTGCATCCATTCTTTTCTAGACGCCAAGTCAGAATCAAAATCCCCAATCAATTCTGTCGCAATACTCAATAACTCCTGCTCTCCAATGAAGTCAGCTAAGTTATCGTCAAAAGCAATATCGTGATCCTTGCCCATTTCAATATCCAACCCATCAGCGTGAATGCTCACACTCTCAGGATCTTCTATCTCTATCTCTATTTCTGGGCCATCGTTTAATAAATCTTCCAGTCCACTAGGAGCCCGATTAAGTGCTTTTTCCAACATAATTAATCCTTATTTTTTGCAGTTCCAGTCGTGTTATGACTCTTATCATCCCAGTCATAACCCACTGATGTAGGTTCCCCTTTTAACCATTTCTGTATGGATAAAAAGCAACCCCCTCGTTCCCCAAATTTCCCACCGTGCCATGCAGTCGGCAACACCCTTATCGTATCACCAAGTGACGTCTGAGAAAACACCTGATCGTCACAACTAAACTCAATGTCCCCCGTCATAAACACTTCAAACGAATCTACATTTGGGTGTATATGCGGCTCAATCACAGAATTAGGCTTTACAGTAAACAATTGCACCTGATAAGGCGCATCCCTAAACAACACCACGCCATGAAGATTCCCCGAATAATCCAATCCCATTTCCATAGGACTATTGATCGGTCGATGCGCCATCCAATAATTCATAAACTTTTCTAAATCATCCATTAGTAATATGGAACCTTTCTTCTAAAGTGTCTTGGCTCATCTTCTTCATCTGTATCCAACCTCAAAAACCCACCAGCCCTAAACCGAATCAAAGCCTGCGTACTGCTATCCACCAAGTCATCATGCTCACTATTTGGAAAACTGGCCATCTGCTCAACAACCTCATCCGCCCACCTCGTCTCAGGACACCACACCTTCCCCGACCTGAACAAGTCCGTCACAGAATTCAACCTGACAAACTTATCATTCCCCCTCGTAGGAGTAAACTCACTCACAGGTATCCCCATCCTCCTCAACTCAAAGATCAACGGACTACCCGCAGCTTTTGCCTCAATGATAAAAGCATCAGGACTCCACTCCCGATAATAACTATAAGCCGCTTCCTTCAGCTCAGGAAACTCCATCCTCCTTTGCACCGCATCCAACAAAATCACGTTCACATCATTGGGGTCTTCATTCAAATTAAACACCCCCCATGTCGTACACGCACTATAGTCAGACCTCTCATTCTTCGTAAAAGCCGTATCCCATGACTGAATAATAAAACTGCAAGGAGGCGGTCTATCTTCCTTCCATCTCCTCCACCACTCCCTCTTAACCAACGCCCCCTCTTCACCAGTCGGCCTTTGCTGATATTGAGCATTCCACTTAGATATTGGCAACTCATCCCTCAGCGCACTCAGCTCATCCAAACTCCAAAACTCTGGCCACAAAGGATTCCCATTCGGCATGATCGCAGGCAACTCAATCAGCTCCCACTGCTCACCCTTCTCCCTCTGTATCGCATCCCTCAATACCCGACCCGTTAAATCCCCATCCCCCCAACGGGTCATCACAATCACAATACTCCCACCTGGCTGTAAACGTTGCCGCGGCCCAGACGTATACCACTCATAAACCTTCGCATAAACATCAGGATTCCCCGCCGCCATAGCAGCTTCCTGTTCTGAATGCGGATCATCAATAATCAACAAATCCGCACCCTTACCCGTTACCGTACCCCCAACACCAATCGCAAAATATTCCCCATTCTTATTCGTACTCCACCTACCCGCCGCCTTACTATCCTGTCTCAAATTTACCTCTGGAAACACAGTCTTATACTGCTCACTCCCCACCAAGTTCCTAACCTTCCTACCAAACCCAACCGCTAACTCAGCAGTATTCGAACACTGAATCACCTTCTTACTAGGGTACTTACCCAAAAACCAACTAGGCAATAAATAACTCGCAAACTCACTCTTTGTATGACGAGGCGCCATATTGATAATCAACCGCTTACTCTCACCCCTCGCAATAGCCTCAAACTTTTTCGCCATCACCGAATGATGCCTACCCCCAACAAACCCAGGCCACATCATCTTCACATACGCCATAAAACTGTCCTGAGCCTCCTCCCTCAAGACACTCTCCTTCACCGCATACACCTTCTCCATGAATGCTTCATATTCATCCTTACTTAACTTCGATATCAATTCTTCTAAATTCAATCTTTCTTCCTCACAAACTTAATATATACCGGCCTTACACTCCGCCTATTCTTCATCCTCTTCACCGCACCTAACTTCTCCAGCCGATCAATGATCTTCTTCACCCCACTCACACCACTAACCCCCCGTATCTGCGCTATATCCCTATAACTAGGACTACACGCATACTTAACCCAATACCTCTCAATGATCTCATAAACCTCACTCTGCACTGGCGTCATATACCCCCCATCGTATGGAACCCACTACTTTTCATAGGGGGAGGGTTTTCCCTGGTGTATGTTGAGTCGGACTCATCATGCGAATTAGGGGGTGGGGGGTCACTTTGTAAATTTTGGGATAGGGTGTCTGGAATAGTATGTACCTCATTCAGGGACTCCTGAACGCTATTTGGGGGGGTCGGGGATGCGCCCTCGCTTGCTGCCACATCTTCGCCTGGGTAGCCCGTCAATTCTGAAAGTAGAGAATGAGCTTCAACATCGACAATATCATTAGAGCTATCCCTCTTGAGCAGTCGCTTGATCTCTTCGAGCAAATCGTCTTTAGCCATTGTTGAATGCTTAGCTTGTTTTTCTGTTGTTTGCTCTTTAAACATATCGACACCAGTAATGGAGCCAATTACACGAGACGCATTGATCTTGTCGGAATGCTTAGCTCCATCATCTAATAGAACTTGAGCCAAACTATCCACAACCAATGCCCTCAATTGTGGGGGCGCATAATACGCACTACGCTCTACCGCCAGTCTAACCCGTTCTATCTCTAGGGAAATTTTAGGCGTATTTGCCAACTTATGTGCATCTACACCTATTACGTTAGGATTTGCCTTAGTGTTATACGTCTTCCTATATGCATTGGCTTTGCTCTCCCCATTGATTACGATCTCTTTAACAAAGCGCTTTTGTTTTTCTGTTAATTGTCTCTCCGCCTTATTACTGATGATTGAGCTTATTGGTATTTGATCTAATGCTTCATTGATCTGGTCTTTTGTCATCTTATGCATAACTGCTCCGCTTCGCTTAATTGGGACAATTGTATGGTGAACAAACGATTAAAACAATACAGACCGCCCGATTTTGTATGTTGAGCCCGACTCATCATTCAATGCTGCAACTAAATGATTACATAGCCTGGTGAACTTAAAACGTTTTTCCCCTAGGGTTTTTAGTTGTTGACAATTGCAACGCATTGTAAGAATATCCATGCACTTGCAAATAACTGCAAGGGATTACAAGGAGAACCAATGAGAGATTATTTATATATCGGATCAGCACCACACGAAGAGGAATGCGCCCAAGTAGGACAAGCAGACTATTCAATTAAAGCAAAAGCAGAATGCAAACGCTTTGCCGAGCAAATTGACCGCCATTACCCATTACCCGATAACGCATCAATGGGTTATCTCAAAATCAAAGCAAACTACCACGATTTTGGAACTTACTACGAAGTTGTTGCAGTATTTGATGATGAATGCGAACTCAGCACCAATTGGGCTTTCTCCATTGAGGCAGATGAGCTTGGAGTATTAAGCAATTGGGACGAACTCGAAACAAACTAAAGAAAGAAAACAAATGTTAACCCTATCCATGAAAACACCCAGTAACTATTTCACACCAAAACAAGCACAGTTTATTGTCTATCAAAACAATGCTGACGAGCTTGATGGATGGACATATAAAGTAATTGATATAAGCAATTCTTTTGGGCTTGTAGCCATTCAAGTATTTGACGAAGAAGGTCAATTATTAGGTTATTTTTAAATCAATATGGAAAGCCTTTCTAGGCTTTTCGGATTGTTTTTACCACCACCACAAGGAGCTAAACCAATGAACGTGATCCAAGTAAGAATCGACAAGCACTATGGGCAAATTGTCCTATATCCACAATGTGCTAAATCCCATTTATTTTGTGCCATCGCCAAAACCAAAACCATCACATTAGAAATGGAAAAGCACATTAGACAATTGGGCTTTGACATTATAGAAAAAACACTTTCAAGGAGCTAAAACATGATTGATTTTGTAATTATCGTTTTATCAGTAGCTTGTCACTTGATTAGCGTTTACTTAGTGCTTAATGCTTTTCTACTGTTCGGGCTTTGCTTTCTCGGACTTGGGACATTAGGTTTTTTATCAGTATTTGAAGAGGAGCTATTCAGATGAGATACCTACAAGAATTCCCAGACTATCCCGAGCCACTCCCCCAAATTGATGGCTTTGAGGATATCTCATATAAAAACGATATATGCCCTTCATTGGGAAAACAAATAAAAGCCGATGTGTGGCTTACCCTCTTTTGCGACTACCCCAATTTTGAGGATAGAGAAACAGGAGGAAAACGCTACGCTTTTTTTGTTCAGGACGAAGGAGCAGACGATTACCTATTCACAACGGACGATCTCGAATCAATGAAACACTTTATCAATGGATTTTTGAAAGGAATTGAAAAATGATTACTTATGATTACAAACTAGCCGAGCATTGGATATGTCCCCTTATTTATGGGGACTGCTCAGGACTTGAAGACGAAGAAGAAAAACAACTCAATGATTTTCTCGCTTCACTTCCAAAACATTATTACTTTAAAGCACCAATGCACCACCATTGGGACGTACAAGAAGAAGAATGCGAATTCACAGAAGACGAGATATCGGGACTCATGGCGAATTGTGCAAGCGTTAAATTAATTTTTATCTAAAGGAACATAAACATGATCGCAATTCACACGAAATTTATTAAGCCTACTAATTCAAGAGGCGCTCGCATAAAAGCCTATACCGCCAATTGGGGAGACAGAAAAGGGTTTTCTGTAACTATTCCCTACCCATACGATCAAAGCTATCACTTGAGCCACTTTGAGGCAGTTAAAGAGCTTGTAAAAAAGCACAAACTTGAATGGAGCTTATCGGACATGAGATATGGGGACTCAGCCGATGGAAAGGGCTACTGCTTTTGTTTTAATCATTCAACTGTAGGAGAAAACCAATGATTGACCAACTATTAGAACTAATCCAAGAGACAGACCAAAAAAACCAACTAGCCATGCACTACATTGACAATGGAGAACCACAAAAGGCAATGCAAACACTTGCCCTCAATTACGATCTATTGGGGACAATCCACGATCTATTGAGAGAAATACAAAAAACCGAAAAATCATATTATTAAGGAGCTTAAAACATGGACGAAAGAACGCAATTCATTAGAGAACAAAAAAAGACTGAAGAACTCGCCAACAACGCATTGGACGAGGCAGTCTATTACATTCAGAGAAAATTGGGCATTGAATCGGGGGATTTTGCGTCCCACTTTTTTAGCGATGGGCTCGTTTTAAAAGAGCTTATCCGATACATTGAAGAAGAAAAACAAGAAGTTTAAAAGACCACTTTTTCATTTTTTGAATCACGCTTGTGTTGCGCCAGTAATGGCGCAGCATGAAAAAACTCGTCCGTTCACCAGGACTGCATTACTTTTTTTTTGGAGAAAAAAATGTTAATTGAAAATTCTAATAATTGGACTTCCAACCAAATATATCAGAGCTTTTACCCCTCTGATTCACAGTTGCCATTAGAGCTAATGGAGCACCTTTGCTCTGTTAATGATGTTCTTTTGACTGATAACGTGATTAATCTATTGCGCTCCGCTTATGCGGAAACAAAATACAGAGTCACGCTTGAGGGAGTCAGACTATGAAATACCCCGAAAGTATTTTAATAAATTTAGGCTTTAAATTCGAAAAGTGTTTGACAACAAACGATTCTCGGATTATTGCTAATGATATCCGAACTCTATTAAATGAACTGAGTCCCGAAGATCAAACGGAGGCTAGGAGATTAATAGAGGTCGGACGTAAAGAGGCTAGATTAAATTAACTACAAGGAGTGTAAAAATGGGATTCTTTTCTAAAACGTGCGCTAAAACGCATATGCCAATTGTCAGCAACTTGAGAGGCTATCCACGCTTTCACAACGTTGCAGCATTAAGACCAAATGGCGAAATCGTTAAAGGTGTTTACGATGGATATGGACGAGTCAATGATGTTGAATTAACTGATGATTGGGACGATGTTAAATTGGTTTTACTATCCAATTATGACAATGAAACATTCCATGATCTCGGAAAATCTAAAACTGAATTGGGTCAGGGATGGTTTATGGACGATCAATTTTTGCTTTTTTGCTCGCTCAAGGATAGCTTTAAATCTTACGCTGAATACAAAAAGTATTTTAAAAAATACGCTAACTGGCTTTGAAAGGATTGAAATGAAACATCTATATGTATTGGTCGAAGAGGTAGACGTAATCGCAGTATTCACAGACCGAAAAAAAGCGGAAGAGTACGCAAAGATTAACGGCTTGAGAAATTACTACATTCAACAAACACAATTAAAGGATTAAAAAATGATGCTCAACATTGGCGCTATCAGACGATGCCTAGAACTTTACAAGTATCACCTTTGCCATTGCAAGGATGAAGACGATATATATGGTGATGAAAACTACAATGAGGCTACCCGAACCCTCATGGAATTCGAGCTTATGCTCATTGAAAAGGTCAGACAAACGCATTCAGTAGACCAATTAAAAGCCCGAATAAAAGATATAAAAATAGCTGAGATCAGGGAAAAAATGAAAAGGAGCACATTCGAAAATGTAATGGGTGAACTATTGGAAGAGGGCTTTTTCCCTCTATCCGAAGAATGCGAAACCTATATGAGTGAACAAGTCGGGTCTGCTGACATTGTGATACTGCCATGAGGTCGCAGCAACAAAGAGAAAATCAGGTCAAACAAGGGACAGATTTTCTCGCTTGTGTCACGCTTTGGCTACTAATTTATTTTGGTTTAATAGCTTTACAATCCCTTGCGAAAATTTGAACAACCCTAGGCGAAGATGGTAATCATTTCCATCCTCGCCTTTTTTATCGCTTATCCAATAAGGCAAACCTGTTTGTACTGCTGCCTTCTCCCCTGTTTCGCTCTCATCGTTATCCGCTATTACGATTCCTGAGTCACACTTACTCGCTAACTTCACCAGATTGTTTGCTGAAAAACAAACATGAATCCGATATCTAACCTTGTGGTTTTTCAAAGCTAGCCTCACGCTTAACGCAGTAGCGTAACCCTCGCAAAAAATATCCACTCCATGATTATCAATAATGAACTCAGCTTCACTACTCTTTTGGCCATATAGAAACTTTTTCTCCCCATTGACGTTAATCATTTGACAACCGACCAAATGCTCGCCAACACGCATTGGAATAATAAGCATTGGCCCATCTTGATGCTCGAAAACGTAGCCTGATTCACCCTCGAAACCTTTCTTTCTAAGGTATGGATGGTGTGCGAACGTGCAATTTTTAAGGATGTGTGCAGCCTTATCAGACGCTTGCTTTTGTAACTGCAAAATACGCTCTGATTCACGCTTAGCCATTTCCCTATACTTCACTTGATCCAAGTATGAAATTGAATCAGGCTTCCAAGTAATGATCTTGTCGTGAACTGCATGATTCTGAACGAACGCATGAGTACCCATGTACTTAACTGCCCCATTCTTTGACCTTGGATGATCCTCCGTTGGATACCTTTTCCATATGCCAATCGGAGGATATGAATCAATTAATATCCCTTGATCTCTACAAAAATCTATTAAATCCATTAACGTGCCTTCTTCATTTGTCTGATGTAACGTCTGATGCCTTGGTCAACAAACTTAACCACTTCTGCGCTTGGAGTAGCCTCAACACTAGCCAAACCCTTGGGCCACACGCCAAACTTTTCCCTGTAAACGTGTGCAGCCCTCCCATTACTCCACCCATGATGGTTGATAAAGTAATTCAACTGCGACCACCATGCCTGTTTATCCGCACGAGCTCCGAGGGTAGTCAGCTCCTCCATCTCTCCAGGAACTGCTTCAATTTTGTTTTTGCGCTCCCTTACATGACCACAGTTGGAGCAAACGTCCATGTACCCAGGAAAATATGCCTCACACTTTGGACAAGTGGCTTCTTTCTTTTCCTTCTCACTTGGCTCAGGTCTGGTCTTTTCTGCCCCATCATCTAGCTCGTCTACCCCTTCTGAATAAACCCTCTCCCATTCTTCCCTGAATCGCAGATAGTTACCCGAATGATCTAGCCACAAAGCAAAATCCTTCCCCTCGCAGCCACGCATTACCCTACCCATCTGCTGAATATGGCTTGATAAAGACTTCGAAAACGGACGAGCTGACACACCAATCCGTACGTCTGGAACATCGAAACCCTTGGTCAATATGTCTGTTGCGATCAGCCCATGTATCTCTGTATCAGGACGAGCAAAGTCTTCGATTACATCCTTTTTAAACTTATCGTCATCTCTGTAGGAGACTGATATAAAGTTAAAACCTTGCTCTGCAAAGCTACGAGCTAAGTCTGTACCATGCTCCACCCCTGAGCAGAACACAATCGTTTTAACTGGCTTGCCAAAGACTTCATGGGTTTTCTTGATCCACTCCCGAACAATGTCACCAGTAATGACTTTGCCCCTCTTTGTTGCCTCCTTTTGTGACCACTCGCCAGCAACTTTCTTAGCCCCTGTCATATCTATTTCTTTAGCAATGAACACTTTAAGAGGAACCAGAACACCCTGATCCACCAAATCTTTGGTGGTCACAGTACAGACTATGTTGTCATAGATATTTCCCAATCCCTTGGTAAATGGCGTAGCAGTCAAACCAATTACCCTGATCTCAGGATTCTGCTTGATGAACTCGACTGTCTGCTCCCTAGTCTGATGGCATTCGTCAACGATCAATAGCTTTAACTCAGGAAACTCATTGCGTTTCTCTAAGGTTTGAGCAGAGCAGACTTGAATCAGCTCATATGGACGATAACGCCAATGCCCTGACTGTAGTACCCCATGCTCTATGGAATACTTCTCTAGTCTTTGGGAGGTTTGATCGCATAGAACGATGCGATCTAAGATCATTGCTGCACGATTACTCTTCTGCTTTGTTGCTTCAAGTAATGCAATGGCCATCTCTGTTTTGCCAGCCCCTGTTGGGGCATACAGTATTTGCGACTTGTTGCCTGATGCAAAGCCTTTACGCAAAGCATCAAGCGTGTTGACCTGATAAGGTCTTAACTCTAAACCCATTATGATTCTCCACTACCAACACTTATGCTCGTTGGCTTGAGCGTTCTTCTATTCTACTTCCTATCCATGACATGACGTTTACAGCCATGCTATTGCCCAATGCTTTGTATCTCAAACCATCAGGAGATTCAGACTTACCACGCCAAGGGATGTTGGTGTGATTGTCTGGAAAACCTTGCAACCTTTCGCATTCGACTGGAGTCAGCCTTCTAACCGCATTGGTTAAAACTGTACCAATTGATTCACTCGCTCCACCTACTGGGCTTTTGATGGTTTGATTCACATCACTAACCGAATAGTTATAGGTATCAAATGCTTTAGCTACAAAGGTTTGTGCATGATGGCTTTGAACTGATGGCCACAAAGCGCCTATCGCATTAGCCACTTCCAATTCAGTAGCACTAAAGGTGTTAGCTTTAGCATCTTCCCTGATTGAATATGCAACTAAGTCAGTAAACTCTTTGTGATCCCTTGCCGTCACCGTACTAGCCAATGGCGTATCCCCATATGAATCACTTCTCTGTCTGTTAAAGAAGTTAACCAATGGAACATTACCACCGCCAGTCCCCCATCTAGCAGACACCGTGCTGCATACATCACCCATCTCTTTGACCCTAGAATCATTGGGATGGTTTTCATAAACAGTTGGAATCAGCTTGCTTGATGTTCTGTTAAATCCGTCTGTTCCTGAATCTTTGTAGTCTCGGGCTTGGAGTGGGCCACTAACGTCAATGCTTCCAAGAGCACTTTGGGTAGCTCCTTGCCTCTTTTCTCTGCTCGGCGGAGGATCCCCCGACATGCAAGAGGGCTCAAAAAGAACTTCTGCGCTATCCCTCCAACCTCCAAGACTTCCGACAACGAACACACGGCGGCGTCTTTGGGCCACTCCGAAGTATTGAGCGTCAAGCACTCTGTAGCTGAACCCATACCCGAGTTCCGCCACCGCCCCGAGGAAGGAACCAAAATCCCTTCCTCCATTTGAACTGAGGACGCCAGGTACGTTTTCCCAAATAAACCACTTGGGCTTAAAGCGGTCAAGTATTCCACAATAGACAAGGGCGAGATTCCCTCTAGGGTCTTCAAGGCCTTTTCTGAGTCCCGCAACTGAGAAGGATTGACAGGGAGTTCCTCCCACAAGAAGGTCAATTGTTCCAATGTCCCACTCCTTATATTTGTTCATATCCCCTAGATTTGGGACGTTTGGATAGTGATGCTTGAGCACCGCACTTGGGAATGGCTCGATCTCTGAGAATGCGACTGGCTCCCACCCCAGTCCATGCCAAGCAGATGTGGCAGCTTCTATGCCACTACACACAGATAAATATCTCACAGAACTCTCTTTTGCATGATAGCCACTTGGCGTTTCAACTGAGCATTCTCTCTCTGATACTTATCCATGCTGGTCTTCAGGGCTCGGTTATCAATCTGCAATAGCTCGATCTCCTCCCTCAAAGCCTTGATGGTTTCTTCTGCTGCGCTCTTGTCTGAGTCAGAACCACCCATCATGGACACGGCTAACTTATCACTAAGCTCTTCATTCTTCTTAGTCAGATACTCAATTACTTCAGCATTCTGATCTCTCTCAGGTACACCAATGTCCACCTCTTCTGGCTCGACAACCTTGCCCTTCTTACGCATAAACTCCTTGCCGTTGCGCTTAACAACAACTTTATCAGGCTTGTTTGTTCTGTATTTGCCTACAAAGGTATGCGATACGCCCATCCACTTGGCTATTTCTGAATCAGTCCACATGGATATCTCTGGGTCTTGGAGAGCATCAGAAAGAATTTTTCTCTTGTCTTCAGTAGTCCAAGGCAAACCATGCTTATTGGCTTCCCAACATGCCCACTTGTAATCCCTGAGCGTGCCTGTCTTGACTTCAGCTTCTATGCGAAACTTCTTACTGTTAACGTGAGCAAAGTACCTGTGCCATCCGTCAGCCAGTAGCAGATCACCCTCTATCCGATACAAAACTATAGGCTCAAAGATTTCTCCATGAGACATTTTGACCGCATACTCTTCGATCTTCTCGTCATTGATCTCTATCCTTGCTTGATAGCTCTTCTTTAAATTGATATCGCTGATTGAAATTAACATTTACTTCCCCTGATTCATTGTCCAACCCAAGAGGAAATAGCTCCACTTGGTATTAATATTTACGTTTGAGTATTTATGGCCCGTCCAAAGTTCAGAGATATCCCTTCCCTTTGTTGCCATGTAATTCTCAAATGCCGTTCTCGCTTGCTTCATCTGTATGCTCCTCGCACTTATGTTTCTCCGCTACTAAAATTGAACTGAAATAAATCCCACACTCCTTGCAACGATAAATAACACCAACAATCACTTTTGTTCTTTGATTACGAATGCCTTCATCGTCACGCTGACTGTAGGTTTTAATCGCTTCGATCATTTCTTGCTTTCATCATTTCATCTGCCAATGTATATGCGTCTAATGCAATAACACTTGCTGGCGCATCTTCATAATCAGGTCTTCCATTCATTGTTTGCATGGCAAGACCAGCGAACCAATCCCTCAAATCCATGCCGTGCTCTTGTGTGTTGTGTGGGTCTGCAAATGCTTTCATGGTTACTCCTCTGTTGGCCATACGCTATAAACTGCTGGCTTGCCTTTTAAGCTCAGCTTTCCCTTGGTCGTGGATACAAATTCACTAGGGCTTACTTGTGGTAAATCATTGATCCACAATGGAGTCACCGTGCAGCCTTGCTGAATAGATCTGTCTACCCTGATTGTCTCGGTGTTATCACAAATGAACGACTGTCCATCCTTTTCGATCAAAAGCCACTTCGTTTCTCTCATGTTTTTTCCTTTTCAATAATTGCTCTAGCTCGTTTGTTAATAATTGTCTTGGTCACATAGTCTGTCGCTAACTCTATGTCCTTTACTGTTGAGGCTTCTAACTGAGAATCATGCAACTGCATCACAAAGTTGATAGCCTTAAGCTCTGGGCCTTTGACTATAAACCTGTAATTCATATCCACCCCACGCTTGGCGCAGTCGAACAGTGCGTCCTGTGCTTCATTGATTTCCTTTGCATACTCAGCACCAATGTCTGCCTTGGCTAAAGCTTCTGTGATGTTGAATGCGTTAATCAATGTATCAATGTCATCTTTGACCGCAGTACCCAGGCGCAAAGCTTCTAGGGCTAAATGATTCTTCAATTGGAGAGATACCAACTGATCCTTCATGCTGCTCATGCTTTGCATACCCGACATGACATAAGCCATCGTGTCCAAAATGACTGGTCTGGGCCTGTACTTTGATCTTTTCCTCAAAGCTCTTTCTCCTTATCGCTCTCCAATACTCTAAGCCCACAAAATAAAAAGAATGCAAACCAAGGATGATCATTCATTACAAAATAAATGATTGCAGCAATCAACACTAAATTTGTAATCAGTTGAAACCAATATGCGTTCATGTATTGCGTTCCTTCAGCTTGAATTCAATGTATTGGATAAGTTTGGAAGTCGGTATGCGACCACTACCTTCTTCTTTGAACTCTACCCAACGCTCAACTTCATCACAATCCTCATCAGTCAGTCCTACCCATTCTTGTTTTGTATAAAGCGGTATGACTGGCTGCTCCCAATCTTTTGCCATCTCTTCATGGGCAGTCAACACCACTTGCCACTCAAGCCCCTTTTGGGGAACGAGTTC
>Ga0208872_1000121_pt1 | contig 77607 bp, 67 predicted proteins | sample CryBogCBH12Aug08_FD_185508 | JGI IMG/M metagenome (GOLD analysis project Ga0208872, IMG submission 185508) | Freshwater microbial communities from Crystal Bog, Wisconsin, USA - CBH12Aug08 (SPAdes) | ecosystem: Environmental > Aquatic > Freshwater > Lake | place: Crystal Bog, Wisconsin, USA...
TTCCCAGATGATAGCCCGAGGGCTTACTGTCCCGGAAAGGATGTATCAGGTTTACTGCAAAATTCAACACTATGGCTGCACCAAACTGTGCCAGGTAAATTCCGGGGGCTGAAATATTTAATTGATTTACGCCAATAACACCACCGGCAATAACACCCAGTTTAATCAGAAAATTACCAATTTGTGCACCTGTAATCCTTTTGGCGGGTATCAATGTAATGTCTTTTACAGGAACATCTGCATAACCGGTAAATACAGAATCGATGGTAGTACCAAAACCTTTGCCAACCAGTCCCATATATCCCAGGTGAATGCGAATGGTATCATGAAAACATTTGGAAACCCAGCCTTCAAAAAGATAATCATCTTTGGTATATACATGAATAGGGCTGCCTTTATAAAACCGGTCGATGGTTATCCCTCTTTTCTTCAGCACTACAAAATCATTTTGTGCAAATGATTCAAGTGTAATTTGTAAGCATAAAAGTAGCAGTACTGCTTTCATGCTCTGAAAGATAAAATTTATTACAATATGTATAAGGAAAGGTTTCGTTAAATCTAATGGAGTTTGCTTCCAAACTCCAGGGTACCCCAGATTAAAGCAATTCCAAAGCCTATTAAAATTAAACCGGATAACTGGTTAATCAAATGGATATTCCTTGGGGTTAATTTCTGACGGATTTTTCCTGCCAGTAAAACTTTTAAAATATCTGTTGATAACATAAATACTAGGCAGGTAGCAAACATAATCAGCCTGTAACTAAATGCATAATCCACTACCGAAGTAGCAATTACCAGCCAGAACATAATAACACTGGGGTTAAGGGTATTGATAAAATAGCCGGATAAAAAGGTTTTTACATAATCCCTTTTTCTCATTCCCTGCATTACGGTACCATCTTCATTAACTTTTACCTTTTTAAAGAATAAAACAAAGAGACCGATAGCCATTAATAAAATACTGCCCCCAATTCCTATTTCCTTTTTAAAATTGAGTAAACTGCGGAAGAGTTCGGTAAAAAGCTGACTGATTACCACCATGGTTATATCACTGGCGCTTACCCCTGCAACAAAAGTAAACCCACCCTTATGGCCATTAGTAATACTTTGCTTAATAATAGAAAAGATAACCGGACCTACCGATATAGCAAGCATCACACCCAATAACAATCCTTTTAAAAATGCATCATACATGTACACGAATATTTTTGCAATTTAGCAATAAGAACTGTGAAAATACAGTTGAATTAAAAAACGGCTAAATACTAAAATAATTGTAAGCAAAGGCAGATAACTCATTTGAAATGCCAAACTGTGTAATCCTAAACAAATGCAGATTGCTGTAAAATGTATGAAAAGAAGAGAAATAATCTAATTTATTTAACCGAAACCAGGGTATCGTTAGTTTGCAGGTACCGCTGCCAGTCTTCCAACAGTTTACCCTTTAATACCCTTGGAAATTTATGCTGTCCACCTACTTTTCCTTTTGATTTCATAAATTCCATAAACCTTTCTTCACTCAGCACATCCAGAAATACATCCCTTAATGCACTTCTTCTTTCCACTGCATAATCATCATTCAGCTCTTTCAGTTTCTGGTCTATCAGCACCCTTAAGTTTTCGGCATTGGAACAGTCGTTACAGGCTACATACCAATGGTGTGCAAAGAAATTTCCATGAGGTATACCTGCTACGGTAAATTCAGGTATACAGATATTTAATTCTTCACTGGCCATCTGTATAGCCTTATTCATATTATCCACACTTAAATGCTCACCCACCAGACTTAAAAAATGTTTGGTTCTTCCGGTAATTTGTATTTCACACCGTTCCTTGTCCGTAAATTTAACGGTATCCCCGATCAGGTACCTCCAGGCCCCTGCACTGGTACTGATCAGTAAAGCATAATCCTTATTTTCTTCCACTTCATGAATCATGAGTGCTTCATGATTTGCCACCATATCGCCATTGGAATCAAAATTCTTCTCATCAAACGGAACAAATTCAAGGAAAATATGCTCAGAGGTGGTTAAACGCATTCCCTTCGCGTGTTGTCTATCCTGATAAGCAATAAATCCTTCACTGGCCAGATAAGTCTCTATATATAAAAGCGGTTTACCCAATAGTTTTTCAAATCCTTTTTTATAGGGCTCAAAACTTACGCCCCCATGAACGAAAATGGATAGGTTTGGCCACATTTCATGAATATTGTTCAGCTTATAGCGTTCAATAATCATTTCCATACACATCTGTATCCAGGCAGGTACACCTACAATAAAACCAATATCCCATTCGGGTGCTTTTTCAACTATCTCCTCTAATTTCTTATTCCAGTCTTTTTCCCTGGCAATTTTTTTACCGGGTTTATAGAATGGCTGAAACCAGAACGGTGCTTTTTTGGCGGTAATTCCACTCAGGTCACCGGCATAATAACCTGCATTCTTTTGCAAATCCGTACTGCCACCCAGCATTAACCAGCCTTTGCCAATGCCAGACCATGGTATATTTTCATAATGACGCAGGCTTAATAATTGCTTGATCATTACAATCTTATTACCACGTAACAGGTCATTCGTAACCGGAATATATTTACTGGCAGATTCTGATGTGCCCGAAGAAAGTGCGTAATATTTTATTTTACCGGGCCAGCATACATCGGGAATTCCTTCCAGCGTGCGGTGCCACCATGACTCATAAATGGAATTGTAATTAAAAGTTGGGACTAATTCCTGAAATTTCTTACCGGGGTGTTTACTTACCAAAATCTCATCAAAACGATATTTTTGACCAAATTCTGTAAACCTTGCTTTACGTAATAGCTTTTTCAGCACACGCAATTGCTGTCGGCGTGGGCTGTTTTCCGGCAGGTGCAAGGCGTTAGCAATAGTTTTAGGTAGCTTTATGTCAAATATTGCCATCTATACAATTGGGATTTCGGTACAATGCGAAACTATAATAATTAAATCAAATTACTACTTTTTTTGGGAATAGTTTGTCCGGAGTTAATTTTTGAGTGGCTGCTTACGATAGAATGGCTGTTTGCTGAAAAAAAATAATACTTAAAATGGTGGGGTAACAGTACCATCAATTCCATTATTTGATCATAATACAACTCCCCCTGGCAAAAAAGTATCGCTTTTATATTTTCCTGTTCTGCCAGTTCAAGCATTTGCCTACACAAATCCGTAGTATGGGTAAAATTTTCGGCTGCTTTTATTGTGATACAACTCCAGCCTTCAGAAGCTTCCTGATGCAGCAAATGCATACCGGCTTCCGCTTCTTTAACAGCACCCATTACCATTATTTTTTGCAGTTGTTTATGCTTGCCGGCAACCGGCCATAATTTTGAAACAGTCAGTAAAAAACGATACACATAATGCAGGGCTATTCTAAGTATTATGGCCATATGGATGAACAAAGAAAACAAAGCAGCTTTCCTGTTGCTATAGTGTTTTTGTACAAACACCACCATGGCTCCGTAAAAAGATTCTATATAGGGGATGCTTTGTTTACGGGAGCTTTCTCCTTTAAAATGAATCATCCGGCAATTACCCAGGTAATAATTCTGGTATCCGCTTTGAAGGATCCGGTAACTTAAATCGATATCCTCTCCATACATAAAAAAATGTTCATCAAATCCACCCAATGAAATTAATAAATTCTTCCTCACCATCATAAAAGCGCCGGCCACCACATCTACAGGGTGCATACTGTCTTTTTCCAGGTTACCTAGGGCGTATTGATTAAATAATGCAGAGCCACTGAATAAAAAAGACAATCCACTCATTTTAAAAAAAGAAGCAGATAAAGTGGGGAAAGCGCGTTTACTCTCCGGTAAAAAGCGGCCACTTCCATCTATCATCTGAACGCCAATGGCACCAGCTTTGCTGTTGTTTGCTAAAAATTGCAGGCAATCCACAATGGTATTTTCTGCAATCAGGGTATCCGGATTTAAAAAAAGAATAGTCTCTCCCTTAGCTTTTTGTAAAGCTTTATTATTGGCTTTGGCAAAACCTTCGTTTATGGAATTGGGTATAAAAATCACTTCCGGAAATAAGGGTTGTAAATAGGCAAGGCTTCCATCCGCAGAAAGATTATCAATCACCAGTATTTCTCCCTCTGTTTTTTCCAATGCTTTCTGAACGGAACAAAGGCATTGTTCCAGAAAAAAACGCACATTATAGTTTACTATGATGACTGAGACTTGCAAAAAACAACAATTAATGAATGCGAATTAACTACATTAACCAATACCATATATAATTTATTAATGAAGGGGTTTTTAGGATTGGGTGTAACTTAGTTGGTCAATTTACAACTATGAAAACAAAAAAATTAGGTGCACAGGGTTTAACCGCCTCCGAAATAGGGTTAGGTTGTATGGGGATGAGTGAATTTTATGGGAGCAAAAATGACCCGGAAAGCCTGAAAGTTCTGGACAGGGCGCTTGAATTAGGCGTTACATTCTGGGATACCGCAGATATGTACGGCCCTTATTTAAATGAAGAACTGGTAGGCAAAGCCCTGAAAGGGAAAAGAGGCCAGATTACAATCGCCACAAAATTTGGTATCGTTAGGGAAAACAGCAATAACCAGTCGAGAGGTTTTAATGGCAAACCCGAATATGTACAATCTGCCTGTGAAGCCAGTCTGAAGCGGCTGGATATTGATACCATTGATTTATACTACCTGCACAGAAAAGATCCTGCCACACCTATAGAAGAAACAGTTGGTGCAATGGCCAGACTGGTAGAACAGGGAAAAATCAGGGCCATTGGCTTGAGTGAAGTATCTGCAGCCACACTTAAAAAAGCACATGCCGTGTATCCGGTAACTGCTGTGCAGACAGAATTTTCCTTATGGAGCCGCGATCCGGAAGATGAAATGATTCAAACCTGTAAAGAATTAGGTGTTGCTTTTGTAGCGTATAGTCCATTGGGCCGGGGTTTTTTAACCGGACAAATCAAAAAACCAGAAGATTTTGAACCCACTGATTACAGGCGTTTTTCACCCCGCTTTCAGGGAGAAAACTTCAATAAAAACCTGCAGCTGGTAGAAAAAATAGGGCAACTGGCCGTTCAGAAAAATTGTACAGCTTCCCAGCTGGCACTGGCCTGGGTATTATCCAGGGGGGAACATATCTTTCCTATTCCCGGAACCAAAAGAATAGTTTACCTGGAAGAAAATGTACAGGCAGCATCAATTGTATTATCTAAAGAAGAATCTGCAGCCATAGATGCCATTGCCCCAAAAGGCATTGCAGCAGGCACCCGTTACCCTGAAAATATGATGGGTTCTGTAAACCAGTAAAGAATAACAGACCAGTTTCTGAAAGTAAATTGGTTTTATATTAAAAATTAAAGCGTTCCAGCAGATTTTAAAGAACCGAAGACAGCAAACCTTTTCTGTATTTTCAGAAAAATAAGGTTTGCTGTCTTTATTTCTACCCTCTTACAATGCATCCTAACCATAATAGGATAATGTATATCCCGGAAAACCGAAAATAGTATCAGAATATTTTAATCAGGAATAATTCACCTCATTGTATAATTTTTTCAGGATGTATTCTTTTACCTGTATAGCTGGTTTAGGACCAGACAAACAGGGGATTGCTTCTCCCCTGATTCTATAATAACGCACAGAAAAGGAACAGTTAACCCGCAGTTATTCCACATAAAATGCGGTTAATATGTGGGATAACTGTGGGTTAACTGTGCGATAACTTCGAATCAGGTTAGAACCAGGCAGTCATTTGTATGAAGTTAAATTATGCTCAACCCACCTTATCAATAATCTTCTTTGATAAAGCATCCCGCAGGAATTATCTTTGTGCCATGTTAAAAGAAACACTGATCAAAGCCACCGAAACAGGTGCAGCTGTTCTGAAAGAATATTTTGCTACAGATTTTGTCATTTCCAATAAGGAAGGGTTAAATAATTTGGTGACCGAAGTTGACCATAAAAGTGAGGAAGTGATTTTTGGGGTGATTAAAGAAGCGTTCCCGGATCATTATATTTTGAGTGAGGAAGCAGGGGCCATGCCTAAAGATTCTACTTATAAATGGATTATTGACCCGATTGATGGAACCGTTAATTATGCCAATGGTATTCCTATTTGCTGTGTGAGTATTGGCCTGGAAAAAGAAGGCACCATCATTATGGGTGCGGTATATAATCCATTTATCGGCGAATTCTTTTTTGCAGAAAAAGGAAAAGGTGCAACCGTAAATGGCAAGCCCATTCAGGTGAGTAAAAAAAATGACCTGCTTACCAGCTGCCTGGTTACCGGTTTTCCCTATACATACCTGGATGATAAAAACGGTCCCCTGCAGGTATTTGACAAATTAATCCGTAAAGGTATTCCTGTAAGAAGGCTGGGCAGTGCTGCCATTGATTTATGCTGGGTGGCCATGGGTAGATTTGATGGTTTTTATGAACATAAATTACAGGCCTGGGATAGTGCAGCCGGATTTTTAATGGTAGAAGAAGCAGGCGGAAAAGTGACCGACTTATCCGGTAATTATTATAATCCTTATCAACCCGGAATTATTGCCACCAATGGCTTAATACACGATGAATTGTTAAGGGTAGTAAATGGGGGACTATTATAAACACAGGGTATTGCGGCAAGCAAAACCAAAAATAGAAGTAACGAGTAATTATTCATGGAAAATAATAACAGAACAGAAATAGCATCACTGGGGGAATTCGGGTTAATTGATCACCTGACTAAAAATTTTGAACTCCTGAATGCCTCTACTATTTTGGGAGTTGGGGATGATGCAGCTGTCATTGATCATTTTGGCAAACAGACAGTTATTAGTACAGATTTGCTGGTGGAGGGGATTCATTTTGACCTGATGTATACGCCCATGAAACATTTGGGCTATAAAAGTATTGTGGTAAATGTAAGTGATATCTATGCGATGAATGCCATACCCACACAGGTTACCATGAGTATTGCTTTTAGTAACCGGTTTAGTCTGGAAGCGTTGAATGAATTTTATGAAGGGGTATATATTGCCTGTGAAAAATACGGGGTGGACCTGATTGGCGGGGATACTTCTACATCTCAGAAAGGGCTGATCATTTCTGTTACAGCTATTGGTGAAGTAACGCCCGATAAATTTGTAAAAAGAAGTACAGCGGGTAAAGGGGATTTGATTTGTGTAAGCGGTTTCCTGGGGGCTTCTTTTCTGGGACTTACCCTGATGGAAAGGGAAAAGAAAATTTTTCTGGAAAACCCCAATGTGCAGCCCGACCTGGAAGAGGAGGATTATATCGTGGGCCGGTTATTAAGACCAGAAGCCAGAAAAGATATTATAGAGTTTTTTGAAAAAAATGAAATGGTACCTACTGCTATGATGGATGTGAGTGACGGATTGAGCAGTGAGGTTTTACACCTGAGCAAACAGAGTAACCTGGGTTGCCGGGTATATGAAGATAAAATACCTATACATGAAGCAGCCAGGAGAGCAGCGTTTAAATTTGGGCTGGACCCGACTGTTTGTGCATTGAACGGTGGGGAAGATTATGAACTGATCTTTACCATTAAACAGGAAGATTATGATAAAATTACCCTGAATGAAGAAATTAGTGTAATTGGCTATATGGCTGAGCTGGAGGAAGGTTGCAAACTCATTTCCCGTGGGGGTAATTTATTTGAAATTACTGCACAGGGATGGAATGCATTTGGAAAATGATAAATGTTGAAGCATAGAAAACTCCATATTGACAGGAGTGAATTAATACCCTGATAAAAGGATTTTTTAAATCTGAGATTAGCGAAAGTTGAAGAGGCTGACCCAAAAATAAGGGTCAGCCTCTTTTTAATTAGTAACTTCTTGTAAACCTGTAAGCTTTTAAGCATTTATTTGTAACACTTACATTTTTATAATATTCAGCTCCTGATCCAGCAGGATAAAATTGGCTTCATTTCCCTTTTCAATCGTACCCAGGCCCTGCAATCCCAATACCTGCGCCGGATAGAGGCTGCACATCCGAATGGCTTCGCCCAGCTCAATATCACAATACTGTACCAGGTTTTTTACAGATTTGATCATGGTTAGCGCCGAACCGCTTAGGATACCATTACTTTCAAATTTATCGCCGTTTTTATAATGCTGATAAGGCCCGTCCGCAGCTTCTGTAACGGCATCTGTAATTACAAATAACCGTTCCTTCATCATGGTTTTGGCAATTCTGATAGCTGCAAAATCCACATGATACCCATCCGGGACAATACTGGATTTTACAGTAGGGTGATTGAAAATAGCACCCACCATTCCCGGTTCCCGGTGCTGTAAAGCACTCATGGCATTAAACAGGTGTGTGGCTGTGGTGATTCCATTATCAAATGCTGCCGTTGCTGTTGCATAACTGGCATTGCTATGGCCAGCAGAAACTACAATACCGCGGGATTGGATATAGCGGATAATTTCTTCATTGCACACTTCCGGAGCCAGGGTAATTATTTTAATAATACCGGCACCATAATCCAGCAATTCTTTTACTTCCGGCATTGAAGGAGAATGGATAAAAGCTTCAATATGGGCGCCGCGTTTAATGGGGTTCATCCAGGGCCCTTCCAGGTGTAAACCCAGGCAACCTGTTCCACCCTGTTGCCAGTATTCTTTTACCGCATCAATGGCTTTGAAGAAAACTTCCTTTGTATTGGTGGCTACAGTGGGTGCAAAATGAAAGGCACCGCCAGTACGGCAATATTCCTGCAGGCGGTATAAAGCATCTGTTTCCGGATAAACTGAAAACAGCTTTCCCCCTGCCCCATAAATCTGTATATCTATAAAAGCGGGTACAATATAAGGATGCACCACAGTATCAAGTTGTTCCTCTTTACTTAAACTTGCTGTAGGCACAAGTTCCAGAATCTGGTTATTTTCTATAACAAGGGAAAAGTCATTCCACCATTCTTTTCCGGTAAATACTTTATTCGCTGCAATTATGCTTCTTTTATTCATAGTTCTTCATTCAAAATTCTGAAATCGTCTGCATCTTCCCAAAAAGGAAATTTATTTCTTACAGCGTCTACTGCTTCTTTTTGCAGGGTGATGGTAAAAATATCTTCATCATGTACTTTATGGTATAAAATTTCACCCAGAGGGTCAATCACCTGGCTGTCACCACTATGGTAAATATCATTCCCATCATTTCCCACCCTGTTTACACCTATTACAAAACATTGGTTTTCAATAGCCCGGGCCATTAATAAGCTTTTCCAGGCATGGTTTCTCCTTTCCGGCCAGTTAGCCAGATAGACAAGCACATCATATTCCGGGCTCTCTGTACTTTGCTGCCGGGCCCAGACCGGGAAACGAAGGTCGTAACAGATTTGCAGGTTTATTTTCCAGCCTTTTACGGATGCAACGAATCGCTTGTTACCGGGTGTATAGTGTTCATCTTCACCAGCATAGGCAAAACAATGCCTTTTATCGTAGTAACCGAAAGTACCCGTGGGCAGCATCCAGATTAAACGGTTAAAAAACTGTCCATTTTCTGTAATAATAATACTGCCTGTTAGAATAATCTTTTTTTGGGCAGCCACCCTTTTCATCCACAACATTGTGGGTCCGTTCATGGTTTCTGCAAAAAGCTCAGGATTCATACTAAAACCTGTACTGAACATTTCGGGCAATACCACTATTTCTGTTTTTACAGGAATAGAGAGAATCTTTTCCTCCAGCATGGTTAGGTTTGCTTCAATGTTTTCCCAGGAAAGCCTGGTTTGTATAATGGAAAAAGTAAGTGTCATGGCAGGTATTAAAGAACATTGAAGTTAATTCGTTTTTGCTTCAATTTTAAGCAATGCCAAAGTTTTACTGATCAGGGACTGTTCATAACCTTTCTGCATTAAATAGGCGGTGGTTTTGGAAAGGCGGCTATATACCTGTTCTCCCTGCAGCGCATTCCACTTTGTAGTGGCCAGTTTCAGTAAGATTTGTTCATAATCCTCATTATCAATACTTTTCAGGGCTTTTTTTATGTTGTAAATACTTACTTTTTTTTGTTTCAGTTCATATTCTATTTTCACCCTTCCCCATTGTTTCATCCTGAACCTTCCCCCGGCAAAGTGTTCAGCATAGCGTTCTTCATTCAGGTAATCTTCTTCAATTAACTGAGATAAAAGCTGTTCCACATCTGTCCTGTATAAACCAAAACTGTATAATTTTTCTTTTACTTCATAATGGCTTCTTTCCTGATAGGCACAATAGTGTTTTGCTTTCTGTAAGGCTTGTTGAGGAGTAAGATTTTGTTTAGGGACCACCAAATAAAGTTTAATTTCAAAACTAAACCATTAACAGTTTGCCGGGCATTGTAATCCCCATAAAGTTGGATAAATTTTGCGTGGAATATTAACATTTTACAGTAGGTTTGTTGCAATTCATTTAAAAGGAAAACATCATGAAGTTTATTGTTTCATCATCTTCTTTGCTTAAACACCTGCAGCAGATCAATGGTGTAATTAATGCAAATACGGTTCTGCCGATACTGGAAGATTTTTTATTTGAGATTAACGACAAAAAGTTAAGTGTAGTAGCCACTGACCTGGAAACTGTGATGCGTGTGCAATTGGATGTGGAAAGTAAAACAGACGGCAAGGTTTGTATTCCTGCCAAGATTTTAATTGATTCCCTGAAAAATATTTCAGATCAGCCCCTGACTTTTAATATTGACAAAAACTTTGGTATTGAAATTACCAGTGATAATGGTAAATATAAAGTGATGGGTGAAAATCCGGATAATTTCCCCAAAGAACCTGCAGCAGATGATACCACCGGATTTACCTTAAGCAGTACGGCCCTGGTTACGGCGATCAATAAAACACTGTTTGCCGTAAGTAATGATGATTTGAGGCCTGCTATGACAGGCGTTTTCTTTGAATTGTCCAAAGAAGGCGTACAATTTGTAGCCACAGATGCACACCGTTTGGTAAGGTATAAAAGAACAGATGCCAAAGCTACCAAGGCAGAATCCTTTATTGTACCTAAAAAACCATTGAACTTATTAAAAAATGCATTGCCGGATAATGATGATGAAATCAGTATCTCTTATAACAGCAATCATTTGTTTGTAAGCCATGGTGAAGTGCAAATGATATGCCGGCTGATTGATGCGCGTTTCCCGGATTATAAAGTAGTAATTCCGCAGGATAACCCTTATAAATTAGTAGTAAACAAAATAGATTTCCAAAATGGTTTGCGCAGGGTAAGCGTATTCTCTAATAAGAGTACCAACCAGGTAGCCCTTACCATTAGTGGCAGTGAATTACAAATGGCTGCTCAGGATGTGGATTTCAGTTTTGAAGGGAATGAAAGAATGAACTGTTCTTATGATGGCGGAGATTTGCAGATTGCATTTAATGCCAAATTCCTGATTGAAATGCTGAATGCCGCCGATACTGCAGAAGTAAAAATAGAATTGTCAACTTCAACAAAAGCAGGTATTATTAAACCAACTGAGCAGGCAGAAAATGAAGAGTTGCTGATGCTGGTAATGCCATTAATGCTGAATAATTAATCAAATTACTTTAAAGTATATAAAGAGGTTGTCCTGGTAAAACAGGGCAGCCTCTTTTTTTTGTTTAGGAAAACTGACCGGTTATCCAATTTATGCTGGTTTTCATTCGCTGCAATCGGTAGGGAAATTAAACCCAATGATCGTAAAGAATCAGCAAACAGTTGAACTAAGCAAAAGAAAATGAAAGGCATATAAATAATGAACGTTCATTCATTTTTTATATACCTTTGTTGTATGAATAAAAAAGACCTCATATTGAAAACCACATTAAAACTGGTGAATGAATATGGTTTTTACCATTTAAATATGAAGCAGCTGGCAGCAGAAGCCGGGATCTCGGCAGGTACCACTTACCTGTATTTTGACAGTAAGGAGAAGCTGATTAATGAGTTATATAAAAAAATAATACAGGATTTTAATGCGGGTATTTTGAAAGCTTATCAAAATGACAGACCTTTTAAGGAGAATTATTTTGATATGTTAGGCGTTGCGATTGATTATTATATAGAAAACCCTGATTGTTTCAGTTTTATAGAACAGTATACCTACGCTCCTTTTTTATTTAAAGAAATAAAAGATGAAACCCTTGCACTGTTAGAACCCCTGCAGAACATGATTAAAGCAGCAAAAAAAGTAAAACTGGTAAAAGAACTGCCGGAAACATTACTGATAGCACTGTCTTATGGCCCGATTGTAAGTATGATGAAATTATTTATTGCGGGTAAAACAGACCTCAAAAAAGAAACTACTAAAAAGCAGTTACTGGAAGCCTGCTGGCAATCAGTATCCATACTATAAAATAAAATAAAGCATATGAAGGCAAAAAAAGGGATGATTTCACTGGTGTTTATCTTATACCTTTTAAACGGAAGTCATATTGCAGCACAAACTATACCGCTTGATGGATTACTCAGTTTTGACCAGGCCACAGATATTGCCTTAAGAAACAGCCATAGTATTAAGCAGGCTGAATTTCTTAAAAAAGAGAATCAGGAAGAAAGCAAGGCCGCTAAAGGATTAAGGGCTCCCAATATTGGATTAACAGCCGGTTATTTTTTATTATCTGATGATATACACCTGGACCTTACACCTGTTAAAAATGCTATTACTCCTTTGTACAGTGCATTAAGCAATTATGGAAACTTTTCCGGTGTGGGCAGTTATCCCGATGCAGTATCTACACAATTGGTAAGAGGCCAGCTTCAACAAGGGTTGGCAACCATTGAAAAAACCAGCTGGGATGAAATGATACAGAAAAAAGCATTCGGACTGGTGAGTGCCAATGCCATGTGGCCCATTTATACCGGCGGTAAAATTAATGCAGCCAATGCTGCTGCAAGCATTAAAGAAAAAGAAGCCGATGAAGTAATGCGTCAAAAAAGCGGGGAACTGATGAGTGAGCTGGCAGAAAGATATTTTGGACTTTGCCTGGCACAGCAGGCCGTGAAAGTAAGACAGGAAGTTTTTGACGGCGTGGATAAACATTTAAATGATGCCCTTAAAATTGAAAAACAGGGATTGATAGCCCATGCCGAAGTATTGAATGCCCAGGTACACCATGCAGAAGCTGCCCGGGAATTGAGTAAGGCGAAACATACAGCAGAAATACTGAATGAAGCTTTAAAAAATACACTGGCATTAAACGATGCCACCAATATACATCCGGCTACCGAATTGTTTTACCTGGATATGATTGAACCGGTGGATTATTTTAAAACTATGGCGCATTCCAATAATCCCTTATTACAGCAGGTGCAAACCAAGAAAGAATTGTCTATAGAAGGGTATAAAGCTGAATTGTCTAACCGTTATCCTTCTATTGCCATGCAAGGAACCTATAATATTCTAGATAATAATTATTCACCTTATTTACCCAAATGGATGGTGGGAGTGGGTGCAAAATGGACTTTATTTGATGGGGCTGCAAGGGACAAAAAAATTAAAGCAGCTTCCTTTAAAACCGACCAGGTAAAAGAAGCAGAAAAAAAGGCAGGGGACGATATTTCTACCGTGATTGATAAATTGTATAAAGAGTTGCAGATGTATCACGAACAGTTGCAGGAACTGGCTTCAGCCCATCAGTTTGCGGATGAATATTTAAGGGTAAGGGAAAAAGCCTTTCTGGAAGAAATGAGTAGTGAAACAGAAGTGGTGGATGCCCGCCTGGCTTTATCCAAAGTGAAAATAGAAAGACTGGAAGCCATGTATGGCTATGATAAAACCCTTGCCCAGCTGTTACAATATGCAGGTATACCAGAGCAGTTTTCAGCTTACCAGAAAAAGCCGGGAGTGATTACAGAATCTTATGAAACTAAAAAATAATTACTAACTGATAATATTACAATTATGCATACAAAAGGAATCGTATTTGCCAGCATTGGAATCATTGCCTTTATTGTTTTTATAGGCTATTCCATTAAAATTATTGCCAAACCCAAAGTACTGGAAGTACAGGGAGAAGTAGATGCCACACAGATTAAAGTGGCTTCCAAGCTGGTTGGGCGAATAGATTTACTGCCAGTTCATAAAGGCGATGCTGTACATAAAGGGCAATTGCTGTATACATTCAGCAGCCCGGAAATAGATGCCAGACTTGCACAGGCAGATGCTGCATTAAAAGGAGCCGAAGCACAGAATAATAAAGCCATTTCCGGTGCACAGGCAGAAGATATACAGGCTGCCTATAATAATTATATGAAAGCCAAAGCAGCTACTGAACTGGCTAAAAAGACCTTTGACAGGGTGAATAATTTATACCATGATGGAGTAATGCCTGCCCAGAAAAAAGACGAGGCTGAAACTCAATATAAAGCTGCCAAAGAAACGGAGAATGCCGCAGAAGCAATCTGGACAAAAGCCAAAAAGGGTACGCGAATAGAAGACAAAGAAGCAGCCAGTGCCATGGTGAAACGGGCAGAAGGAGCCATTGACGAAGTAAATTCTTACCGGAAAGAAACAGCAATATATGCACCGGTGGACGGGGAAATTGCCAATATCATTGCAGAATCCGGTGAATTGGTTTCTGCTGGTTTCCCGGTCATTACCATTGTTAATTTAAAAGACAGTTGGGTAACGTTTAATTTAAGGGAAGATTTACTGGCAGATATTAAAATGGGTACCGTATTCCAGGCAAAATTTCCTGCCCTGGGTAATAAAGTAATTAAATTAAAAGTAAGCTATATCCATAGCCTGGGAGAATTTGCTACCTGGAATGCCACTAAAACTTCGGGGGATTTTGATATGAAAACTTTTGAAGTACATGCCATTCCGGTAGAAACTACAGAAGGGCTTCGCCCGGGAATGAGTGCTATTGTAAACTGGGATGTACTGAGGGCTTCTAAATAAACCATTATGTTGTTACATACACCCATGATTAATGTACTGCAAAGAGAATTAAAAAGAATAACAGGCGAAGGAGCTTCTTTATTCCTGGTATTCTTCGGTCCTTTATTTGCGTTCTTTTTAATTACTGCCATTTTTTACAGCAGTGTACCCCGTAAACTACCGGTTGCAGTGGTTGATCAGGACCATACTGCCCTGTCCCGGAAAACAACAGAATATATCAATGCAACACCTATTGCAGCAGTGGATGCCAGTTTGCTTAGCCTGGACGAAGCACGCAATGCTATGAATGAAGGCAGGTTAGATGCGGTTGTATTTATTCCGCAGGGAACAGAAAAAAACATTTACAAAGGCGGGCATTCCAATATTGCATTGTACCTGAACAATGCCAATGTAATCAAAGGAAGTTTATTGAATAGTGGTATTCAGAAAGCCATTAAAACAATTTCCGCAGGGATAAAATTACAGGCACATCTTAGAAATGGGGAGACAGAAAAACAGGCCATTGCACAGATTATTCCCATACAGCTTCATTCAGAAATACTGTTTAATCCTTTTGCCAGTTATTCCTATTTTATAACGTTGATCCTCATGCCGGTCATGCTGACGGTGTTTACTTTATTTGGCACTTTGTATGCTATTGGCACCGAATTACAATATGGCACTGCTGCCAGGTGGATGGAAAAAGCAGATTATAGTATTGTACTGGCTCTGATAGGTAAACTACTACCCTATACCCTGTTATTTTGTATGGTGGCAGCCATCATGAATATTGATTTATTTAGTTTTCTGGGTTTACCCTTAAAAGGAAATGTGGGTGTATTGGTCATTTCTGAGTTATTACTGATTTTAAGTTACCAGTCGGTTGGCATATTATTAATAACCCTTACCCAAAATATGCGCTTAGCCCTTTCACTGGGAAGTGTATATACCATGCTGGCATTAACTTATTCCGGTTTTACTTACCCTGGTTTTGGAATGCCTGAAATAGCACAGGTACTGAACCGGATCTTTCCGGTCAGCTATTGGATGAATATATTATCCGGGCAGTCGTTACGGGCAGAACCCATCGCGTACAGTTATATACAAATGTTGTATATGTGCGGCTTTATTTTGTTTGGGTATTGTTTTATACCCCGATTAAAATATATACTGATGCATCAAAAATATTGGGGGAAGATTTAACCAAATCAAATTGTTTCTATGTTTAAATCATTGTTTAACGGGTTGCAGCAGGTTGCAAAATATTATACCGGAGAACTGAAAGAATGCTTTCGGGATAACGGTGCGATCATTATGTTTATCCTGGGGATGATTGCCTATCCGGTTGCCTATTCTATCGGTTATATGAAGGAAGTGGTAAAAGAGGTACCGGTAGCGGTGGTGGACCTTGACCATAGTGGTTTAAGCCGCCAGTTAAGCAGGATGGCAGATGCAACAGAACAGATTGCGGTTACTGTAAAACCGGGCAGTTTAAAAGAGGCTTCAGATTTGTTTTATAAAGGAGAAGTGGCAGGGGTGGTATTGATCCCTTCCGGCTTTGAGAAAAATATATACAGTGGATCACAATCCAGTGTAACAGTATACAGCGATGCCGGCCATTTTTTACTGTATAAACAGGTATTGGCGGGCAGCCTGTATGGGTCCCAAACCATGGGGGCGGGAATTGAAATAAAAAATGCATTGCTGCAGGGGAAAACCTATCAGCAAGCTTTGGATGCCAGGGAACCCTTGAATGTAAATGTGTACAGCCTGTATAATCCCAATGCAGGATATGCTTCTTTTATTGTTCCGGGTATTCTCATCATAGTAATACAGCAAACCTTATTAATAGGTATTGGCATATTATGGGCAAAGCATACAGAAAGAAAAAGTTACCACTATTTAAAAACAGCGGTAAACCAGCAATGGGCTAGTTTTAAAATGATCCTAGGGCAATCAGCAGCTTATGTTTCCCTGTATCTGTTTACTTCTTTTCTGATCATTGGTGTATTTTACCGGATTATTAATTTTCCTGATAAAAGCGGATTTTTACCAGTACTCTATCTGCTGATACCTTATTTATTCAGTGTTGCTTTTCTGGGAATGGCTATTGGGGTAATCTTTTCCAAAAGGGTTCATGCATTATTGTTCCTGGTCTTTATTTCCCCTTCGGTATTTTTTATCAGCGGGGCTTCCTGGCCGGTACAGGCATTACCTCCGGTTTTGCATGGTTTATCTTTTATGCTGCCCTGTACACCCATGATCAATGCATTTATCCGCTTAAGAACAATGGGGGCAGGTTTAACAGCAGTCAGGCATGAATACTTTATTATATTGATTCAGATGGGCATCAATTTTATTTTGGCCTTACTGGCTTATGCTATCAAACTTAAAAACTTAAAGAAACAAGTGCTTGCCGGAAAGATTATCATACCGGCTTAGCCTATAATTTTCAGCACTCATTTATTATCCTCTTTATTTGTATTTTGCAGGTAAAGTCGATTGCTATGTTTAATAATATCATCCAACATTTTGAGTCACTGGAACACCGGCCAATGGAAAGAATGTTGTTTTTAGTGGGTGGATTGCTTCTTTTCTGGATACTGGAAGGGGCTATTCCGTTAGTAAGAATGCAGTATAAAAGCTCCAAATGGAAGCATGCAGCGGTTAATTTTATCTTCACCATAATTCATCTGGTAATTCATACATTCCTTGCCATCGGGATTATCAAATTAAGTGATTGGTGTTTCACTGCCCGGTTTGGCCTGGTGTACTGGCTTAATGCTGGCATAGGACTCACTATTTTATTATCCTTTCTGACATTAGATTTCTTTGGTGGCTGGCTGGTTCATATTACAGAACATAAAATAAAATTCCTCTGGCGTTTTCATGTGGTGCATCATGCAGATAATAATGTGGATGTAACTACAGGGTTAAGGCATCATCCGGTAGAGAGCCTTTTAAGAGGACTATTTTTCTTTATGGGTATTGCTGTTTCGGGTGCACCTATGTATGCAGTCATGATCTTTCAGACCATACTGGTACTTTCCACTGCTTTTACCCATGCGAATATCCGTTTACCTAAATGGTTGGACCATGTTTTGAGTTATTTTTTGGTATCTCCCAATATGCATAAAGTGCATCATCACTGGAAACAACCGTATACCGATAGTAATTACGGGGCTATATTATCTGTTTGGGACAGGCTGCTGGGAACTTTTAAAAAGCTGGATATTTCCTTGTTGAAATATGGACTGGATCGGTATTATCCCAATGAAAAAGATGAAGACCTGCTCTTATTATTAAAAAAACCATTTGGCAGGATGGAATAGATTTTATTCATCTTTGCAAAAATTAATGTTGAATGAAGAAAGTGGCCATGATCCCCGCCCGCTATGCAGCCACCCGTTTTCCGGGTAAACTGATGCAGTTACTGGGTAATAAAACCGTTATCCGTCATACTTACGACAATACGGTAGCAACCGGTTTATTTGATGAAGTGTATGTGGTAACAGACAGTGAGATTATTTATAGTGAAATTGTGAACCATGGCGGCAGCTGTGTGATGAGCAAAAAAACACATGAAAGCGGTAGCGACCGTATTGCCGAAGCGGCTGCTGATCTGGATATTGATATTATTGTAAATGTTCAGGGAGATGAACCCTTTGTAAAAAGAGAACCATTGGAACAGCTCTTAGCGGTTTTTACAGATGATAAGGTACAGGTAGCCTCCCTGATGCAGGAATTGAAAGATGAAAAGCTGATAGCAGATCCCAATTATGTAAAAGTAGCAGTGGATAAGCAAATGAATGCACTGATGTTTAGCAGAAGTGTTATTCCTTACAGAAGAGACCAGTCGGTAAACCCGGTTTATTATGAGCATATTGGGGTATATGCTTTCCGGAAACAATCACTGATCAATTTCACCAACTGGGAAATGACTCCAATGGAAGCAGCTGAGAAAATAGAATGCCTGCGCTATCTGGAAAATGGAATTCTTTTAAAAATGGTGGTAACCCATTATATGGGAATTGAAATAGATACACCGGAAGACCTGGAGAAAGCAACCCGCTTAATTTGAGTCCTGTTTATCAGCCTGTAGCAGGGCAATTACCTATCTTTGCTTGTCAATAAATGAATTCGTGTAATTCACTATTATTCTTGTCTTAAAATTATAGTTATGCAGTTCAGAAATTTTAAAATGGTTAGTTATGTGGTTTATGGAAGGGGGAGTTTTAATCAGTTAGATGAAATTCTGGCATCACAAAGAAAAGGGGATGCCCCCATGATTTTTTTAGTAGATCATTTTTTTGAAGGAAAGTCTTTACCCAGCAGAATTCCTTTAAGGGGGAAAGATAAAATTGTATTTGCTGATGTAACATTTGAGCCTAAAACAAAACAGGTAGATGCACTGGCACAGGAATTAAAAGATCAATTTGGAACCGTAAGTGGTATAATAGGTATTGGTGGCGGATCAACAATGGATCTGGCAAAAGCGGTTGCTTTAATGATGACCAATCCGGGGTCTTCTGCCGATTATCAGGGATGGGATCTGGTAAAATTACCAGGTGTATATAAAGCAGGTATTCCCACATTAAGCGGAACTGGTGCTGAAGTATCCAGAACAACGGTATTAACGGGCCCTACCCGTAAACTGGGTATGAATTCTGATTTTACACCCTTCGACCAGATTGTTTTAGACCCTGAATTAACTAAATATGTACCGGCCAACCAGCGCTTTTATACAGGGATGGATTGTTATATACATTGTATAGAAAGCCTTACCGGAACTTATTTAAATGAATTCAGTAAAAGCTATGGTGAAAAAGCCCTGCAATTATGCCAGGATATCTTTCTGGGAAATGATGGCTGGACTGAAGAATCTGATAATAAATTAATGATGGCTTCCTATGCCGGGGGAATGAGTATAGCTTACAGCCAGGTAGGCGTGGCACATGCAGTAAGTTATGGGTTGAGTTACCTATTAGGAACCAAACACGGTATTGGCAATTGTATAGTAATGAATCATCTGGAAGATTATTATCCAGCAGGAGTGGATGAATTCAAACGTATGGTTGAAAAAAATAAAATTGAAATCCCGACAGGAATCTGTAAAGGATTATCAGAAGAACAGTTCCAGGCTATGATGAATGTTTCTTTAGGTATGAAACCTTTATGGGAAAATGCATTAGGAAAGGACTGGGAAAAAATAATGACACCTGAAAAGCTCAGGGCTTTGTATGAAAAATTGTAATAAATTTTCTTAAGAAATAATACAAAAGAGACAGATCATCCCCTGTCTCTTTTTTTTATATCCACTGCAAACGATTTCAATTGGTAAATAAAACCGGGAAGTAATTTTTATAATTTAATTCTATTACTTTTATTTCCGAAGAAAATGGCCTGTGCCATATTTCTGGCCTCTAACCTGCTAATCACTAATCAGCCTTTTATGAAAAAACGATTGCTTGCCCTATGCATGTTAATTCCCGGATTATTTGCTCAGAAAATAATTGCACAGGATCAAATTCAAAAAGCCTGGTGGAAAGAAGCTGTTGTTTACCAGATCTACCCCTGCAGTTTTAAAGACAGTGATGGTGATGGGATAGGTGACCTGAAAGGCATCATTTCTAAATTGGATTATATCAAGAGCCTGGGAGTTGATGTGATCTGGCTGAACCCTATCTACAGTTCTCCCAATGACGACAATGGTTATGATATCAGCGATTACCGGAATATCATGAAAGAGTTTGGTACGATGGAAGATTTCGATGCACTATTGAAAGGCATGCATGAACGCGGAATCAAGCTGGTCATGGATCTGGTAGTTAACCACAGCAGTGATGAGCATGAATGGTTTAAGCAAAGCCGTAGTTCCAGAACCAGCCCGTACAGGAATTATTATCATTGGTGGAATGCGGAAAAAGGAACTCCTCCTTTCCGCTACAGCCAGTTTGATGTAAACCATAATGCATGGCGTTATGATTCGTTGACCAATGCGTATTACCTGCATTTCTTTTCCATCAAGCAGCCAGATCTGAACTGGGAAAATCCGGCTCTCCGTAAAGAAGTATATGATATCATGAAGTTCTGGGTCAATAAAGGGATCGATGGTTTCCGGATGGATGCTTTCCAATTTGTTTGTAAAGACACCAGTTTCCCTGCCTTCCCAAAGGGGTATGAAAAAGACTTTATAAAATACCATGCCATGGTGCCTCCCATACATTCTTATTTACAGGAGATGTACCGCGAAGTATATGGAAAATATAATCTCATGAGTGTGGCTGAGGGTGCCGGCAGATCTTTTAAAGATGCACATGATCTGGTGGATGAAGACAGGCATGAACTGAATATGGCTTATGCTTTTGAAGCCGTGGACCTTGCTAAAAGGGAAGGTTACAGCATCCTGCAACTCAAAGAAGTTTTCAGCAAATGGGACAGTGCTTTTGCACAGAAAGGGTGGCTCTCCATATATCTGGCTAATCATGACCAGGCAAGGTTGGTAAGCAGGTTTGGGAACGACAGCCCTGCATTCAGGGAACTGTCCTCCAAAATGCTCACCACTTTTATCCTTACCATGAGAGGTACACCTTATTATTATAACGGCGATGAATTGGGCATGACCAATATCGGATTCACCAGGATTGACGACTATAAAGACGTACAGACTAAAAATGAATATAAGTACCAGAAAAGCATTGGTGGGGATATGCAAAAATTCATGGCAGATATACAATTCGGAAGCAGAGACAATGGCCGTACACCTTTTCAATGGGATACTTCCAGGCATGCAGGTTTTGGAAATGGAGAACCCTGGCTTAAGGTGAATCCGAATTATAAGGTTATCAATGCAGCGGCTGAAGAGAAAGACCCAAATTCCTGTTTAAATTATTTCAGGAAAACCATATTACTGCGCAAGCAGAACAAGGTATTGGTCTATGGTAAATATGAGATAATTGATAGAAATAATCCCAAAGTATATGCTTATACGAGGGAACTCAACGGAAAGAAATTATTGATTGCACTCAACTTTACAAAGGAAAATGCTTCCTTTAGTACTAATATCGACCTGCATAAGGCAAAGATATTGCTGGGCAATTATGTGAACAGTTCTACAGATAAAAGATTGAAGCCATATGAAGCTGTTGTATATGAGATACAATAATAGTTCGGGTTATCAATCATTGCTTATTAAAAATAAAAGACTATTTTACTTTTCTTAATAATCACCAAACGAAAATAACATGAACAAAAAACTTGCTTTATGGTCCATAGCTGTTGGTTTAGGCGGACTGCTATTCGGTCTGGATACAGTAGTTATTTCCGGCGCTAACCTTCCTATCAAAGAGCTATGGCATTTATCACCATTGTTTCACGGTTTTTTTATCATGTCAATGGCTTTATGGGGAACAGTAGTAGGCGCATTGTTCGGAGGTATACCAACCCAACAGTTTGGCAGAAAGAAAATGCTGATATGGATCGGTATCCTGTTTACCGTTTCTTCTTTAGTAACGGCTATTGCACCAGACCCGTATATTTTTTCTATTTTTCGTTTTATAGGTGGATTGGCCATTGGTGCATCATCCGTAGTAATACCTACCTATATCTCAGAAATATCTACCTCAAAGAACAGGGGCAAGTTGGTAGGCCTTTATCAATTCAATATTGTGTTCGGGATATTGGTAGCTTTTCTGTCCAACTATTTTTTAAAAGGCCTGGGAGGTGATAATGACTGGCGTTGGATGCTGGGGGTATTGGCATTGCCCTCTATCCTCTATACTATACTGGTGATGACGGTTCCTGAAAGCCCACGCTGGCTGATTACCAAAAAGAATGAAACTGCAAGGGCCAGAGAAATCTTGTTGTTACTGGGAGAAGAGAAAGTAGATGAGGAAATTGCGCTGATCATTTCTACAGCGAATGAAGCTGCCGCTGATGGCAAATCAGAATCCTTTTTCCAACTCAAATACAAGAAAATATTATTCCTTGCATTCCTGGTCGCTTTTTTTAACCAGGCCTCAGGTATTAATTTTATTCTGTATTATGCACCAGAGATCCTGGAAAAAGCCGGATTGGCTTCCAAGGAATCCTTATTCAATTCTATTGCCATTGGGGGTATCAACCTCATTTTTACATTCATCGGCCTCTATTTAATAGACCGTGTAGGAAGAAAACAATTATTGATCATTGGTTCTATCGGTTATATCATCAGTTTATCCATGGTTTCCTGGTGTTTTCATGCGCATGCCGGTTCTGTTTTGTTAATGGTATTTCTGTTATTTTTTATTGCCTCTCATGCTATTGGACAGGGTGCTGTTATCTGGGTATTTATTTCAGAAATATTTCCCAATAAAATACGTGCTTTCGGTCAGGCATTTGGAAGTAGTGTTCACTGGGTTTTTGCAGCACTGATAACATTAATCACCCCTGTATTCCTCGATAAAAATGAGGGTATTTTCAGGGAAAACCCCTGGCCAATTTTTGCGTTTTTCGCTTTTATGATGACTTTACAATTAATCTGGGTATTACTGAAAGTTCCTGAAACAAAAGGTGTTTCACTGGAGGATTTACAAAAGCAACTGGTTAAAGACTAATCTGCTTTCTTATAAAAAGGGGCTGTTATGATTATTCGAAACAGCCTTTTTTATTTAATCCGGTTTACTTATTCAATTACTTTTTCTGTTCTGGTCAATACCCCATCTGCATTAAATCCTTCTACAATTACCCGTAATCTTTTACTGATATCATTATTATAGAATTCAATCCTGGCTTTTCTGTTATGTGCATCGGTTAAAATAAACGGTTTCCAGAACAATGTAGTTCGGGTATCCGGTGTAAAGTTTTGCGCCTGACTGGAATAATCTGGAGAATAGAATTGCTTGAAAGAAGAATATCCTCCCAGCATTTTATAGCTCAGTCCTTTACCCGGTTCTGGTTTAACATCACCACCTCTTTTTGTATACACTGCAATAGCACCACCAGCACCACCGCCAACAGAACCAAAGAATGGAGGCCTGAATACTTTAATATAAGCAACATCACTCATCGGAATATTGGAAACCATGCTGACATCCGTTTTATTTTCATCTAAAAATACTTCAGGTGTACCACCTCTCCAGCTCAGTTGATAACTGTTCAAACTCCCCCCTCCCTGTGTAATAGTAAGGCCGGGAACTGATCCCCGTAAATAATCAAAAACAGTAAGCATTCCCAGCGCTCGTACATCATTGGTTAAATCAAACTGGTAAGCATCCCCACCAGCAAATAAGCCACTGCTGTATTTCTGGTCCAGCACTTCCAATGGACTTTTAGCTTTTGCGGTAACTACCACATCTTTCAAAGTGGTGGTTTTCATCAGTTTTTCCAGTTCTGCCTGTTTCATAGCAAAATATTTTAATCGCTCGGCTTGTGCACTATCGTATAAGGGCAATAAATACGGAGATACATAATTGGCGGGTAAGGTAGCTAATCGCGGATCCAGTAATCCATTCTGTAAGGTAAGTGCAGCATTATTTTCAAATTTCGGGTCGCCTATAAAACTGAAAAAAACTTTAAGCGTATCATAAAAAACATAGCCTCTTTTCAGGAAAGTACCATTGCTGCTTACCGGCAAAACCATACTTTGTTTGCTGCTGTCTTTTCCCTGCAAAATCAAAAAGATTTGCTGGTTGGGAGCAATTCTCTGGTTGGTAGAGGTAAAAAACTTTCCTTTAATCTGAAGGAAATCACTGTCCTTGGCATAAGGCAAAGTAGGACCAATACCACTGAAAGCATCTTTCCAGTTAAATCTTCTCCAACCATGCGTCATCATCACCAGGTCTAATTGGTGCGAAACACTGTCCGATTCATTGTCAAAATAATAGGAGGGATTATGAATATACCCTTTGATATCATCGCACAATAAAAATTGAGAGATAATATTGTTTTTTTCAGTTGCCAGGTCAGCATCTGTTACAGATACAGATAAATTACAGGGGATTGTATCCGAAACATATATTTCGAAAATATTTTTTCCCTTTCTGCTCAGGTTTTTGATACCTGCAGCAATATCTGTAATAAATTCATGGTTGTGGTTATTTACAAATACCACTCTTTCTGCAATTGGAACCCAGTTTAAATTGAATACCGTAATCTGCAACACACCTGAAGGCAGGTTTTGTGTAGGAATTTCTGCAACCCCGGTAGTTTTAGCCACCAGACTTAATTTAGACCGGTACACCAGGTGCTGAGCAAAACTTCCTACAATATATACTGCTTTCAAACTTTCATCGGCATTCGCAGATCTGCTAAGCATTACCAGCGATTTTTCAGTCATTGGTTGTACAGACAAACTGATGCCACTGGTTTTTGCAGCTGGTAATGCAGTACTGTATAATTTTCCGTGACTGTCTTTCCATTGAACTGTATATTTTTCATTGGGTTTTACTTCCAGTTGAAAGCTACCCATTCCATCATGTTCCGATTTAAAAGAATCAATCAATTCCCCTTTGCTGTTTTGAATCTTTCCTTTCACATCCACAGGCCTACCCAATGCATTTACTGCCAGAAAAGCTACATGCGAACTCAATCCTTCTACTAAATCTCCGCCTTCGGGGAAAAAATGAATACTGGTAGTGCTTTCAGAAGCAGGAGGTTTAGGCGTTTTATTCTGTACTACCACAATATCCTTCGTATAATTAAAAGCAGAATCAAAATTCAGCATCCATTGGGTATATGCTTTTACATGTATAAATGAACCTGTATAGTTGGCAGGTATTTCAAATTGCCCGCTGGAGGAAGATTGAAAAACCGGGTTTACATAATGTTTCAGCAGGTTACCACTATTGTCAAAAAAATCAATATAAAAATTCTTGCTCAGTACGGAAAGTTCGGTACCATTCAGGATATACGCTTTAAACCAGATGGTTTCTCCTTTATTGTAAATGTATTTGTCAAAATGAACATGAATTTTTTCAGGCTGGTATTTATTCGCATATAATTCCAGGATTGAATCTACTTTCTGAGCCTGTCCAAAACTATTGTTTCCTGCAAAAACGGAAAAAATAATAAACGGAAGTACAAAACAAATTCTCATATTGATCGTAATTAAATAAAATTAAATTATTCGGATACTGCTCTTTAACTGATTAATTAAAACTGTAACTCATGGAACCATCTTTTTCGTCTTTGAGCTGAACTCCCAGTTTTAATAATTCATTTCTAATGATATCACTGGTTACAAAATCTTTTTTCAGCTTGGATTCTTTACGTATGCTGATGAGTAATTGTAAAACACCTTCCAGCTGGTCATTTTTTAAGTTTTCACCTTTCAGTCCCAGAATATTTTCCAGGTAAGACTCAAACTTTGTTTTCATGAGTTCAACAATGTCCTTACTCAATGTATTATCAGGTATCTGTTTGTTTTTAAGTGCATTAATGGTGGGCACCAGTTCAAACATATTGGCCAGCACTTTTGCGGTATTAAAATCATCACTCATAAACACGTCAAATTCATCCAGTAGGCCTTTTACTTTAGTTTCCAGTTCCGGATCGGCTGAAACTTCTGCCCTGATATCCAGTTTTTGCAGATTTTCATAAGAATCCCATAAACGCCTTAACCCTTTTTCTGCAGCCAGTAAGGCTTCGTTACCAAAATCAAGTGTTGACCGGTAATGTGTTTGCAAAATAAAGAAACGGATGGTCATCGGATGGAAAGCCTGGGTGAGCAGGGGGTGCTGTCCGCTAAACAATTCACTCAGCTTAATCACATTATTATAACTCTTGCCCATTTTCTTCCCATTAATGGTAATCATATTATTGTGTAACCAGTAACGGGCCGGGGTAATATGGTTGCAAACCGTACTTTGTGCAATTTCACATTCATGGTGGGGAAATTGAAGGTCCATTCCACCCCCGTGTATATCAAATTCCTTACCCAGGTATTTGGTACTCATGGCAGAACATTCAATATGCCAGCCGGGGAAACCATCTCCCCATGGGCTGGTCCATCGCATAATATGTTCCGGAGGCGCATGCTTCCATAAAGCAAAGTCATTCTTATTTCTTTTCTCCTCCTGGTTATCCAGTTCCCGGGTGGTATCCAGCTGTTCTTCTATATTTCTGCCGCTTAACATGCCATAGGGCAAGCCTTTGGCAGAAAAATCAGTATTGTATTTTTCCACATCAAAGTAAACAGAACCATTGGCAACATAAGCATAGCCATCAGCAATGATCTGTGTAATCATGTTAATCTGTTCCACAATATGGCCGGTAGCAGTAGGCTCAATACTCGGTTGTAAATTGTTGAACTGTGTCATGGCCCAATGAAAAAGGTTGGTGTATTTCTGCACCAGTTCCATTGGTTCCAGTTTTTCCAGTACTGCTTTACTGCTTATTTTATCTTCAGCAGCACGGCCTTCTTCTTCAAAATGGCCTGCGTCTGTTATGTTTCTTACATAACGCACTTTATAACCCAGGTGCAGGAGGTACCTGTAAATCACATCAAAAGTGATAAACGGACGGGCATGGCCCAAATGGCTTTCGCCACTAACGGTTGGTCCGCACACATACATACCTACTCTTCCCGGAAGGATGGATGTAAATTCTTCTTTCTTTCTTGTTAATGAATTATATACTTTAAGCGGCATAATTTATTGTACTTGTTTAATGAAAATTGGCTGTTATCAGGATATAGATGACTGGGAAACTGCATTAGCAGCAACAGCAACAATTATATAGGTGAAGGCGTTTCATTCGCGCTAAGATAATTTTATTTTTTTAATTGTACATCGGTTACCAACAAAATATGGTCGCTCAGGTCTTCATCCACCATATCAAACTGCATTATATTAAAATGATTATCTGCCAGAATATAGTCAATCCGTAAGGTAGAACCCAATGTTATAAAGCTGCGTCCAATACCATACCCTTTTTGCAGAAAAGCATCCTGCCAGTCGTTTTTTATTTTAAAATAAGTATAACTATTCGGAACGTCATTAAAATCTGCACAAATTACGGAAGGATATGGGCTGTTTTCCAGCTCTTCTGCTACCAGGTTGGCCTGCTTTCCTCTTTTTCTGAATGCCATCCGCATTTTCTGGAACAGGTTTCTGGAAGCTGCCAATGCTTCTTCATCCTGTTCTTTAATTTTATCCATATCATCATAATCCTCTTTTTTAAATTTAAAGGACTGCAGGTGGGTATTGTACACCCTGATGGTATCTGCACCTACCAGTGCATCTATATAAATTAAACTTTCGGCCGGTTTAAACTTAATTTTTCCTGTATCCAGTATCGGGTATTTGGAAAAAATAATACAACCGGAATGGTAGGCCCGGCTTTTACCCTGATAATCTTTGGAAAAATAGTAATAGGGGTATTTTTTGGAAAACAGAGAAATATTGTCTGTTTCTGTTACACCCGATTTACTGGTATTAAATTCCTGCAGGCAAATAATGTCTGGTTTCAATCGTAAAAGCGCAGCAGTGATATCTTCCCTGGCATGTTTTTTTATTTCCTTATTGTCTGATAAGCCATTAAAACTCCGGATATTCCAGTCGGCCACCCTTATATGATCCTCAGTTTTTTTAATGTTAAACCCTGCTTTATAATTAAAAGCCAGTAATACCCCAACCTGTTTCCAGCCGCATAACAATACAAGTAAGGGAATTACAGCAAATTTTGGCCGTATCACCAACCATAAGCAAAAACTACCCATTAATAAAAGAAATAGGTATGGAAAAGCAATGCCTATAAAACCACCAGAAGGAAAGGATGATATATCCAGATAGGTTACCACACAACCTGTTAAGTAAAATATTCCAATAATCAGGTTGAGGATAATTAAGATAATACCGGCTGTTTTTTTAAATCCCCCTTTTGCCATAGTATAAATATAGAAATCATTTAGCGGAATTCAAGGTCTACCAGGTTTGGTAAATGGTCTGATAAATGCAACCGGGCTGTATGGTGTTGCGTTGCTTTTAGCTGGTTGTTTAAAAAAACCACATCAATACGCAGGGTTGGGGAAAGGCTGTCGTAGGTTCTGCCCAGTCCGCTTCCGTTTTGCAGAAAAGCATCCTGCATATCCTGGCGTATATAATGATACACATAACTGGAAGGCACCGAATTAAGGTCTGCACAAAAAACCAGTGGGCCAGTAATACTGTCGAGTGATTTACGGATTGTTTTGGCTTCATCAATATGAATACGTTCGTAATATTTTAATTTTCTGAAGGTATTAGTATGAAGAATTAAAGCGGTATCAGATTTTAGGCTGCTGGCTTCCTTGTTTTTATCTCCTGCAACATGTATTTGCATAGATGCCAGGTGAGCACAATACATCCTCACTGTTTTACCCTGAATGCGGATATCTATAAAACCAAATCTTTCAGATTCTCCTTCTTTGGATAATTTCATACTGCCCGAATCAGTAATAGGAAAACGGGAAAACAATATCACTCCATACTTTTCGGGCGTATATTTTTCATTTAAAATATGGTCTACCGGAAAATAACAAAAAGGGTAACCAAGGCTATCCCGGATATATTCTACATTAGGATAAAATATTTGGGGATTATAAAAGCTGGAAAAATCCTGAAAGCACAGTACATCTGCATTGGTTTCCCGGATATACTGAAACATTTGCCTGCGGGGGGCATTGGGTGTATCACTTTTAATCTGGCAATCCAGAAAATAATTCACATTCCAGGACAGCAGCCTGAAACTTCCTGGTTTTTTGGTAAGGTCAAATGCTTTTTTAGGATGAAAGCCATAAATAGCACTGATGTTTTTAAAACCCAGGGCTATAATAACAAGGAATAACCAGAAATATTTTCTAACAATAAAGAGGCTTAGAATTAGAATAAGCAACATACCTCCCAGCAAAAAAGGAAAGCCCAGCGACAGGAAGGTTAACGGATAAAAATGAACCGGATTAATATAAGGTGTTAAACAGCCAAGCAGGTAAACGCCACTGTAACACAGGCATATAATTAAAACTATTTTTTGAAAGATATTGGTTGGTTTCCGGGTCATTGAATGATTATAGTTCTTCTTTACTGGCCCGTTTCAGAAAGTCCTTTTCTTCATCGCTTAATTTATTGTACCCAACCTGATGAATTTTATCTAAAATTTCATCCAGTTTCTGCTGGGTAATATTGGGCGTTTTCTGATAAGGGCTTTTGTCAGACTTGTAAAACAGTTTTTCTTTATTGGGTTGAAATACATGCTTTTTTTTATCCGGGTTAAAGAGATCATTGAACCAATCCACCAGATTATTCATCCAGTCCGACCAGTCCCTACCTCTCCGCAACTGGTAAATAAAGAAAAAACCCATAATGGCACCCGCAAGGTGTGCAATGGCGTAACCACCATTGGACCCAGCTACCGAAGCATAATCTATGGCTACAAAAATCATGGTCAGCACCCAAAGTGGTATACCCCCGTTAATTAAAGGAAATAAGCGGTAGTCCGGCGCTAATGTAGTGGTTGCCACAGCAATGGCCATCACCGCAGCTCCACTGCCTGCCAGATCTGGAATTTCATAGATATGCTGATGAAAAGAAGGTATGAGATTTACACTTAACAGGTAAAAAACTGCACCTGCAAATCCGCCATATAAATAGATTGGAAATACTTTACGGTTACCGGTCAGGTCCTGTAAAATATAACCAAAGCCCCATAACCAGAGCGCAGTACTGATGAGCCCCCAAACCGAATAGTTGGAAAACATATATACAATAATGGTCCAGGGCCGGCTAATCAGGTGTTCTGTTGCAGCCGGTAAGGTAAACCAGCTGAGTACCTGTTTCTGAAAGAAAGCTTCGGCAGTGATATTATCTGTATAAGATAGAAAGTAAACAATCTTTAAAAAGTTCAGTAATACAAAAATCAGGGCATTGATGGCAAATAGATACACCAGGGCATTATTGTTTTGCCCCAGTAAGGGTTGCCGTTTTGTATGATATTCTTTAATGCTCATATTAATGTAATATAATTTGTTTCAGGGATACAATACATTAATAAAACGTTTTTTTATTGGTTTTGTTCCAGAAGTACACCATAAGGAAACCCACCAGCGCACCACCCAGATGTGCCACATGGGCAACATTATCACCGGCAGAATTGGCTACTGCAGTATATAATTCAAATGCTGCATAGAAAATGACAAACCATTTTGCTTTTACCGGTATAAAGAAGTACAAATAAATATAGGTATTAGGGAAAAGGTATCCGAAAGCTGCCAGGCAGCCAAAAACTGCACCGGAAGCACCAAGTGTGGCTTCGTTTAAGCGGCTATAAAAGACTGCTTTATTGGCTTGCTGGGTAATTTCATCAAATGAATTAAAGGTAGCAATCAGGTGCTGGGTTTCTACATACAATACAATCATATGGGCCAGTGCGGCACCCAATCCGCAAACGATATAAAAAGTAAGAAAACGTTTGGGCCCCCATAAATTTTCAAGGATAGATCCAAACATCCACAAGGCAAACATATTGAATAAAATATGGTCTACCCCCCCATGTAAAAACATATGGGTAATGAACTGCCAGGGTTCAAAAAGCGGACTCTGAAAGGTGTGGAGGGCAAAAATATCTTCAAAATTGATAAGGGTTTTACCAATTGTATTTTGTGCAAGGAAAAATAAACCGTTAATGATTAATAAATTTTTAATAACCACCGGTAAAATCTGAAATCTGGTAGGTCTGAACTCTGTCATAATACTTCACCCTTAAAAGGGTATTTTTAAGTCTCTGTAGAGATTTTGGTGAATAAATAATTTTAAAACCTGTTGTAAAATATAACATTTTAATCAACCTGTATTTTTTGTTTCAGTTTCAGCTGCATTACATTTTCTATATGCAGGGTATGCGGAAACATATCTACGGGTTGAATTTTTGTTACTTCATATTTTGCATCCAGCAGGGCAATATCCCTTGCCTGTGTGGCAGGATTACAACTGACATATACAATCAGCGGGGCTTCAATTTCCAGTAATTTGTTTACCAGTTTTTCGTGCATGCCAGCCCGTGGAGGATCGGTGATCACCACATCCGGTTTCCCGTGCAGTTCAAAAAACGCCGCATCGCAAATATCAATTACATCCCCTGCTATAAATACAGAGTGCAAAATGTTGTTGAACGCTGCATTCTCCTTCGCATCCTCAATAGCTTCTTTAATCAGCTCTACCCCAACAATCTTTTTAGCCTGTTTACTCACAAAAATACCAATACTGCCGGTACCGCAATACAGGTCGTACACCGTTTGGCTGCCATTTAATTCAGCAAACTCCCGGGTAATACTGTATAATTTTTCTGCCTGGCAGCTATTGGTCTGGAAAAAAGACTTTGGGCTTATTTTAAAGGAATAATCTTCCAGTTTTTCAACAATATAACCTTTGCCGTAATAAGCCACCGGGTTCAGATCGTATATACTGTCATTCCATTTGGTATTGATGGTATATAATAAAGTAGTGATCTGCGGAAAGGACTGCAGCAAAAAATCCAGCAATGGTTTACGTTTCTTTTCACTTTCATCACCCAAGACAAGGTTTACCATCCATTCACCGGTAGTGGCCATCCGCACCATTATATTTCTTAAAAAACCTTCGTGTTGTTTAATATCATGAAAACCAAGACTGTGTTCAATGCCATACTGAACAATGGCTTTGCGGATCAGGTTAGAAGGTTCGGCCTGTAAATGGCAGGTATCTATAGCCACCACTTTATCAAACACCCCTTTTGCATGAAAGCCCCCGAAAGCCCCTTCTGCAACGGGTACAATACCCTGTTGTTTTAAACTCCGGAATTCATCAGTAGGAATATAGCGCTTATTGGAAAACGTATATTCCATTTTATTCCGGTAATATTCTGTCTGGTCTGCCCCAATAATCGGCAACAGGGCCGGCAACTGCACTTTTCCAATCCTGCTTAAATTATCTTCCACCTGTTTCTGTTTATATAGCAGTTGCTGTGCATAAGGCAGCATTTGCCACTGGCAACCGCCGCAGGACCCGAAATGGCTGCAAAAAGGTTGCACTCTTACTTTGGAATATTCCTTAAAACGCAGCGGATATGCTTCGGCCCAGTCCTTTTTATTCTTAATCAGTTGAATATCAACAATATCACCCGGAACTGTATTTTCAATAAAAATCACTTTCCCGTCCACTTTTGCCAGGGATTTACCTTCAGCGGCATAATCCTGCACCAGGATATTCTCTAATACAATGGGTTTCTTCATTTTTCTCACGGAGGCAAAAATAATGTCTAAGATGTTTAAGAAAGGATAATATATTTTAAAGCAGGGTGAAAAAGGGGAATATCCCCCGGATACAGGCTGGTTTAGGACTAGACATGCAAGGAGTTTCCCTATCAGATGTCCCAGTGAAGTCTCAGTGAAGTGGTAGTGATGTTATAGTCTTATATAGACTGGGACATCTCTATCACTTCACTGTTATATCACTGTAAAATCTGTCAATTTGCCCCCTATCAGGTATGGTAACTGTATAAGGGAGTATAACAGAAATCCTGATTTTATAGTAACATTGCACATGCAACAAATAAAAAATATCATTTTCGATTTAGGTGGTGTTTTTGTGGATATACACTTTCATCTTACCCAGGAAGCATTTGAAAAACTGGGGGTTACCCATTTTCAGGAGTTTTTTACCCAGCACCATGCATCCGATTTATTTCAGTTACTGGAAACCGGAAAACTATCCGAAAAGGAGTTTTATGCTGCTTTCAGAAAAGAAACGGGGCTGAATTTAAAAGATGAAGAAATTAAGCATGCCTGGAATGCATTGATGGACAGGGTTCCTAAAGAAAGGCTTGAATGGCTTAAAAAGATCAGAAACAAGTATAAGATTTTCCTGTTTTCCAATACCAACAAGATACATTATGATGCATTTATGCAGGGGTATGTGGAAGATTTTGGAAAGGATGATTTTAATGAGCAGTTTGTAAAAGCCTATTATTCGCAAGAGTTGGGCTTGAGAAAACCATTTCTGGAATCATTTCAATTTATACTGAAAGAGCAGGGGCTGGATCCAGCGGAAACCCTGTTTATAGATGATACTTTAAAAAATATTCAAGCTGCTAAAAAAGCCGGATTACAAACCTTTCACCTGGTAAGCCCGATGACGGTGCTTGACCTTGATTTATAGTTATTTGATTTCTTCGTAATCAATATAATCACCCTTATCAACCGGGGATTTATCTTTTTTCTGGGAGTTTTGTTGTTCTTGCTGCTGCTTCATTTTTTGCTGTTGTTCCTGCATTTCCTGTATTTTATCCTTCATTTGAGAAGTGGCTTTTGTAACCGGAACCAGCAATTCAAATACAAACTTATAAATAAGGTAAATAACAATGCCCCAAACAATTAATCTAATCATTTTGCAAAAATAAAAATAGTATGATTATACTGTGCAAAAAAATGATAAAAACTTAACCTGGAAAGGTTAAGTTTTATAAATAAAAAGCTTCTTATTTAGCCTCCTTTGCTTCTTTTAATGACCTTTTGGGTTCAATTTTTTTAGCCAGATCGGATTCAAAGAAAGTTTTAATTTCTGACAGGCTGTGATCGGTAGAGAGTTTGGTTTCGCTATCGATACTGTTCAGAATATTCAGAATTTTAGTAATGTCGTCGTTGTTTGGAACAGAAATCACGCAATTCAAATTGGTGCTTTCTTCATTTTCAAACCTTTTGGTATACACATTACCATTAATTTCTGCGTTATTCTCTACTTTTATTTTACCAACGCAAAAAATATTACCGGTAATTTTTCCACTTACAATCAGGTCATTACATATAATATCACCTTCAATCAAAGAGGAACTTTCAACAGTAACTTTTTGAGTGGAAAGGATTGTACCACTGAATTTACATTCAATACGGATAGACTTTTTTGTTTTAAGGAAACCTTCAATAAAAGTTTCCTGTGGAAACAGAATGGGGTTATCATTAATTGTAGACATAGCGGATGTGTTCTTTTCGGTTAATGTATTACTTTGGTCAGTTGATTTTAAATCAGTTCTTAATTTCATGAGACAATTTACCTTGTTCAGGGACATGAAAGTATAGAAAAATTTGAAATTTTCATTAATTTTATAATGCATTTTTATATAATAGCATTTTTTATAAAAAAAATGTATATTTTCTAAAAAATATCAACCCTTTACTACATGTTAAGTTTGTTTAAAACAAGCCAGAAAGAAGAAGTTATTGTAACCTATACTATTACTATAAAAACATCCTTTATCACCAATTTTAAAGTATGGTTTAATAATTATTCCAATAATACACCTCGTATTATGCATATTTATGGGAACCATTTTACTTATGAAACCAGTAAAACACTCCGGATGCTGGATAGTAATAAACTGAAGTTTAAACTTTTTATCAGTAACAGTAATATGCTGAGCGGACAAAAAGCAACCATTGATATTTATAATGAAGACAAGTTTATTTCCAGCCATAGTATGGTGCTGGATGAGAAAAAATCAAATACCGGCTGGATTTTATTTGAAGAATCCTTTGATAAATTTGGTAAATAGAACAATGTGTGTACATTTGCAGTGGAAAAAGAACAGAAGAAGGGAACGAACATCGTTCCCTTCTCTTTTATACTTATGGCAACAGATTCACAAATACAGCAGATTGAGCAACTGGTAGAAAAATTGCTTAGTACAGAAACGGAGTTTTTTTGTGTGCATGTCCGCATAAAACCAACCAATAATATTAAGGTGTTTATAGACGGGGATAACGGAATTACAATTGAAAAATGTGTACAATTAAACCGCAAGCTGTATAAAATGATTGTTGAAGAGTTATTGTATACAGACGGGGAATTTAGCCTGGAACTTTCCTCTCCGGGAGTAGAAGAACCATTAAGAATGCACCGGCAATACCTGAAAAATAAAGGAAGGAATGTAGAAGTGGTATTTACGGATGGTAGTAAAAAGGAAGGAATATTACAGGAAGTTGCAGAACAGGATATCATCATTGAGCATACGGAAGGCAAAGGAAAAAAAGCAGTAACACAGCAATTGGTGATCCCATTTTCAAACATAAAAACAACAACCGTTCAAATTAAATTTTAAAACTTATACAGAACATACTGCTGCAAACAGTATGGGAAGTACTTCGTAAATCGTAATGAGTATGGCAAGTATCAACCTAATAGATGCATTCCAGGATTTTAAAGATGCAGAAAACTTAGATCGTCCAACGATGATGAAAGTGGTAGAAGATGTGTTTAAAACATTATTGCGTAAAAAATATGGCAGTGATGAGAATTTTGATGTAATTGTGAATGCTGAAAAAGGAGATTTGGAAATCATCCGCCGAAGGATGATTGTGGAAGATGGAGAAGTAATGGATCCGCTGGCTGAAATTGCATATTCTGATGCTGTTAAAATAGAACCGGATTTTGAAGTTGGGGAAGAATTATATGAAGAAGTGGATATGCTGGATTTTGGAAGAAGAGCTATTCTGGCAGCCAAACAAACACTGGCAAGCCGTATCAGCGATTTGAAGAAAAATGTACTGGTTAAAAAATATGGTGACAGGATCGGGGAAATCATTTCTGCAGAAGTATACCAGGTTTGGAAGAAAGAAGTATTATTACTGGATGAGGAGGGTAATGAATTAATACTGCCAAAATCTGAACAGATACCACAGGATTATTTTAAAAAGGGTGAAAATATTCGTTCGGTAGTAGCAAGGGTGGATTTGAAAAATAACTCACCGGTTATTATACTTTCCAGAACCAGTCCGCTTTTCCTGTCTAAATTGCTGGAAATTGAAGTGCCTGAAATTTTTGACGGTTTAATTGCTATTAAGAAAATTGTACGCGATCCGGGAGAAAGGGCAAAAGTTGCAGTTGAATCTTTTGATGACCGTATAGATCCGGTGGGAGCCTGTGTGGGCATGAAAGGAAGCCGTATTCATGGTATTGTGCGGGAACTGAAAAATGAAAATATTGATGTAATCAATTATACTACTAATATTCAGCTGCTGATTCAGCGTTCTTTAACGCCGGCGAAAATCAGTTATATGAATTTGGATCAGGAGAAAAAGCAAGCCGATGTTTACCTGAAAGCCGACCAGGTATCACTGGCTATTGGCCGCAGGGGCGTTAATATTAAACTGGCCTGTGAATTAACGGGCTATGAAATTGATGTGTTCAGGGAAGATGAAGAACAAACAGATGAATTTGATATAGATTTGGATGAATTCAGCGATGAAATTGAAACCTGGATTATTGATGAATTTAAAAGAGTTGGCTGTGATACTGCCAGAAGTGTATTGAATCTTACACCCGAAGAACTGGAAAGAAGAACAGATCTGGAAAAGGAAACAATTACAGATGTGCGTAAAGTATTACAGGCGGAATTTGAAAAAGAGTAGTGCTATTAACATTTAAAACGGAAGAGCGGGACAATGATGCAACAAATTGTTGCAAAAGTTGGTCTCAAAATATATTTAAGGCCATATTTAGTATGAGCCACGACAAAATAAAACTGAATGTCAGAACTGAAATTACCCAGACTGTTAGCCGCAGCAAAAGAGTTCAATATTGGACAGGATACACTTATTGAATTTCTGCAGAAAAAAGGGTTTAGCAAAGATGATCTGAAGCCTACCGCAAAGCTTTCGGAAGAAATGTACTATTCATTGCAGGCCGAATTCCAGAGCGATAAAGTGGCTAAGAATAAAGCGGATCTGGTAGAAATACCCAGAGGCGGAAACAATGGGGAGCAGAAAAAAAGAAGGGATGAGGAAGACCTTAGCTTTAGAAAAGAAGAGAAGAAACCGCTGTTTAAAGAAGAGCCTAAGCCAGCAGAACCGGAACCAGTGGTTCAAATTGAACATATAGTTTTGCATACTATTGAACCGGAGCCGTTGCCGGAACCACCACCGCCACCTCCGGTACTTTCAACACCTGTAGCAGAACCAGTTCCAGTTGCTGTTATAATGGAAGCGCCGTTACCAGAACCGGTTATTGAACCAGTAGCAGAATTTGTACCCGAAAAACCAGCTGTACAGGAAGTAACCAAAATTGAAGCACCTGAACTGGAAGGCCCGAAGATTATCAATAAAATTGACCTTAGCAGTATAGACAGTTCCACCAGGCCGAAAAAGATTATTAAAAAGAGGGAAGATATCGTTCCCGAATCGGAAATCAAACCAGAACCTATTGCAGTAAAACCAGCAGCACCAAAACCAGTGCCGCAGGTTGCTCCTGCTCCTGCTCCAGTTGTTGAACCAGTGCTGGAAATAGTGAATCCGGAAGAGAATGCAGCACCTATAATTGAAAATATAGAAGTAGAAAAAATTACCGGACCTAAAATATTAGGCAAAATTGAATTGCCGGTGGACAGTGATACAAGGCCTAAACCATCTGTAAGAGATGTTGACCGCAAACGCAAACGTATACCTATTAATAAAGGGGGTAGTGTACCACCACAGGGTGGTGGACAGCATCCACAACAGGGCGGACAACAGGGAGGGTATAACAGAGGTCCAGGTGGCCCGCAGCAAGGAGGCGGACAACAGGGTGGTTATAACAGGGGACCTGCTGGCCCGCAGCAAGGAGGCGGACAACAGAGTGGTTATAACAGAGGACCTGGTGGTCCGCAACAAGGAGGCGGACAACAGGGTGGCTATAACAGAGGCCAGGGTGGCTCGCAGCAAGGAGGCGGACAACAGGGTGGTTATAACAGAGGTTCGGGTGGCCCGCAAAGGCAAGGAGGCGGACAACAGGGTGGTAACCGTCCCAATATTCAGGGTAACAGAGGTCCAAACAGAGGTCCTGCTATACACCATCCAAGACCCGACCAGAAAGAAATTGACGCAAAAGAAATACAGGAAAAAATAAGGGAAACACAGGCTAAACTGGCAGGGTCCAGTGGCAGGGGTAAAAGCCAGAAAGCGAAGCACAGAAGGGAAAAACGCCAGGAAATGCAGGAAGCCATGGGCGAAATGCAGGAAGATAATAAACTGCAGGTTACAGAGTTTGTTACGGTGAGTGAACTGGCTAATTTAATGGATGTGAGTTTTGCTGAAGTAATCAGTAAATGTATGGGATTGGGCATCATGGTGTCTATTAACCAGCGACTGGATGCGGAAGTAATTGAATTGGTATCCAGTGAATTTGGATATGAAGTAGAATTTATCAGCCTGGAAGATGCAGATGAAGATATAGTGGAAGATGATGAAGACAATCCTGATGATTTAAAACCAAGAGCTCCGATTGTAACCATTATGGGACATGTGGATCATGGTAAAACATCCTTACTGGATTATATCAGAAGTGCCAATGTGGTGGCAGGTGAAGCCGGAGGTATTACACAGCATATTGGTGCTTATGAAGTTACCTTGCCAAACGCAAAACATATCACTTTCCTGGATACACCGGGTCATGAAGCCTTTACAGCCATGCGTGCCCGTGGTGCAAAAATTACAGATATCGCTGTAATTGTGGTGGCAGCGGATGATGCAGTAATGCCTCAGACCAAGGAAGCCATCAGTCATGCACAGGCTGCAGGAGTGCCAATGATATTTGCAGTAAATAAAATTGATAAGGATGGTGCCAATCCGCAGAAAATTTATGAGCAGTTGTCTCAGATGAATTTGCTGGTAGAGCATTGGGGTGGTAAATACCAGTCCCAGGAATTAAGTGCCAAGAAAGGTCTGAACGTAGATAAATTACTGGAGAAAATATTGCTGGAAGCAGAAATGCTGGAATTAAAAGCAAATGCAGATAAGGAAGCACTCGGAACTGTAATTGAGGCATCACTGGATAAAGGCCGTGGCTATGTAGCTACCATACTGGTTCAGAATGGCACTTTAAAACAGGGAGATTTACTGGTAAGCGGACAATATTTTGGAAGGATTAAAGCCATGTTTAATGAACGTAATCAGCGTGTACAGGAAGCTCCACCTTCAACCCCAGTAGTAATACTTGGTTTAAACGGTGCACCACAGGCAGGTGAGAAATTTAAAGTGTATACGGATGAGTCTGAAGCGAAGGATATTGCCAATAAACGTGCACAGATTTTACGTGAACAGGGTTTACGAGCCAGGAAACATATAACACTGGATGAAATTGGACGTCGTTTGGCACTGGGTAATTTCAAGGAACTGAATATTATTATCAAAGGAGATGTGGATGGTTCTGTAGAAGCGCTGAGCGATTCATTGCAGAAACTTTCTACCAGTGAAATAGCGGTGAATGTGGTGCATAAAGCAGTGGGACAGATTTCTGAAAGTGATGTATTATTAGCTACTGCATCTGATGCCATCTTAATCGGATTTAATGTAAGGCCTTCACTGCAGGCAAATAAACTGGCTCAGAATGAAGGTGTGGAAATCAAAATGTACTCCATCATTTACAATGCTATTGAAGAAGTGAAAAGTGCGATGGAAGGGATGCTGGAACCAAAAGTTGAAGAAAAAGAAGTGGCCACTGTTGAAATACGGGAGGTATATAAATTTGATAAAGCCACTGTTGCCGGATGTTTTGTACTGGAAGGGAAGATTAAAAGAGATGCCAAAATCAGGTTATTCAGGGATGGGGTATTATTATATCCCAGAACAGAAGGTGCATTTGCAGAATTGGGCAGCCTAAAACGTTATAAAGACGATGCGAAGGATGTAGCCAGCAATATGGAATGCGGGTTAACCATTAAAAACTTCTCAGACATAAACACCGGAGATACCATTGTAGCTTACGAACAGGAAGAAATTAAGCGTACATTATAAACTGATCAACTATGTAAAAGTCTCAGGGAATACCTTGAGACTTTTATGTTTTGTTAAAAGCAGTACAAGTGAGCAGTTTGAGCTTGTTTAACTTTATTTTTGATGCATTAAATATTATGAAAAAATTTCTCTTCTTTCTTATATTGTTTAGCTGCTTCATTTGCGGCTCTTCAATTGCTCAGGGCAAAAAGGTGGTTGCTGATAAAATTGTAGCCCAGGTGGGAGATAAAATTATCCTCAACTCTGATATCATGAATGCGATTTCAGATTATAAACGTCAGGGGCAGGAATTGCCGGCAGATGCAAATTGTGCATTTATGCAGGGGCAGTTAATTCAGAAAGCACTTGTATTACAGGCTGAAAAAGATTCCCTGGAAGTGGGAGAAGATGAAATTGATTCTAAACTGGATAACCAGATACGTGGTTTTATCCGCGAATATGGTTCAAAAGAAGCATTGGAAGAAGTTGCGGGAAGAAGTATTTACCAGATAAAAGAAGATTTCAGGCAGAGTTTTAAGGAAAGAGAGTTAGCAGATAAAATGCGGGCTAAAATTCTGGAAAACATGAAAGTTACACCAACTGAAGTAAAAGCATATTGGGATAAAATTCCCAAAGACAGTTTGCCCTTTTATGAAAGTGAAATTGAAGTAAGCCAGATACTTTCTGAACCAAAGGCCAATAAAGAAGTTGAAGATTATGTAATTAAGCAACTGTATGATTATAAAAGGCAGGCTGAAGCAGGTGTAAAGAAATTTGAACAACTGGCGAAACTCTATTCTGACGATAAAGGAACTGAAAGCCAGGGCGGCACACTGAATATCAACAGGAATGACAAAGGCTCTATTGATGCTGCATTCTTATCAGCTGCTTTCAGGTTAAAGGAAGGGCAGATCTCTTCTGTATTTAAATCCAAGTTCGGATATCATATCATATATATGGTAAGCCGCGCAGGTGATGATGCTGTTGTCAGGCATATTTTAAAAATACCACCGGTTACTCAGGAAGAAATAAAATTGTCTATTCAGAAACTGGATACGGTTCGTTACAGGATAATGACTAAAGACCTTTCTTTTGGAGAGGCTGTTAACCGGTTCAGTGATGATGAAAGCAGTAAATTTAACGGCGGACAGATTCAGAACAGAGATGGTTCCATTAATGTAACCATTGATATGCTGGATAAGGAAATGATTAAAATATTGCCAACTTTAAAACCAGGCGATATTTCTCACCCGCAGGAGTATACGGACGATAGAGGAAAAAAATTAGTTCGCCTGATTTATTTAAAGACAAGAACTACTCCACACAGGGAAAATTTTCAGGATGATTATAATAAAATAGCACAAAGAACCCTGGAGCAAAAGAAACAAGGTAAACTGGAGAAATGGTTTAATGAGCATCTTCCTAATTATTATATCTATATTGATAAAGATTTTGTAGGTTGTAAGGGTTTAAATGATTGGTGGAAATATACTGCTTCCAATAATCAGTAACTATACTGAAACCTTAATATAATAAAAAGCCACTGAATTTCAGTGGCTTTTTATTATAAAGAAAATTTGGCAAACTAAATGTATGTACATACATTTGTATTGTGAAATTAGAAAACGCAATACAAAGTTCTAAATTTAAAAACGAATTGCATAAAGCAGGGTTAAATATTTTATATACTGCTTGGTGGTTAAAAACAAAAAGCAGCTGTGAATTAAAACATTATGGAATTACACATGAACAGTATAATGTAATGCGGATTCTGAAAGGAAAACATCCTGTTCAAATGTGTGTAAGGGATATTGCAGGAAGGATGATTGAAAAGAATTCTAATGTTCCGCGTATTATTGACAGACTGGAGTTAAAGAAACTGGTTATAAGAACGCAAGGTGAAATAGATGGCAGGCAAACCATGATCTGCCTTACTGAAGAGGGCATTAAAATTCTTGAAAAAACCACAGTAAAACTGGATAAAATATTTGATGAATTTATTGCTATAAACGAAGAAGAAGCCTCTGTTCTAAATGATTTGCTGGAAAAAGTAAGGAAAAAGGAAGGTTAATTTTTTTTGAATTATTACGTGTATATACATGTAAAAGATGAAAATAAAATCTATGAAAACAGTTAAACAAATTATAAACGGAAAAGCGATACATGTTGGCAGTATTCAGGTGCAGGAATTATTGCCTGCCAATCAGGGATTCGAAAATCCTTTTTTACTGTTACATCATGGTATTGCAGTGGCAGATGAAAATATTCCTGTAAGATTACAGGGAGTAGGTCCGCACCCGCACAGGGGCTTCAGTGCCATCAGTTTTATTTATAAAGGGGGAATTCATCATCAGGACAGCAGGGGAAATAACCATGTGGTGTATGCCGGTGGAACGCAGTGGACACATGCAGGGATGGGAATTGTACATAGCGAAAGGGTACCGGAAGATATTTTTGAAATTGGCGGAGTGCAGGAATTATTGCAGGTATGGGTAAATACACCAGCCACTCATAAAATGGATCAACCCCATTATTATCCTGCAACTAAAGAAGAGACACCAGTAGTGCATTCAGCTGATGGGTTAACAACTATACAAATTCCAGCAGGTGAATTAAACGGTGTAAAAGGGATTATACCCACATTTACAGAAGTAAACACATTTATGGGTTCTATGAAAACCGGCGGGTCATTCAGGTTTAATTTTCCTGCCAATCACCAGACCCTGGTATATGTATTGGAAGGATCTATTACCCTAAACGGAAAAGAAATTTTAGGTGCAAAACAAGTGGCTCTATTTAATAAAGATGGAGAAGATTTCAGTATTTCGGCTGGCAGTGATAGTTTGTTTTTTATTGGGAGTGGGGCTCCCATTGAAGAACCGGTAGCTGCACACGGACCTTTTGTGATGAATACCCAAACTGAAATCATGCAAGCCTTTAAAGATTATCAAATGGGTAAGATGGGTATTTTAATTGAAGCATAGAATCATTCAATACTTATAAACATTTATTAATTTAAAAAAAAATCACATGGCAACTTACAAAATTGATGCGGCTCACAGTGAAATCACTTTTAAAGTGAAACATTTAATGATTACCAATGTAACCGGTAATTTTACCAAATTTGATGCAACCCTGGAAGCAGAAAAAGCAGATTTTACAGATGCAAAGATCAGCTTTGAAGCAGATGTTAAGAGTATCAGTACTAATAACGAACAGCGGGACGGTCATTTAAAAAGTGACGATTTCTTTGCTGCAGACAAATTCCCAGCACTTAGTTTTGTTTCTTCATCATTAACACAGGTTGAAGGAAGTGATTATAAACTTACAGGTGATCTGACCATCAAAGGTGTTACAAAGTCAGTAGAACTTGCAGTTGAATTTGGTGGAACAGCTACTGATCCATGGGGACAATCAAAAGCAGGATTTGAAATTTCAGGTAAAATTAAAAGAAGTGAATTTGGTTTAACCTGGAATGCTGCTACTGAAGCTGGTGGTGTAATGGTAAGTGATGAAGTAAAACTGCAACTGAATGTTCAATTTATTAAACAAGCTTAAAGAAATAAGATGAAATATATCAATCTGATTCCGGCCTATTTACTGGCTTTAATATTCATTGTTTTTGGCGCTAATTTCTTTTTACATTTTCTTACTATGCCACCAATGGCTGGTGATGCGGGTACTTTTGCCGGGATATTATATACAACTGGCTTCTTAACCGTAGTTAAAGTATTGGAAATTACAGTAGGTGCTATATTATTATTCAATAAAACCAGGCCACTGGCTTTATTGCTCATAGCTCCGATTGTGGTAAATATCTTTTTGTTTGAAATACTGATTGCCCACAAACCTGGTATTGGTGTACTTATTTTAATCATAAATGCAATAGCTATTTATCAGAACAAAAAGTATTATTTACCCATTATTGGGGCAGTAAAGACCGTATAATTAATTAAATTTGCAATCGCTTTTAGTATGTAAACTATTCATAAATAAAAGCTTGTGTGTAATTATCCTAAATAAATGTAATGAATATCTCCATTGTTGCAGGCAGCCCCAGGAAGAACAGTATTACTTTCAGAGTGGCATTATTTCTTAAAAAAATACTGGAGGAAAGGACATCTCATCAAATTCAGATACTTGATGTACGGGAATATGCTATTCCTCCGATGTTGCAGGAAGTAATCAGTTCGGTAGAAAAAGCACCTGACGAATTAAAACCTTTGGCTGAAGCTATGTTTGCAACGGATGCCTTTATTTTGGTTACTCCTGAATTTAATGGCAGTTATACTCCGGCCTTAAAAAACCTGTTTGATCATTTTCCCAAACAAACCCATAAAACTTTTGCTATTGCAACAGCATCACCTGGTCCGATGGGAGGAATGCGTGCCACCCAGCAACTGCAATTACTGATTAATGCATTGTTTGGTATCGGCTCGCCTTATATGCTGGTAGTGGGAAATGTAGACAAGAAATTTGATGAAGCAGGCAACCTGGTGGATTTGTCTTTCCAGAATATGATTGACACTTTTATCCATGAATTTTTATGGCTGGCAACCAGTATGAAGCCTGAATTGAAATCGGTTTATAATTAACTTTATAAAAAAGTGGCGGAGTTGTAACTTCGCCACTTTCTTTTTATTACCATCCCATGAGTGACGAAATAAAACACGAATGCGGTCTTGCTTTTGTAAGGCTGCGCAAACCGCTTTCTTATTATCTGCAACAGTACGGATCGGCTATGTATGGCCTGAACAAATTGTACCTGTTAATGGAAAAACAACATAACCGCGGACAGGATGGTGCAGGTATTGCAAGTGTTAAATTAAATGTAGAGCCAGGGTATCCTTTTTTATACCGTTTAAGAAGTAATAATAATCAACCAATTGCTGATTTGTTTTTTAAAATAGGGCAGGAAGTATCAGATCTAGAAAAATATCAGCCAGATATTAAAAAACATCCGGGTTTAATGAAAGGGCATCTTCCATTTATGGGTGAATCTTTAATGGGGCATTTACGTTATGGCACACAGGGAAAAAATAATGTAGAATTTTGTCACCCCTTTATTAAAAGAGATATACAACCGGGAAGGAATATAGCATTGGCTGGCAATTTTAACCTGGTGAATACCGATGAGTTATACGATTTACTGAATATAACACCAGGCGAATTTCAGAAACAAAGTGATTTGGCTGCCATGATGGAAGTGATTCATCATTTTCTGGTGAAAGAAGATGAAATAAGGCCTAACCGGGCAGACCTCTCAGCAGTGCTGAAAAAATCGGCACCTTTATTTGACGGAGGCTATACTATTGGTGGATTGATTGGTAATGGTCATAGTTTTGTGTTAAGAGATGCACATGGCATCAGGCCTGCATATTATTATGCAAATGAAGATTTTATTGTTGCAGCAAGCGAAAGGGCTGCCATCCGAACTACGTTTAATGTAGGTGAAAATGAAGTATTGGAACTGATGCCGGGAAATGCAATTCTGGTAGATGATGAAGGTAATTTTAACATAGAACAGATTTTAGAGCCAAAAGAAAGAAGGGCCTGTTCCTTTGAAAGAATTTATTTTTCCAGAGGTAGTGATGAAAAAATTTACCGGGAAAGAATTGCCCTCGGATATCATTTAAGTAAAAGATTGCTGGAAAATATTAATTACGACTTAAAAAATACCATTTTCTCCTATATACCCAATACAGCAGAAGTTGCATTTTATGGCCTGGTAAAAGGGATGGAAGATTACCTGAATAAGCGGAAAGTTGAGCGTATTTTAAGCTGGGGAAATGATTTTACAGAGGAAAAACTTACCGAAATGATTAATCGCAAAATCCGTCAGGAAAAAATTGCGATTAAAGATGTAAAACTCAGGACCTTTATTACGGAGGATACCAGCAGGAATGAAATGGTGCAGCATGTGTATGATATAACCTATGGTACAGTAAGAAAAAATGAAGATACCTTGGTGGTAATAGATGACAGTATTGTAAGGGGAACTACCCTGAAGGAAAGCATTGTACGGATGCTTGCCAGACTGCATCCAAAGAAAATTATAGTTGTTTCCTCTGCTCCGCAAATCCGTTATCCAGATTGTTATGGAATTGATATGAGTAAGATGGGAGATTTTATTGCATTCAGAGCTGCTTATGAACTAATCAGAGAAAGAGGAAAGGATGATTTGCTGGAAACATTAGTTGAAAAATGCAAGGAAATGCAGCGCAATAATCAATTACATTCTGAAAATGTAGTACGTCAGTTATATAAGCCGTTTACTACAGAAGAAATTTCTGCAAAGATTGCACAACTGATTACTCCGCCTGAAGTAAATATACCTGTTGAAGTAATTTACCAGAATATAAAAGATTTGCATGAATCCTGTCCTACTAATACAGGAGACTGGTATTTTACAGGAAATTATCCAACTCCTGGAGGTAATAAGGTTTGTAATAAAGCCTTTTTAAATTTTATGGAAGGCAAGAATGTGCGGGGATATTAGATTGAATATAAAAATTCTAATGCTTTATAAATTATAAAGTATGAAACAATTACTGGTTATAAGGCATGCTAAAAGCAGCTGGGATTTTTCTGATTTGAATGATTTTAACCGGGCATTAAATGAAAGGGGCCATCGGGACGCTCCGTTAATGGCAAAAAGAATGCAGACTAAAGCTGTTCAATTAGATGCAATAGTATCCAGCCCGGCAAAAAGAGCCGTCACTACAGCTGCCTATTTTGCTGCTACGAACGATTTTAAAGAAACAGATATTATTACAATCAAGGAATTATATCATGCTTCTGTGAAGACCTTTTATGAAACTATCTCAAAGCTTGACAATAAACTGCAAACTGTTGCCCTCTTCTCACATAATCCGGGTATAACTGAATTCATTAATGAATTAACAACCACTACCATTGACAATATGCCAACCTGTGGTATTTATGCGGTAAAAATTAAAACGGACAACTGGAAAGATTTTAAAAAAGCGGAAAAAGATTTCTGGTTTTTTGATTATCCGAAGAATGCATAAATGTGTTTTAACTGTTTCTTTTCCAGTTTACCAGGTATACTCCACTGAAAATAAGGAGTGCAGAAATAATTTTCAGAAGTGTAAGATGTTCTCTCATCAAGACAATGGCTACAATGGCAGCAAAAACCGGTTGTGTGTAAATATAACTACCTGTAGCGGAGGCGCCGATTACAGAAATTCCATAAATATTAAAGAGATAGGCCAGAAATGTAGCACCAATACAAATAAGGCCCAATACAAGCCAGTGAATTACCTGAAAATGTTGCCATTGAGTACTGACAAAATCAGACCATGCAAAAGGAAGCATAATGAAAAAACCGAAGGTAAAAATCCACCGGATTACATGGAAAGGACTGTAAATTTTCATCAGTGGGCGAACTAACACCATATAAAAGGCATAAGAAACAGCATTAAACAAAACCATGGTATCCCCTAAAAGCATATTGGATCCGTTATGTGAATTGTCTTTCAGTAATATTAATAATCCAGCACCAGTAATGCCAAGGACCAGTCCCGTTATTTTGGTAAGGTTCAATCTTTCCTTTAATATCCAGGCTGCAATAAAAGTAATAAATATGGGAGTTCCCAGCGAAAGTAAGGAAGCGTGTATAGGAGTTGTTAAAGATAATCCCTTTACGAAAAGCAGCTGGTTAATTACCACACCAGTAAGAGCGCAAATCAGAAAACGGGGAATATGCTTAAGTTGAATACCGGATTTCCCTGGTTTCAGAAGAAATAATAACCAGAAAAGTAATAATGCTGATAATACCCTGGCCATATTTAATCCAAAAGGATGAATATAAGCAGGTGTAATAAATTTCATGGCTGCATAATTAATCCCGAATATGATATTGGTTGTTAAAACAGCCAGGTGTGCTTTTGTATTAGTTTTCATCTTCAGGCCGCAAAATTAATGTCTTTAGCTTCCGGATAAAAGCCGGATTAATACTTTTTCATTGAATATTGGCAAATCCAGACTGGCAAATGGGTAAGTTGCAACTGTATCCAGGACTTTATTTAAGGAGAAGGAATCCTGGCTGGTACAATAAGCAAGATGATGATCAGCCAGCTTTTTAGCAAGATATTCCTGTTCGGGTTGGCCAGGGGTAGGAATGAGAATTGATTTTTTCTGTAAGGAAAGTATTTCCATTATCGTGGTGTACCCGCTTCTGGAAAGTATGAACGCACTTTGTTCAAAAGCTTCCTGTAAACCAATTCCAGACAAATGATTGTATACTATAACATGACTCGGTACTGGTAAGGTTTCTTCAGTTTGAGGTTTACCTCTTACCAGCAGTATTTTTATTTTAAGGTAGGGAAGATCCTGTAGGATTGCCTTTTCAAGTATTGTTCTCTGAGGTTCCGGTCCGGATAAAACAATGCAGCAATCATATTTAAAATCGGGGAAATTATTTGTTTTTGTAAATCTTGACAGCAAACCGAGGTATTCCGTTTTTACAGGAGGTAAGTTTTGAGGATGTGATAATTCACCAGCAACATTGATAGATGCAGCGGTATCTGCAACCCAGCAGTTAGTAAAATTTTTAATAAAAAAGTAGTTCATCTTGCGAATGATAGCATCAGAAAATCTATTTCCGGTTTTAATCTGTAACTGGTGTGTAATAAAAATGCTTTTAATCTTTTTGGAATAAAATCCGTAACGGTTATCACTTACAATCAGATCAATTTTATGATTTTGTAAGTATTCAGTCAGCCAGTTATGCTCATTTTTAATAGCAAAAAGAATTTTTGGAATTTGTGAAACAACTTTGAGCATTAACCTGTCAGCCTTTTCAGAATAGCGGATATGGTATCCAGTTATTTGTTCAAACTTAAGAAATGGAAATTCCTGCTGTAACAATATTTTAGTTTCGCCTTCAGCAGCAAGTACAACATTCCATTTTAAGTGTAAAAAAGCCTTTATGACAGGTATGCAGCGTGTTGCGTGACCAAGTCCCCAGTCTAAAGGAGCAATTAAAACAATTGGTATGTTAAAATCTTCTTTCAAAGGCAGGTTCTTCATTATTTTTAAAGGAAAACATTAATTTAGATCACAAGTTATGAAGTTGAGACTAAACCATATATTGATTTTATTGTTATTTACTTCCATGATAATTTCCTCCTGCAGTGTTTTTTCAAAATCAAATTATAAAAAACATTGTATGTGCCCGGAAAGAAAAAACGTTAATTATTGAGTTATGAATTTTGAAAACAAGGATTTACTGATTTTACCCAAACAGCATTTGTTTTCGGAAGGCGAGTTAAAAAAAGAAGTGGAATCAATTTGTAAGATCCTTTATTCTGAAAGAGGGGAAGCTGATTTTTTTAATGCAAATGAGCTTTTAGACTTGAATAATTATAAATCTTACTGCAAGCCAGCTTTAATCAAAAAGCATCTTAGAAAAACAAACACAGCATTTGTTTTTCTGCTTAATAAAAATTAAACAGAATACTAAAAGAAAAGATAGCCTGTTATTATTGTAACTGATGCAATGCTTTTTCCAAACCAGTAAACACAAGCGGTAAATCTTCCATTTTACAGGTTCCCACACTTATTCTATACCATGGGTTATGATGGTCAGCCCCGAAAGCAGAGAATGGAACAATGGCTAATTTAGCTTCACTTAATATATAGGAAGTAACATCTGCCTGTGTTTCCAATAAAGTTCCATCCGCAGTTTTTTTACCCTTTAGGTCAACTTTAACGGTTAAATAAATTGCGGCCTGGGGTGCAACTGCATCAACCAGGTACCCCTTGTTCTTCAGGTCAATAAATCCAGTATAAATAGCATGGAGCCTTGCTTCCAATGCAGCTTTGAAATTTTTGAGATAGTTACTTACCTGTTCTGAATTTAATAAATAACGTGCTACTGCTTTTTGTTCTGCCATAGGAGCCCAGGCACCCAAATGACTTAATATAGCTTTCATTTTACCAATTATATCTGCAGGCCCTAACGACCATCCCACCCTTAATCCTGTTGATGAGAATGCTTTGGTAATCCCATCTACAAAAATAGTATAAGCTTTCATTTCCGGGCGAAGCGAAACTGGGTTATAATGACGGGTTGTACCATAGGTTAATGCCCAATACATCTGATCATACATCAGGTATAATTTCTTTTGCCCTGTTTCTCTTGAGTTATTTTCAGCAAGTACGAGATCGCATATTTTTTCCAGTTCTGATTTTGATAAAGTGGTTCCCGTTGGGTTTTGAGGCGAGCACAAACAAATAAGGGTAGCACCCTTGATATGTTTTGCTATATCTTCTGCCGTTGGCATGAAATCATTTTCCGGTGAACATTCAATCATGCAATGGACAGATTCTGTCATATGCACATAATGATTATTATTCCAGGAAGGTGCTGCATAAATCACTTTATCTCCTTTGTCAACAATTGCACGGAAAATAGTATAAATAAGCGGCCTCCCACCACAGGCTATTTGAATTTCATCCGGTTTGTAATCCAGCCCTTCCCATTCTTTAATAAAGCTGCTAACCGTTTGTTTTAGTTCCAAAACACCATCTCCCGGAGGATAATTGGTATTTTTTTGCCTGTATGATTCAATTATTAAATCTTCCAGTTCCTGAGGAATGGGGAATATATGCGGATCAAAATCACCAATAGTATAATTATAAATTTTTTCACCCTTGCGAATTCTTTCACTGATGGCATTACCCAGTTTAACAATTTCGCTTCCTATTAAAGTTTCTGCAAGCTGACTCAATGGCTGATGGCTCATAATTTAATTTTTCCGTTCAGTAAAGGTAATCTATGCAGTTATTTAATAAGCCGAAAAAATACAGGTAAAAGAAATGCCGCAAATTGCGGCATTTTATTAGTGTTTATGCTGATAATTCTTGTCAGCTTCTTTTGCTTTTTCAAAATCGAGTACCACTCCATTGATACAGTAACGTAAACCTGTAGGAGGAGGACCATCTTCAAAAACATGGCCTAAATGCGCTTTACACCTGCCACATTCCACTTCTGTCCGCTTCATTCCAAGGGTATTATCGGGTAAATAAATAATAGAACTTTTTGAAATGGGCTCATAAAAGCTGGGCCAGCCACATCCGCTTTCAAATTTTGTATCACTTTTAAATAAAGGGTTTCCACAAGCGGCACAATAATAAGTTCCTATTTCCTTAGAATTTTCAAAACGGCTGGTCCATGGTCTTTCCGTGCCTTTCTCCCTTGCTATATAATACACTTCCGGAGAAAGAATTTTTTTCCATTCTTCTTCTTTTAAAACAACCTTACCTGTATCGGTGGTTGAATAAATGGGATTTTCTTTTTTATTTTCCATAACTGATTGATTAACAGGTTTTGATTGTGAATAACAACTTACAAAGATGCAGGATACTGCAAGAAAGAGAGTCCATTTCATGGGATACATTTTATTAGTTTAAATTACAGTTAAGCATACTGTTTAGTTTACAGAAGTAGAGACATTATTTTTTCAGAAACCTTACAATAAATTTCAGAAAGCATGAAGAATATCAAGTTTTATTCAAACCGGTCGTGCTATATTTGTTTCTCATTCAAGGATAAAGTGTCTTATGTTTAATATCATTTTGTTTGGCCCTCCTGGCAGTGGTAAAGGAACTCAAAGCGAAAAACTGATTGAAAAGTATCAATTAAAACATTTAAGTACCGGTGATTTGTTGCGTAGTGAGATTGCTACAAAAACACCACTTGGACTGGAAGCTAAAGCAGTAATGGATAAAGGACAGTTGGTACCTGATGAAGTGGTAATTGGAATGATCAGCTCTGCATTGGATAATTATCCCGAAGCGAAAGGCTTTTTATTTGATGGTTTTCCACGTACACAAGCCCAGAGTGAGGCATTGGACAAGCTTTTACATTTAAAACATGCTGAAATCAATGTACTCCTGGCTTTAACGGTTACAGAAGAAGAATTATTAAAAAGATTGCTGAACAGGGGATTAACCAGTGGCAGAAGTGATGATACCAACGAATCAGTAATCAAAGAAAGAATAGAAGAATATCATAAAAAAACAGCCGCGGTAGAAAAGTACTACAGTAAATTTAATAAAGTGGTTCAGGTAAAGGGGGAAGGAACTGTAGAAGAAATTTTTGAGGCTTTAAGCGTTGAAATCAATAAACGCTTATCTTAGCTACCGTTTGCAACTATAACCAACTGCTGTCCCGCAAAGAATTTTTCCTTGCGGGACTTTTTATGCTTCTATTAAGGATTATATCATCTTCATTTTACAGGTTATCATATTCATAAATCGGATCAATATGAGAACCGGCCGGTAAATCAAAAATAGTTCTTATAATTCCATCTTCCAGTGCATACACCCATCCATGCAAATCTGGTTTATTTTCATTTTTCCAGGCTCTCTGAATAATAGAAGTTTTAGCCAGGTTCATCACCTGTTCTTTTACATTTATTTCTGTCAGCTTATTAATTTTTTCATCTTCTGTTTCCAGAAAATCGATTTCATCCCGGTAGATACGATGCACATTTTTTATATTCCATAGCCATTTATCAATCAATCCAAGACTATGGTTGGTTAAAGCTGCTTTTATGCCACCACAGCCATAATGCCCGCATACAATCACATGTTTCACGTGCAATACTTCTACTGCAAATTGTAAAACACTCAGCATATTCAGATCCGTATGCACCACCAGATTAGCTACATTACGATGCACAAATATTTCACCGGGATTGGTATCAGTAATCATATCTGCCGGAACCCTGCTGTCACTGCAACCAATCCACAGTACATCAGGAGACTGGATTTCAACCAGGCGTTTGAAATAATCAGGATCACCAGCAACCTGTTTGGCAGCCCATTCCTTATTATCGTTTAATAATTTCTCAAATGGTTTCATTCACAAGTAAGATTGATTGAGAACAAAAATAATTCAATTGTGATTGAATCTTTATTATCAAATTAGTTTTATCATATTCACAAAACAAAAGAGGTACAATTAATTTGCACCTCTTTTGTTTTATGAATGGGATAAGATGCTTAAATATTTAATCCACCACAGGCACTGATTACCTGTCCCGTAATATAGCTGCTTAAATTACTGGCAAGGAATAACGTAGTATTAGCAATTTCTTCAGCTTTTCCAAATCTACCCAAAGGAATTTTTTTCAGAAATTCATCAGAAACAGATCCTTCTTTGAGATAATGCGTCATATCAGTTTCAATAAAACCTGGTGCAATGGCATTGCAACGGATATTACGGCTGCCCAGTTCCAGTGCAACAGATTTTGTAAAGCCAATAATACCGGCTTTGCTGGCTGCATAACTGCTTTGACCGGCATTACCCCTTACACCAACAATAGAACTCATATTAATGATACTGCCTGATTTTGCTTTCATCATCGGGCGAATGACCTGTTTGGTCATATTAAACACACTTTTCAGGTTGGTATTCATTACTTCGTCCCATTGATCAGCACTTAAACGAAGCAATAAGTTATCTTTTGAAATACCGGCATTATTTACACATACATCCACATTGCCAAATTCTTTTAAAACATCTGCAACAAAAGATTCACATTGTCCAAAATCGCCGGCATTGCTTTTATAAGCTTTTGCTTTTACACCCAGAGCCTGAAGCTGGCTTTCCAGAGCAGCGGCTTTTTCAGCACTATTATCACTAACATACGTAAAAGCAACTGCAGCACCATGTTCTGCCAGTTTTAAAGCAATAGCAGCTCCAATTCCCCTGGCAGCCCCGGTAACGATGGATACTTTACCTTCAAGAAGTTTCATAATGTAGTTTTAGAGTGTCAAATATATTAACTACTTGGTTTTTGTAATTAATAAATATTTTTATGGTGAAATGAAAAAACTGCTTAAAACCAAAAACCTGCTGGCAACCGCATTTATTGCCGAAACTATTTGTGTTACTTACGCACTGTTATTCAGTTCACTGATTCCACTGGCAAGTATAGTCTATTTTATCAGTGGTTTATTGATCAGTGGATTGCTTTTATTTTTACCAGAAGCCAAACAGTCTTTTTCAATCAAAGAAAATGCGCATCATTTATCAACTTTGTCATTCAGAATTGTGGCTATTGTAATCATGTCTATTGAATTGGTTCATTTTTGCACCACCTGGATTGCAGATGCCCCAATAGATTTTCACAATGCAGATATGCTGCCGATTATGCAAACTATGGCACAAAGGTTTGTTGAAGGTAAATTGTCGCATGTATATGATATAATACCAGAAATATGGAAAGGTATACAGCCGGTGTATTTGCCAGCTATGTGGCTGCCATTCTCAATAGCGGTAGCAGGAAACTTTGATATGAGATGGATTACCTGCATTTTGTTGATTATCACATTTACTATTTTCATTTTTATTTTTCATCCTTCGCATCAGAAACGGGTTTCTCCTTTTATTTTAGGTTGTGCTTTTATGTTATTCTGGTGGATTTCAACAGCAGAATCCAATGGGTTAATACCCTATACAGAGGAAGGGATTGTTATATTTTATTATGTAATCCTCACTTTATGCCTGTTAAATGGCAATATCTGGCTGATTGGAATTGCGATTTCATTATGTGCATTAAGCAGATATTCATTTATTGGTTGGTTATTACCATTTGGATTACTGATGCTGTATGAAAAAAAGTATGCATCATTTTTAAAATTAGGAATAACCGGACTGGTTTGTTTTTTAGGTTTAATGATATTCCCTTTTGGCTGGTTGCCTTTTTATAAGTTATTATGGTTACCAGATCAGTATATCAATTTTGCCACGAGGGTTTGGCAGGACTCTCCGCAGGTATTTTATACCAGTTTAGGGCTTGCAAAATTTTTTGGGCCTGGCCGGATTGAATTATTGCATCATTTAGTAATCAGGCTTTCTTTTACAGTTCCAGTATTATTTACTGTAGTAGCAATATGGATGAGAGATAAAAAAAATATGCGTATTCATAATATTGTATTAGCCACATTTAAACTTTCGCTGGTAATCTTTTATAATTTTATAGACGTACCTTATTTATACTTATTGTATACCTCTTCTTTCGTAAGTTTAATTATAACCGGGTATTTTATTTCAAGATTTGAAAAGGATATGTTTGTTTAAAAAGGGGATATTACAGCATGGAAATTATTTCATCAATATATTTCCGGTCGTTACATAATCTGGGAATTTTATGTTGCCCGCCTAGTTTTCCTTTTTTACGTAACCATTCTTTAAAAATACCTTTATCCAATGCCTTCACCAATGGTAAACGAAGTGCGATGTCTTTATACCGTTTCGCTTCATAATCACTGTTTACAGATTTAAGTGCATTGTCCAGTTCAAAAGTAAATTCCGTAATATCAGAAGGTTTGTGTTCAAATTCAATTAACCATTCGTGGGCGCCATTACCATTGTCGCTGAAATATACCGGTGCTGCTGTATAATCATTTACTATCGAATTTGTTTTATTGCAGGCTGCTGCAATGGCTTTATCTGCATTATCGATAATGATTTCCTCACCGAAAGCATTAATAAAATGTTTAACCCTGCCACTAACTTTAACCCGAAAAGGTTGTAAAGATGTAAATACTACTGTATCTCCCAGTAAATACCTCCATAACCCCCCATTTGTAGAAATAACCAATGCATAGTTTTTATTCATTTCCACATCTTTCAGTCCAATTGTTTGGGGATCCGGCTTTCCATATTCTTCTAAAGGCATAAATTCGAAAAAAATGCCATGTTGCAGAAATAGTAACATCCCATCTTCATTCAGGTCATCTTGTGCTGCAAAAAATCCTTCGCTGGCATTATAGGTTTCCATATAATGAATGCCTTCTCCCAATATTTTTTTAAACTGGTCTTTATAAGGGGTAAAGGATACGCCTCCATGCACATATAATTCCATGTTTGGCCAAACTTCTTTCATATTTAGTTTGCCCGTTATTTCTAATATGCGTTTAAACAAAACTAGTGTCCAGGTAGGGACGCCGGTAACTGATGTTACATTTTCATGTATTGTGCTTTGGGCTAACTGTTCAATTTTGTTTTCCCATTCGTCCATTAGTGCAATGGATAATTCAGGAGTTCTGATCCAGCTCGACCAGATAGGTGTGTTTTGCAGCAAAACAGCACTTAAATCGCCATAATGCGCTTCCTCATTCAGGCTGCTGATCTGGTGGCTACCACCAATAACAAGCCCTTTTCCGGTAAGCAGATCGCTTTCATTATTAAAATTATAATAGAGGGAAAGGAGGTCTTTTGCTGCCTGGTAATGGCAATCTTCCAGACTTTCTTCAGTAATAGGAATGAATTTACTTTTATCGCTGGTGGTACCGCTGCTTTTAGCAAACCAGGTTACCGGAGAATCCCATAAAAGGTTTTGCTCCCCCTTCATTAGCCGGTCAATATAAGGCTTAATATCATTGTATTCATGAATTGGAATTGCTTTCTTAAAATCCCTGATTGAAAACAATTTATTCATCCTGTATTTTCTTCCCAATTCAGAATACTGACCATGTGTAACCAGGTCCTGTAAAACCTCTCTTTGAGCAGCTATGGGATTTTGAACCCATTGTTCAATACGCCAGTTACGTAATCTTGCTAATCTTGATATGGCAGGGCTGAGAAATTTCATGTAATGCTTGGGTCTGGGACAGCAAAATAAGCAATCAATGCCAATTACAAAAGGATTATTCTTCAGTTTGAGAAGAATCAGCAATTTGTTCCTTTAAAAGGGCATTATCACGTTCCATATCAATAATCCAGTCTTTTCTTCTTAATTCAAAATTGGTTCCAAGGTATAAACGCCTTACCTGTTCATTCTCTGCGAGTTCTTCTGCTGTACCGTGTTTAAAAATTTTTCCTTCAATAAGTAAATAAGCCCTGTCACAAATAGATAAGGTTTCATTTACATTATGGTCAGTTATTAAAATACCAATATTCTTATATTTCAGCTTTGCTACCACAGTCTGGATATCTTCCACAGCAATGGGGTCAACACCGGCAAATGGTTCATCCAGTAAAATAAATTTAGGGTCAACCGCTAATGCACGTGCAATTTCTGTTCTTCTTCTTTCCCCGCCGCTTAAACTGTCACCATTGTTTTTACGCACATGGTGCAGGTTAAACTCGTCCAGCAATTTATCCAGTTTCTCCGTTCTTTCTCCTTTGGTCAGTTTTGTCATTTCCAAAACAGCCATAATATTGTCTTCCACACTTAATTTTCTGAAAACGCTTGCTTCCTGTGGTAAATAGCCAATACCCATTTGAGCCCGTTTATACATGGGCAGTCTGGTGATGTTCAGATCGTCTAAAAACACATCCCCTTCATCCGGTTTAATTAACCCCACCACCATATAGAAAGTAGTGGTTTTACCTGCTCCGTTCGGCCCCAGTAAACCTACTATTTCGCCCTGTTGTACATTCACACTCACTTTATTTACAACAGTCCGCCCTTTATAACTTTTTACAAGCTCTTTGGTATGTATCGTTAAATTCAAGGATAATATTTTAAACAAAAATAGAAGTTTATATCATTGAAAGCTCTTTATTCTCATGGCTTAACAAATGGTTATATTCACCGTCATCTGTATATTGCATATATTTTTAACAGCATGAAAGTTACAGATCACATTTCTCAGGCAAAAGAAACCTTGGTTTCTTTTGAAGTATTACCCCCATTAAAGGGCAAAACCATTACTTCCTTATATGACCATCTGAACCCTTTAATGGAATTTAAACCTTCCTGGATTAATGTAACGTATCACAGAAGCGAAACCATGTTTAAAAAACAGATGGATGGTACTTTTGAAAAAGTTGAAGTTAGAAAAAGACCCGGTACTGTAGGTATATGTGCGGCGATCATGAATCATTATAAGATTGATGCAGTGCCACATTTAATTTGCGGGGGGTTTACCAGGCGAGAAACAGAAGATGCACTGATTGACCTTAATTTTTTAGGAATTGATAATGTACTTATATTAAGAGGCGATGCTGCAAAAAATGAAGCATCCTTTGAACCTGAAGCCGGAGGTAATGCTTACGCATTGGATCTTCTGAAACAGGTTGGTAACCTGAATAATGGCATTTACCAGGATAAAGACATCCAGAATGGCAGTAAAACCAATTTTTGCATGGGTGTTGCCGGCTATCCGGAAAAACATTTTGAAGCTCCCAATCTGGAAATTGACCTGCAAAGGTTGAAAGAAAAAGTAGATGCCGGAGCAGAATATATTATGACACAGATGTTTTTTGATAATCAGAAATTTTTTGATTTTGTAAAAGCATGCAGGGCATTGGATATACATATCCCAATAATTCCAGGATTAAAGCCATTGACGAGCAAAAAACAATTGTCCGTTTTACCCAGAATTTTTCATGTGGATATCCCTTCAGCATTATCCAATGATGTGTTGAAATGCAAAACAGATGCCGAAGTGGAAACAGTAGGGACAGAATGGTTGATCCAGCAAAGTAAGGAGTTGAAGGCCTTTGGTGTACCAGTTTTACATTATTATACTTTAGGTAAACCCAGATTGATTCATGATGTGGTAAAAGAAATAATATAAATTCAGTTTTTATTATTTAATGCTGTTAAAAACAGGATAATTAATTTTTACCGGATATTTCTGATACAAATCATGGATCCATTTCTTTTCAACAATCGACTGATAATCAGTGATAACCAACCCTTTTGCTTCTTCAAAAGTTTTTTGTTCCGGTTGTGTATAACTTTCAGTTATATAATAGAAGACATAAACATTCTGTTCTGATTTAACAGGATCAATCACCATATTCTTTTTTAAGGTGATATTTTGAAACTTTTTTAACCGGTCTGTTTCAAATCTTCCACTATCCGCATTAGCAAATTCACTATAATTGGCTAGAATTTTTTTCCAGGATTCGGGTTGGGATAGTATTTTTCCTTCAATTTCTTTTGCTACTGATTCATTTGAGGCTGAAACAGTTACTGCAGAAAAACCTTTCTGCCAAAGGTATTTTTGGGTGTTTTCGATATAGTACTTTTTCAGGCCAGCTGTATCCGATTCTGTTTTATTCCAAACATGGATATTCATGACAGCAAACAATAAATTTGCATTGAAGAAGTCAGTAATTTGTTCTTTGGCCTTTTTATCAAATTCTTCAATGTGCATCCGGTAATATTCACTAGATTTTTGGTCCTGAAATGATTTTAGCTGTTCACTGATCTTCAAAACTGGAAATTGTTGTATGTAATTTTTAAATTCAATTGCTGTAACTTTTTGATTTTTAATATAAAAAAGGGACGTGCTGTCTTTTATGGAAGTCTGCCATTTATAATGGTGTAATGCAAAATCAATGTATTTTTTTAATGAGTCAATATTAATTTTAGCGTCTCTGAAATTTAGCTGTCTTTTCCATTTATTCAATAATTCTTTTTTAGCCAGGCTAAGTCTATCCCCTTTTTCAACCTGCTCACGGATGTAACTATCGTTTGCAGAAACTGGTAATAGTAATATTTTTTGAAGTTGAACAATATTAAATCCATAAGCAGTTTCAAAAGGTTCAGTAATTTCATTAATCTGTTTCATCCGGTAGACTTTACTTTCAAAAACTTTATTGTATTCACCTACACCAATTTCAATATTTGTGTTTTGATTATTATTGAATTTACGTTGGGCTTCAGTAAATGGTAAACCTCTTTTTAACTGCTGAAAAATACTATCAGCTAAAACAGCTTGTTTCAATTTACTTTCATGGGTCATTTTTACCTGAAAAGGAAGCAATATTTGATTAATCATCCTCCTGCCTACAGCGGTTCTTACTGCAAGGTTTTTAAAAATATGATAGCCAAATTTACTTTTATATGGAGTTGAAATAGTTCCTGGCTTAAGACGGTATATGATATTTTCAATTTCGTATGGAAGTGAAAAAACCGTGATATATCCAATAATTCCTTTAGAAACTTTCGAAATACTGTCAGATGAAAATGATGCTGCAAGATCTGAAAAAGAAGTACCCGATTTTAATTTATGATAAGCAGTATTGATTTTATTAAAAGCAGCCAGGGTATCATTCCCAAATTCAATAAAGATCTGTTGAACTAAAATGTCTTTTTTACTTCTCTCAAAAGCTTCCTGTAACAGGATATTTTCGTTAGCCTGATTGTTTATAATGATTTCGGTCAGTTGTCTTTTAAAATTATTATTTTCAGAAATAAAACTGGTGCTTTGATTCAACTTTTCATCATTAGCAGCTTCGAGTTTTAGTTTAAAGGTTATATATGTTTGTAAAAATTGTTCTTTGTTTTTTTTTTGCCTGGAATTAAGATCACTATTTTTATAAAAAGCTTTTAAAAATTCCTGTACATCCACTTTTTTATTACCGTATATAAATAAAGTTTGAGCAAAAACTACACTGATTGAACAGGATAAAATAAAAAACAGGTATCCCTTTTTCATACTTTATTTTTTACTGTTCAGCTGTTTTAGCTTGGCGGTAATCAAGTCATCAAACTGGTTCAGAGATAATTGTTTGGCAATAATATTTTTTTGTTCATCCAACAGGTAATAAGTTGGGGTTTTAAAAACATCATATAATTGTCTGAAATTAGCCTTGCCAGCAGCTGCTTCTGCCTCTTTTTCAGCTTTAGGCTGATATACATTGATCCAATCGTTACTCAATTTTTTTTCTACTATGAATTTTTTAAAATCCGGGATAGTATTGTCGTTTACATTAACACTGTAAATTTTCACATTCAGATTTTTCCATTTAGCCCTGTAAAATGAATCCAGTCTGGGAACATCTTCTTTGCAATGGCCACAGGTAGGATCCCAGAATGCCACCAATGTAAATTTGCCAGTGATGCTTTGCATTAAAATTTTATTGCCTGCAGTATCTGTTAAATTTAATAGAGGAGCAGGATTACCCAATTGATTCGCCATTAAGCTATAGGCACGGTCAAAAATAGTTTTTCTGGATGGAGGGTTTAAAAAGCTGGTATCACCTTTAGAATAAAAATTTTCAAAGAGATATAAAAAAACTTTATCCTGTCCCATATATTCAGGATTAATATATTTATTGGTAAATTTCATTAATAAATACGGATACATTTCTTTCCCTGTTCTGGCAGACAGCATCATATATTTAATTTCCGGAATGATTGAATCAGATTCCGGAGCTACATAAAATTTCAAGTATTCATCCAGTTTGGGATCAAAGAAAGGTGTATGCAATAAACGGTCGTCATTAAAATTAACATCATCCCAGAAATGTTCTTTTACGAAACGAAAGGGATAGGCTGAATCAGCTTTACCATTAATAATAGGAATAGCTGGAACTTCGGGCCTTTTCATTGCAGAAAGCAAAATTGCAAGTAAAGATTTGGGATATTTTTTCGTAATTTCTTCCTGATAAACTTGTAATTCTTTTTTTTGCAGGCTTATTTTTTCTTTAAGAAGCGCAGAGTCTGCATTACTCCTGGTAATAGACAATCTCTGACTTAATGAATCTATTTTTTTTCCTTTTTCAATGGTTGTATTAGTATATTCCTTGAAAATATCATTATCCAATGATCCTGTAATTTTCACATTATCTTTCCTGGATGAATCTGCCACAATACTAAAATGTTGTTCATTACCAATCAGCAATTCAAACTGAATAGCATATTTTGGAGAAACAACAAAATAAATACCACCGGTAAGTTTTTCTTTGCCCTTAAAAGTACCCTGACCTTTTTCGTTCAGCCAGGCAGAATCAGATAGTACTTTTCCTTTTCCATAATAACTACCTAAATAGATCCAGGTATTTTTATAGGGTGTATAGGTAATATTGATATTTCTCTCCTCTATATTGTTAACTGTTTTTTTTGCATTTTGGGCAAAGGAAAATGAGGTAAGTAAAAGTGCAATAGCAAAGAATAATCTGTTCTTCATCAAATTTTATTTTGTAAATGTAAAAGTAAGTAAATCAACTATTTTTCCTTGTTAAGCAATTTATTAAAAAAGGGCCACTGATTTAGGCCCTTTTTTAAATATTACTAATTTTAGTTCATATATAGACGATTTTTAAATGATACCAAAAATCATAAGTCCAAATCCTGCAAAAAACAGATGAAGCATTCATCTGTTTATAAATAACTTAATACATTGGTACTATGGATATTGATTTTATATACATTATTCAGAAATTTCATCCAACAGATAGAAAAGTGACCTGTAGTTTTTTCCTGAGTTTTCAGACATACTCATTTCACAGGGTTTGCCGGTTGAATAACAGTCACTGCTTTCATATAATCTTACTTCCTGCGCTTCGTTTTTTGTAGCAGAATTCAATAAACCAGGATAATAAAATCCGCGGTCGCCAGCCATACCACAGCAACCTGTTAGTTCAGGAATTACAAGTTTTTGAGAACTGGCTTTTCCGATAAGTACCAGTTTTTGTAATAATCCCATTTTCTGAACTGAACAAACAGGATGTATAATCACTTCTTCTTTTTTATGTGGTATATATAACTTTTTAAGCAAAATATCTGCTGCAAATTCTATACTATCCAATATTCGCAATTGGTCAAATGTTTTTTGATTGTCGGGATTTAAATACGATCTGCAGGTTTTTAGTGAATTGGTACAGGAGGTTATATCCAATACAACAGGTGTTTTTCCTTCATTTGTCCATTCCCATAAAGTTTCAACCATTCTGTTGGCAGAGAACTTATATGCATCTTTAAATCCTTTTGACAAAAATGCCTGTCCGCAACAATGGCCATTTATTTTTTTAGGTATGCTAACAACCAGTCCTGCTTTATCAGCAATGCTTAAAACACTATCCACTATTGTTTTAGTTTTTTCAATATCAGCACCCATCATCCGGTTCATACAGCAGGTAAAATATATAAAATCGGGCTTTGAGGATGGGGTAACTGGAATAGATATAGGACCGCTTAACTGTTTTGCCCATATTGGAAAAGCAGGGATAATTTTTCTGATCAGGATTGTAAATTTATACATGACCGCCTTACCGAGCATTTTATTAATGAAATTACCAGCGTGCAAAGCGTATTTTACCACAGTTTCTACAAATCCGAAATTGCGGGCAATCCAATTGGCAATATTATTATTAAAAACTGAATGATTTTCCTGCCTCAATCTTTTAACCAGGTCTCCGGTATTAATATTTACCGGGCATTCTGTGGCACATAAGCCATCTACTGCGCAGGTATCTAAACCCATATACTGGTAATCTTTTAAGATTTCCCGGTATTCTTTATTTTTCCCGGATGCTTTTAACCTGGCTAAACTTCTTCTTAATACAATCCTTTGCCTGGGTGTAAGTGTAAATTCCCTGCTGGGGCATTTATGTTCACAGTAGCCGCACTCCACACAGGTATCCACTTCTTCTTCCACTACAGGAAGTGATTTCATGTTGGTGATATGGCATTTTTTATCTGCATTGATAATTACTCCGGGATTTAAAATATGATCCGGATCCACTAAATCTTTTAATTCTTTCATAATGGCATATGCTTCTAAACCCCATTCTTCTTCTACATATGGAGCAATCTGCCTTCCTGTTCCATGTTCTGCTTTTAAAGAGCCCTTATATTTATGTATAATCATTGTTGCCAGCTCATCATTAAACCGTTCAAATTGTTTTATTTGTATTTCAGTTACAATCGGCTGGGACACCATAAAATGAAGATTACCTTCTTTTGCGTGTCCAAATACAATGGCATCCTTATATCCGTGTAAAATAAAAAGTTGCTGCAGGTCAACTATAGCATCAGCCAGCCTGTCTAATGGAACTGCAACATCTTCCAGCATTACAGAACTTCCTTTTGCTCTTACTGCAGCCACAGAAGGATACATACCTTTTCTTAGTTTCCAGTATAATGCCTGAATATTTGTATCCGTAGTAAATTCAGTCTGATAAATTACCGGTAACTGCTGAATTGTTTCAGAAGCGGTTTCAAATTTTTGAAACAGGGATTCTTCAGATTCTGATTGGTATTCACATAGTATACAGGCGGCATTTTCAGGCAAAGAAGCAATAAATGAAGGTGTGTCCGGTAAATGTTCAATGGAATGAAGGGCGGGCCTGTCCATAAATTCAAGGGCCTCTACTTCCGTTTCTTTTAAAGGTACAATTGCTTCACAGGCAATTTTAGGAGATTCGAAAAATAATAAACCGGTTTTTTTAAAAGGTTTGTCAGGAATGGTTTTAAGGCTTGCTTCTGCAATAAATGCCAAAGTACCTTCTGCACCAATTAATAAATGAGCCAGAATATCCAGCGGATGTTCAAAATCAAGAAATGCATTTATGCCGTAACCAACTGTATTCTTTATTTTATACTTTCTGCGTATACTTTGTATTAATTCCTGATTTGCTAAGACTTTTTCCTTTAAATGCCCGATTCCATTGAAGATCACAGCAGATTCTCTTTCAAATTTTTTGTAATCGGGAATATTTTGAGTATCGTATAGTTTCCCATCTGCTAATACAAACCGGATATGATGTAATGTATGATAGGAATTATAAGCAACACCACAACACATCCCACTCGCATTATTGGAAAGAATACCACCCATCATGGCAGCATTAATAGAAGCAGGGTCAGGCCCTATTTTCCTTCCATGTTTTCTTAATAAACGATTAATATTGGCTCCGGTAATACCTGGTTGGGTAACAATAAATTCAGCATTTTCGCCAACACTGGCATTGTTCCAGTGCCTGCTTAAATCTGCCAGTATTCCATTGGTTACTGACTGTCCGGATAAACTGGTTCCCCCGGTTCTGAATGTGACAGAGGTTTTATATTTTTTTGCAATGTTGAATAAAAGTTGAATTTCTTCAATAGTAACCGGGAAAACAATTGCAGTGGGTAATAACTGATAGAAACTGGCATCACTGGAATAAGCATGTAAATCAATCAGTTTATGTTTCAGTCTTGTTTTAGGAAAATGAGCTTTAAGTTCTTCAAGAAGATTCATAGGAAAAATTTAAACCTGTTTAGCAGATACTATTAGGAAATCTGATAAAACACTTTAATTAGAAATGAAATTGGCAGTATGAAGGTAATAGAAAAGCAGAAAATTATTTTTGATTGAAATCTGATTTATTACATCTCAATAAATGATGCGGCAAAACAATCAGATCTGCAATAAACACTACTATACCTGTTGTCTTATCATATCAGAAAAGACAAGTGCCGCTTTTTTTTGATAGCTTCCATTCAGCCAGGTTATGGAAGCTTTTCTGATAATATTAATCCCTTTAATGGGTATAATTTTAAGTGTTTGCCTGTCAGAAACAGATGCAACAGTTAAAATCGTAGCCCAGTTACCTGTTTCCACTAACTGTAATAAGGTATTGATATCATTCAATTCAACTTTAACAGATGGAGTTATTTTATTTTTTGCAAAAGTTTCATCTAAAAAATGACGGGTATTAAACCCTTTAGCTGGTAAAGCAAGTGGAATTAATTCCAGCTCTTTTAGAGAAATGGATTCTTTTTCTGAAACCGGATTAAAGGGGTGAACTATTAAGGACAAGCTGGATTCAAATAATGATTGAGATAGAAACTGATCATTTTCAGGTAATTGCAGAAAAGACAGGATAAAATCAACTTTTGCATATTTCAGTTTCTCCAGTAAATCTTCTGAAGTACCAAACTCAACAGTTATTTTTATTTCAGGGTGCTTTTTAGAAAATTGTACGATGGTTGAGGTAAGCAGGTTAGATAAACCATAAGTAGCACCAATGTTCAGGGTTCCCGTTTTCAGTCCTTTCAAATCCTCCATTACTTCTTTACCGTTTGCTGCAACCAGGACCGATTGCCGGGCATATTCCAGAAACAAATATCCCGCTTCTGTAAGTCTCACTCTTTTTCCAATCCTGTCAAACAATAATATGTCCAGTTCATCCTCCAGTTGTTTTATTTGCTGGGATAGAGTACTTTGGCTGATAAATAATGCATTAGCTGCTTCCGTGAAGTTTAATAATTCAGCTGAACGAATAAAATAACGAAGTTGTCGTAATTCCATAATTAATCGGTTTTATCGATCATACTTATAGATAAATACCATTTTTCAAATTTAGGAATTCATCTCAACTTCGTAACCGATAAAATAAAAGAAGATAAAGGAATAGAATTTGGTTAAGCTATTTTTAAAAATAAGGGTAGAATATTGGTAAGTTTCAATTAAATCCTTGTGCAATAAATAAAATTTCTTAAAAAAAATTCAATCCGGTAAATTTTATCGAATTTTGCAAACCTTTCTAAATTAATCATTCTTTCAATTCATAAACTATAATAACATGAGTAAAACCCCAGGTACCTTATTTGATAAAGTGTGGGATGCACACGTGGTAAGAAAAATTGAAGATGGCCCGGATGTATTTTTTATTGACCGCCATTTTATACATGAAGTAACCAGTCCGGTTGCATTTCTGGGATTGCAAACCAGGGGCATTTCAGTTATGTTTCCTGAAAGAACATTCGCCACTGCAGATCATAATACACCTACCATTAACCAGCATTTACCAGTTGAGGATCCGCTTTCTGCCAATCAGTTACAGGCTTTGGAAGAAAATGCTGCAAAATACGGTATTTCTCATTGGGGTTTAAATAACCCTAAAAACGGGATTGTGCATGTAGTTGGACCAGAAAACGGTATCACATTGCCAGGTATGACCATTGTGTGCGGAGATTCGCATACTTCCACCCATGGTGCATTTGGCGCTATTGCATTTGGAATTGGAACATCAGAAGTGGAAATGGTACTCTCTTCTCAGTGTATAATGCAGCCAAAGCCTAAAAAAATGCGCATCAATATTAATGGAAAGCTGGGTAAAGCTGTTACACCAAAAGATGTTGCTTTATATATTATATCACAAATTACTGCCAGTGGTGCTACAGGGTATTTTGTTGAATATGCAGGCGAAGTATTCGAAAATATGAGCATGGAAGGCCGTATGACAGTTTGTAACCTTTCAATAGAGATGGGAGCACGCGGAGGAATGATTGCACCTGATGAAACCACTTTTGCTTATTTGAAAGGTAGGGAAAAAGCACCTAAAGGTGAAGCCTGGGATACCCTGGTAGCTTACTGGAAAACATTAAAAACAGAAGAAGGTGCACAGTTTGATGTGGAACTGAATTTTAATGCCAGTGATATTGAACCACAAATTACTTATGGAACCAACCCTGGTTTAGGTACCGGGATTTCAAAGAATATTCCTAAAGCTAATGATGTAAAAGATGGCGGTGCTTCTTATTTAAAATCACTTGCTTATATGGGATTTGCCGAAGACGAAAAAATAATTGGCAAGAAAGTAGATTATGTTTTCCTGGGTAGTTGTACCAATGGAAGAATAGAAGATTTCAGGGCTTTTGCCAGTATTGTAAAAGGGCGTAAGAAAGCTGATAATATTACTGCATGGCTGGTTCCCGGTTCTCATATTGTAGAAAGCCAGATCAAGGAAGAGGGAATTTTAGAAATATTACATGAATCAGGTTTTCAGTTACGCCAACCCGGGTGTTCTGCCTGCCTTGCTATGAATGATGATAAAATTCCTGCAGGAAAATATGCAGTAAGTACCAGTAACCGAAATTTTGAAGGCAGACAAGGACCAGGTGCCCGTACATTACTGGCCAGTCCGCTTGTAGCTGCTGCTGCTGCGGTAACAGGAGTAATTACCGATCCGAGAGAGTTACTGTAACAGTCTTATATACTTAATTGTACATCAAAGTCTATTCTTACTTTTCCAGATTTGAATGAATAGTAAGTGATTGAAAGTAAATATTATATCATTAAAATAATCAAACCATGGCTTACGATAAATTCACTGTATTAAAAAGTTCTGCAGTTCCTTTACCTATTGAAAACGTAGATACTGACCAAATCATTCCAGCCCGTTTTTTAAAAGCCACAGAACGCAAAAATTTTGGAGATAATTTATTCAGGGACTGGAGATATAATACTGATCAGACCCCCAAAAAGGATTTTGTTTTAAATAATCCAATTTATTCTGGAAAGATCCTGGTAGGCGGGAAAAACTTCGGTAGTGGGAGTAGCCGTGAACATGCAGCATGGGCTATTTATGATTATGGATTCAGGTGTGTGGTTTCCAGTTTTTTTGCAGATATCTTTAAAGGAAATGCCCTGAATATTGGTATTTTACCCGTTACAGTTAGTCCAGAATTTCTGGATAAAATATTCACAGCCATAGAAGCAGACCCTAAAGCAGAACTGGTAATTAACCTGCCTGAACAAACCATTTCAATAGTTGCAACCGGAGAAAAGGAATCATTTGTAATAAATGGGTATAAGAAACACAATATGCTGAATGGTTTTGATGATATTGATTATTTGCAGGCTATGAAAGAAGAAATAAAAACTTTTACTGCAAACAGTGCTTATTAATAATCCCATATAACCACAATGAGCATATTGCAACGTCATATTGAAATAATGGATACTACGCTAAGGGATGGTGAGCAAACCAGCGGGGTATCTTTTTCTGCTTCTGAGAAATTAACCATTGCACAATTATTACTGGCTGAAGTAAAAGTAGACAGGATTGAAATTGCTTCAGCCAGGGTATCTGAAGGTGAATTCCAGGCTGTTAAAAAAATTACAGATTGGGCAAAACTGAATGGTTTTATAGATAAAATTGAAGTTTTGACTTTTGTAGATGGAAGGACATCCATTGACTGGATGTTACAGGCAGGCGCAAGGGTAATGAATTTATTAACCAAGGGTTCATTAAATCATTTAACCCACCAGTTAAAGAAAACACCGGAACAACATTTTCAGGAAGTTGGTGAAGTAATTGCACTGGCCGGAAAGTATAATATTGAATGCAATGTGTATTTAGAAGATTGGAGTAACGGAATGCGCAATTCCAGAGAATATGTTTTTCAGTATCTGGATTTTCTGGTTACCCAACCTGTAAAAAGGATATTATTGCCTGATACATTGGGGATTTTAACACCGCGGGAAACTAGAGAATATGTATCCGCAATTGTTGACAGATACCCGGAAATCCATTTTGATTTTCATGCACATAATGATTATGATTTAAGTATTGCCAATGCGCTGGAAGCTGTTTATGCGGGTGCCAAAGGCTTACATTTAACCATTAATGGTATGGGCGAAAGGGCCGGAAATGCCCCTTTAGCCAGTGCAGTAGCTGTGTTGAACGATTATGTGAAAGAGGTAAAAACCTCTGTTGTGGAGGAGTCTTTATATAGTGTAAGTAAACTGGTAGAGACATTTTCAGGATTCCGTATTCCAGCCAATAAACCCGTAGTGGGAGAAAATGTATTTACACAAACAGCCGGAATCCATGCAGATGGTGATAAAAAGAACAATTTATATTTTAACGACCTGATACCCGAAAGGTTTGGCCGCCAGCGTAAATATGCGTTGGGTAAAACCAGTGGCAAAGCGAATATTGAAAATAATTTACAGCAATTAGGTATTCAGTTATCAGATGCAGACCTTAAAAAAGTAACACAGCGTATTATAGAACTGGGCGACCGTAAAGAAGTGGTTACACAATCTGATTTGCCTTATATCATATCTGATGTACTGGATAGCAGTGCAATAGAAGAAAAAGTGCAGATTCAAAATTATGTTTTGACTCATTCCAAAGATTTAAGGCCTTCTGTTACTTTAAGGATTAATATCAATGGTGAAATATTTGAAGAACATGCCCAGGGAGATGGGCAGTATGATGCATTCATGAACGCCTTAAAACGGATTTACCTGCTCAAAAAGCTGGAATTACCCTGTTTAACAGATTATGCGGTGCGTATACCACCCGGAGGTAAATCTGATGCCTTATGTGAAACTATTATTACCTGGGATTATAATGGAAGAGAGTTCAAGACCAGGGGATTGGATAGTGACCAGACTGTTTCAGCCATTAAGGCAACACAAAAAATGCTGAATCTGATTTAGCACTTAGAAAAACTAATTATATAAATATTAAAAAAACCAGCGTTGAAAAAAAATATATTAATCGTTCCCGGAGATGGAATTGGGCAGGAAGTAACTGCAGTAGGTAAAAAGGTATTAGATAAAATAGCAGAAAAATATCATCATGAATTTACTTATGATGAAGCTTTAATTGGTCACGCAGCCATTGAAGCCACAGGTAATCCATTACCTGATGAATCCCTGGAAAAAATGAGGAAGTCAGATGCTGTATTATTTGGAGCAGTTGGCCATCCTAAATATGATAATGACCCCTCTGCTAAAGTGCGCCCGGAACAGGGATTATTGAAAATGAGGAAAGAATTAGGGCTTTATGCCAATCTAAGACCTATAAAATTGTTTGATGAGCTGCTCAGTGCTTCCAGCATTAAACCCGAAATTTTAAAAGGGGCAGATATCCTTTTTTTCAGGGAATTAACCGGAGATATTTACTTTGGTGAAAAGGGAAGAAAAAATAATGGAGATACTGCTTATGATATTGCAGAATACAGCCGTTATGAAGTGGAAAGGATTGGCCGCAGAGCATTTGAAGCTGCCCGTACCAGGAGAAAAAAGTTATGTTCTGTAGATAAAGCAAATGTTTTGGAAACCAGCCGTTTGTGGAGAGAAGTAATTCAGAAACTGGCACTGGAATACCCGGATGTGGAAATAGAACATCAGTTTGTAGATGCTACAGCTATGTTACTGATCAAAGATCCCAGGCGTTTTGATGTGGTGGTTACTGCCAATCTGTTTGGAGATATCTTAACAGATGAAGCGTCTCAGATTGCAGGATCTATGGGAATGCTGGCTTCTGCTTCAATTGGTGATGGTACCGGGGTATATGAACCCATTCACGGATCCGCTCATGACATTACTGGTAAAGGGCTTGCCAATCCATTAGCTTCTATACTTTCTGCTGCATTATTACTGGATATTTCTTTCGGGTTAAAAACAGAATCTGATACCATTATCAACGCAGTGGATGCTGTATTAAAAGCAGGATTCAGAACCAGGGATATTGCAGATGCCAATACTCCTGCTGATAAAATATTGGGAACAGATGCTATTGGTGAAGAAGTGCTGAGCCGGATATAAATATTTACCTATAAAGAATTGTAAATAAAAGGCTGGCCAAAATGGTCGGCCTTTTCTATATCCTGTACTGATAACAGAAACGGAGGTAAAATACCGGTTTACAATTGATACGATCTGTTATTTTCCGTAAATGCCTGCTGCAGATTTTTCTGAAAGGGATTTTGGTAGCAGCCAAACCAACCAATAACTAAGTTTATTTATAAACCCGGGAATCAATTCTGTTTTTTTAGCAAATAAGCCATTGATAGCAATTTTTGCTACAGATTCAGAGCTCATGTTTACTTTATCAGCCAGCTTTTTAGCTTTTTCCCCTACCCTGGCCCTTACCGGAAAATCGGTATCTGTTGCACCGGGTGCAATAGCGGTTACATGGATATTAAAAGGTTTTAATTCATAGTGTAAACCTCTGCTAATGCTTAACAGGAATGCTTTGGTAGCAGCATAAACGGTTAAACCTGGAACTGCCTGGTAAGAAGCAGCACTGCACACATTGAGTATATAGGAAGGGGCGTTTTGCTTTAATAATGGGATCATCAGATAAGTGAGTTCTAAAACCACCTGGATATTAACCTGCAGATTGTTCTGATAATCAGCAATCGAATATTGTTCAAAATCACCACTTAGCCCATATCCGGCATTATTAATCAAAATATTCACAGGTACTTTCTTTTCAGTACACCATGATGTTATTTGGAGAGCAGCATTTTTGTCCGCCAGGTCAATAGTCAGATAATCTGCTTTGATGCTATATTTTTCTGAAAGATAGGAAGCATGTGCCTGTAATAAACTTTCTGTTCTTGCAATCAATAACACATTAATCTTTCTTTTAGCCAGTTCTTCTGCAATTGCTTTCCCTATTCCTTTACTGGCACCTGTAATAATTGCAGTTGACATAATAGCTGTTTATAAAAAGAATTTGGTTTAATGATGCGCTTTGGAAGTTAGCCGATGATAAAAGGGCGTTTTGCTTTTTTCTGTTTTCGGTTTATATTTTCCGGTAATAAAAGGAATGTACATTACCCTTCTGCGACTGGCTTCACCGGTTAGTTTGGATTGTTTTACCCGATGCCATAACCTGCCATCATGAACTGATAAATCACCGGAAAAAATATCAAATCCTACCTGGTTTTTGTCATCACTGTTATCCACAAAATATTTTTTACCAAATAAGAGTTTAAGCATGCTTTGTTTATGTGTGCCCGGAATTACCCTTAAACCACCGTTTTCAAACAGACAGGTGTCTAAATGGATACCCACATTCAGCATTGGCATTATCTTTTGTCCAAGAAACAGATCCCTTGGGCTATCTGTATGCCAGCCCATTTGAACAAAAGTACTGTTAGGAGCATTTACATAATTATTAATAACCAGACCATCTTTTTCATTTTCTCCAATCCTTCCTTCATAATTACCCAGTAAAGGCATTAGTGCCTGTAATTTTGGAGAAATTAGAATTTCATGTAAAAAAGAACTGTATAAAGAAGTAAAGCATAGACGCTGAATGGTTTTATTGCCATTTTCATCTTTTCCAAATTTTAATGGAATGCCATTTATTTTCTCTTTCCCTTCAGAAATCCATAACGCTTCAATCCTTTTTAATTCATCCAGACAAGTAGTCACCTGTTCAGGAGTTAAGAAATTGCGAAAAACAATCACTCCGTTTTTATCAAAAAAGTCTAATTGCTCCTGGGTTAAAGAGTCACCCAGTTTAAATCCGCATTCCCATTTTTTCATTTGTCTATATATATTAATATGATTAGCCTTGATAATTTATTCACTTAAATATTTGCCTGCTCTGTGTTTTAATATAGGATAAAACTTTAGCAAAACAAAGTTTAATTATTTCTTAACAGCAAAAATAGGGGTTTAAACTGTTAATGGTGAAACAACAAAAAAGCGATTTTAATCCAATTTCTGATGAGATCCCTGCAAAATTAACTGGTATTGGCGGGGAGTAATACCTTCCATCTTTTTAAAAAGGCGAACAAAATAATTAACATCATTAAAGCCGCATTCAAAAGAAACTTTCTTTATGGATAATTCCGGTTGGCTTAATAATTGTTTAGCATTTTTAATTTTCTCAGATAGGATATATTCAAGCGGACTGATACCAAATTCTTTTTTAAAAGATCTGTAAAAAGTTGCTTTGCTCATGCAGGCTTTTTCACTTAAAATTTCCAGTTTAATATCTTCCTGAATATTAGCTTTTATAAAAGCAGTAATAAAAGCAAGCGGGCTGGAGTTATCATTTTTAAAGTGATCATTATCCAAATCCTTTCTGTTTTGCATTTGTATAATATTCACAATTAATTCCTGCAGGGTAAGGTCAGCCAGTATATCTTTAAAAGGCATATTGCCGGAACACACCGCAATTATTTTATTCAGCAAAGCGGATATTTCAAAACTGTTGTGAAAATGGTAATTGTTTTTATTAAACTTCCAGTAATTCTGATCATTCATCCTTGGATATTTTTCATTCAGAAATGCAAGTGTATTTTCTATTTTCTGATGATCAATAGCGAGGGCTATACATTGAGTTGGATTTTCTTTTCTGGCTTCCGGAAAATCAATTTTCATGGTTACCCCTGCAGGTACCAAAACAGATTCCCCCGGCATATAATCAAATCCAGCATCATTATATAAATGCATCACTTTTTTACCTCTCAGCATACTGGTAACTACAAAATCATTGAATGTTAATGGAATCTGGCTGGATTCCTGAGATGTTTCAAATACATTTAATTCACACCTTTCCAGTGTAAAGGCAGTCCTGTTTTCAATACTGGTTTTTAAATACTTGTCATTAACAAGCGGAACCAGGTTTAAATGATTGTGCTTTTGCATATTCGGCAATCGTTAATGGCAGTAATTAGTGCTGCCATGGTAACCGGGCACATCCAGATTCTTTGAAAGAAATGTGCTATTGGTTGAAATAAATGTACTATAAAAAAGTCAATGTTTAAACTAGTATTACATTCTTAAAACGATTAAACTATGACAGCGATTGCCAAAAAGCCTGTGTTTAAAGCCAGGTACGACAATTTTATCGGGGGTAAATTTGTCCCCCCAGTAAAAGGAGAATATTTTGATAATATCTCTCCGATTGATGGAAAAGTATTTACCCAGGCAGCCCGATCCACAAAGGAAGACATAGATCTTGCTTTGGATGCAGCCCACCTTGCATTTCCCACCTGGAGCAGGTCTTCTGTAGCTTACCGGAGTAACCTTCTATTAAAAATTGCCAATGTAATTGAAGAGAACCTGGAATACCTGGCCATCGTAGAAACAATTGATAACGGAAAAGCCATCCGGGAAACCCTGGCTGCTGATTTACCACTATGTGTAGATCATTTCAGGTATTTTGCCGGCGTAATCAGAGCAGAAGAAGGTACACTTGCGGAACATGACGAACATACTGTAAGCCTGTGTGTGCATGAAGCAATAGGCGTTGTAGGGCAAATTATACCCTGGAATTTCCCATTGTTAATGGCAACCTGGAAAATAGCACCGGCTCTTGCAGCAGGTTGCTGTGTGGTAGTAAAACCAGCGGAACAAACGCCAACCTCTATTTTATGCCTGATGGAACTGATCGGGGATATATTACCAGCCGGTGTATTAAATATTGTTACAGGGTTTGGTACAGAAGCAGGAAAACCACTTGCCTCTTCACCACGTGTTTCAAAAGTGGCTTTTACAGGAGAAACAACCACCGGCAGACTCATTATGCAATATGCATCAGAAAACCTGATTCCTGTTACTATGGAACTGGGTGGAAAATCTGCCAATATCTTTTTCCCATCTGTTGCTGAACAGGATGATGCTTATTTTGATAAAGCGGTGGAAGGTGCTGTTATGTTTGCATTAAACCAGGGCGAAGTATGTACCTGTCCTTCCAGGATACTGGTACACGAAAGTATCTATGAAGTATTCATGAAAAGGGTTATAGAAAGGACCAATGCCATTATAACCGGACACCCGCTGGATAGATCAAGTATGATGGGTGCTCAGGCTTCCAATGACCAGTATGAAAAAATATTGTCTTATATGCAGATAGGAAAAGAAGAGGGTGCTGAAGTGTTGTGTGGTGGCGAAGCCAATAAACTGGAAGGTGAATTAGAAGGAGGTTATTATATAAAGCCTACCATTTTTAAAGGGCATAATAAAATGCGCATTTTTCAGGAGGAAATCTTCGGTCCGGTAACCTGTGTTACCACTTTTAAAACAACTGAAGAAGCAATAGCAATAGCCAATGATACATTATACGGATTAGGTGCAGGATTATGGACCAGAGATGCTCATGAACTCTATCAGGTTCCCAGAAGTATACATGCCGGCCGCGTATGGGTAAACTGTTATCATGCCTATCCTGCCCATGCACCATTTGGTGGGTATAAAAAATCAGGATTTGGAAGAGAAACCCATAAAATGATGCTGAATCATTACAGGCAAACTAAAAATATGCTTATTTCATACGATAAAAATAAGCTTGGATTCTTTTAAGCCCATCCTATTTTAAACCATACAGAAAACCTTCCAAAGAATTCTTTCGAAGGTTTTCTAATTTTATATTTATGATACAACGTGTATTAATCACTCCGGAAGCAGAACTTATTATTGCTAAGCTGAAATTAAGGCATGGTGAACTCATGTTTCATCAGAGTGGAGGTTGCTGTGATGGCTCTCAACCCATGTGTTTTGAAAAAGGGGAATTTATTACCGGAAGCAGCGATGTAAAAATTGGTACTATAGCAGGTTGCGATTTTTATATGAGCCTGGACCAGTTTGAATACTGGAAACATACCCAGTTATTAATTGATATAACTCCCGGAAGAGGTTCCAGTTTTTCATTGGAAATTCCATTAGGAATCCGGTTTATCGTAAAATCCAGAATATTTACAGATGAAGAACTTGCTGATCTGGAACCTGTGGTAACAACAAACAATTAAAAGCCATTAACTGCTTTTATTGTTTTAAATCAACGAAGAAAACTGGTATGCAGACAAAAAACAGTCGTTTGTCTGTAAATAAAAGTTAAATATCCATTTTAACGAAGTACTGAAGGCTCTGCCGGATAATTTCACCCAAAATTTCTAATGATGAAACACTTGGGAAACCTATTCTTTTTTTCCGCAAGTATTGTTCTGATTACACTTTCTTGCAATAAGCAACAACAAAATCTGGTATCTAATCCGGGTAACTGGGTACAGAAATTTCAGATTGGTGGTTGGCCAAGAAATGGAGCCAGTAGTTGGGTAATTGGTGATACTGGGTATATTGTAGCCGGATACAATTCTATAAACGATTCCTGTTTGTCCGACTTGTGGCAATTTGACCCAAATTTAAACAGATGGGCACAGAAAGCTTATTTCCCGGGAGGCGCCAGGCAAGCCGGTGTTGGTTTTGCTATAGGTACAAATGGCTATTACGCAACTGGTTATAATTCCAAAATAAAAGGGAAAAGCTATCAGGATTGCTGGCAGTACAGCCCCGCTTCTAATAGCTGGACCCGTAAGGCTGATTTGCCTGATATAAATGGAACAGGTACAGGTGCCAGGTATGATGCACTTGCATTTTCAATAGGTAATTTTGGATATGTTGGTACCGGTTTTAATGGTACCTGGTTAAATGATATCTGGAAGTTTGACCCTGTTGCAAACAGCTGGACAAGTATCAGCAATACCCCCATTAATAAAAGATCAGGTGGTGTAGCATTTGTTTATAATAATATCGGATATATCTGTACAGGTTCTAATAATGGCAATGAACAATACGATTTCTGGAAATATGATCCTTCTTCAGGTAACTGGACAAGGCTAAGAGATATTTTCAATGCCAATAAAGATATTTATAATGACGCCTACACTTCCATTATCAGAGATCATGGAGTAGCACTTGTGCAACCTAATAATGGGGTTTGGAAAGCGTATGTTACTTTGGGCCTTAACGGAACAGCCAACAATAAAACC
>Ga0208872_1000122_pt1 | contig 76556 bp, 58 predicted proteins | sample CryBogCBH12Aug08_FD_185508 | JGI IMG/M metagenome (GOLD analysis project Ga0208872, IMG submission 185508) | Freshwater microbial communities from Crystal Bog, Wisconsin, USA - CBH12Aug08 (SPAdes) | ecosystem: Environmental > Aquatic > Freshwater > Lake | place: Crystal Bog, Wisconsin, USA...
GGCAGAAAACCTGCATTTCTCGATGTCCAGATAATGATTTCTGATTGTTTCAGCTATCGCTAACATATTATTGCATTTTGTGGCGCTCTGAACGACCGTGATTATTACAAATCGCTCAGGTTAGGTTATAATAACCCGAGCAGAGATAAAGAAAGCACTAAAGAATTTAATAATTATTTTATATCTGGAAATAAAAAAGAAAGTAATGATTTTAGCGAATTAGATTTAGAATCAACACTTTATTTATATATTAACAATATTTGTCAGCAAGTAATTGATATCAGTAATCTTAATTCTCACAAAGATTCGTATACAAAATTATTTAATGGAGAAAAAATAATTGAAAGCATAAAAAATGTCAAGAAATATATAGAAAATTCTGAATCTGAATATAACAGTGATAATCATAATGAGTATAACATCAACTATAAAATTTATGAATTAATCGAGCACCTATTCTTTGTTTTTCAAAGACGCACGTATATTGGATATGAAGAAATAATGAAAAGGGTTATGTATTTCATAAAAGATATTTTTGATATTTTAGAAATTTCTGATTATTACGAGTTAATAAAAACAAAACTAGAAGAATTCAGAGATCACGAGCAGTTAATGCTATACAATACAGAAAAATATCGTGACCATTTTATGCACCAATTTCATGTTTATATACTAGGTTACATCTTAATAAATTATATAGGTGTAAAAAATATTGAACAATCGATTAATGAACGACTTAACAATACAGCTGATTTCAATAATACAACTATTGGTACCATTAATGTTTTGAGGATGTGGACTTTTATATCATTTTTCCATGATATTACTTATATTTTTGAAGAATATGAAGATAAAATGCAAAACTTTATCTCGAAGCAACTCAAAGCCAAAATTCCTGTTCACATAAATTGGGGCAGCATGATCTCGGAAACAGGAACAGCCTTAACATATATGGACTGCCTGAAAGAACTACTTATTTTCTTTGAAACACCTTATGGAAAAAATGCAACTAACAAAGAAGATCTATTTAAAAATTATATTCAATCTCTTCACAGCAATCAAGATCACGGGGTTTTAAGCGCGTTATTATTAATCCAATTATTTAAACCTTTTATTAGTCAAAAATTAAATAATGGTATCTATCATTCCAAGGCTTCAAACGAAAAAATGGTAGAAATTTATTTGGCTGCTTTAGCTATATCATTCCATAATAAATGCGTATTCTCAACATTAAAAGAACATAATAATCCAAACAAGCTTTCTTTAGAATCATTTCCTCTTGAATTCCTTTTGATATATTGTGATACAGCGCAAGAGTGGGGAAGGAAAAAGGAAATTGACAAAATTTCTTATTCAGCACCAATACTAAATTCAATCGAACTTGCTTCTGGGGATAAAAAAGAAATCGTATGCAACTTAGAATATCAATCTTTCCAACACCCGGATGATGAGAAACTAAGTAGTTATTTAAATGATAAAATATCGAAATTTTGCTCCAGAACAGCTTCTTTTAAAATAATATATAAATATAAAACAGGGAAAGAACAAAATCCCTTTACTTTTCCCGAAAGATAATACATCAATTTTTTATGATACCAATCCACTAGTGTCATGTCACGCATGAAAAGTTGTACTACGGATTTTAGCAGGTTTATCCTAAACGAACGTCAGGATTGAACTGTGCTGCTCCAGTTCAGGCCTTACTGGAATGCTAACCGTCAGAATACACATGACACGATACTAGCGTCCAATGTTCTTTCAGGTTATAAAAAAAACGGAAGACAGAATAATGGATTTCAACATTAAGAAGGAATATAAGAACATTCTGGCGGTATTTGGAGTATACGTCACATCCTGCCAAGTCAAAAAAGCTTGTAGACGTGTAATTCCATAGTCATTGGTGGTTAGATCCTTTATTTTATGGTAATATAACTGGATAAAATAATTTTTTTGTCCACTTACCCTCTTCCGGAAGGCCACAAACCCCTGATTATATTAAAGGCTGAAAAGTCTATGCTTTGACAATTTCGCTCAACAACTCATCTCGGCTAACCAATAGGTTTTTATTGTCCAATCAGTGTCCATACTATCGCACAGAAACACCAAGGCACAACACCCGCAAAATATTGTCAAAGGAGGGTAAGGATTGACCGGCCAAAATATGGCCGGATAGTGTTGTATGAAATGGATGTTGTGAGTAAATTGTAAGGTCTGTGTAAACTAAACGGTGAACATGAGTGAAGAGTGAGATTAAGAGTTGGGGAGAAGACTGTGTTATAGATAATTGATCAGTCGATATCACTGCATTTCAAACATTGAAAATTCAAAAACAATGAGCAGAACACCCGAATCATTTGACCGGAAACCGATTACTATTAAAGAATTCTACGTTGAGTTTTTTGGTGGATTCGTTCCTGGAGTATCATTTCTTTTTGGAATATTTCCTGCATTAATTTTGCCGATTTTGGCGATTAGTTTGACATTGTTTCCTCTCCCGCTAATAACTGATATTATAAATAGCATCAACAAGTATGGAGCACCATATCTCGGGCAGCTTTTAGTGAGCTCGATAAGTATGATCATTTTTATCATTATCCCAGCATTGATCGTGTTTATTGTTTTTGCGTACATAATAGGGCATTTATTCTCTCGTCAGGACTATAAAAAAATTGATGATAAAAGTCTTTTATGGGTTAGAAAAAGATATAAAAATAATAAATATGAAGGTGATAGGCCAATAATAAGTCAATCTTTTAAGGTTAATAAAGGTTACGAATTCGATAAAGATCTAAAGAGAATTGTCGAAACCAATAAAGATTGGCCTTACTTATTATCTGATAACAGGTTGCGACCAGAAAGATGGCCATTCAATATTTACGAATTTATCGAAACACGAAAATTAGATTACTTGATTTTTTATCAAAAAATAAATAGTCAAGTAAAATCATCACAATATAAGCCATTAATGAATTCTCTAAAGCTTAGAATTCACATGGTTAGTTCTGAAGGGAGTGCTATTGTAGCTAAATCTGAAGCGCATAATCGTTTGTCGGGAGCTATGTGGTATGTTAGCTGGACTCTTATATGGGCTTCAATAATTGGTGTTGGATTAAGTTTTTTATCTTGTTATTATGCAAGGCATTTGCAGCATTTCTTGAATTGTTATATAGGATTTATAAATAAAGAACCCATAAATTACAATTATATAATAATATTTGGAATCATATTTCCAATATCCATATTTGCTTTCAGTTTATATATGAATACACGAATTGTTCGCTCATATTACTTTCAGCGCTTAAGAGAAGTGTTTTATATTTTGGAAATTTCTTATTGGCTCTATATAACAAAAATGTCACCTCATATATTCGATGGATTGGAAGATTTAATAAACTACAAAAAATATGATTACCCCTAATTTATCAGAAGCTGAAAAGTCAAAGCACTCGTCAACAACTAACTCCTAACCTGAGCGATCAGGGATAAAAAAAGCTCTCAACTTATAGACTAACGTGTTATATTGAAATGGGTAACGTCGAAATTACCACCCAGCATAACACAACCCAATAGGTAGAGAGCTTTATGGCAAAAGATACACGGTTTCAGGATAAAAAAGAACAGAAAATCAGTGCAATTCAGCCAACTGATGAACGCATGACCGGTAGAGCCGGATTGGCCCTGTTTGAGGCATATATTCGCAACATCCAGCTTCAGCCTCTGATTGATTGCTTATTCCGGCAATATCGAACACTTTATCCGGTCAACTTCGAACACTGAACATCCACCATTCAGTCTGCAAGAAGTAATTTACAAAAGTGTTCGAAGTTAGCGCATATTTGCCATCAATTTTCGCATAGATTCTCCTTTCAAGGTTATTTGATATGCATTGTGCACCAACCGGTCACAGATAGCATCAGCCAGTGTTGGGTCGTCGATGAGCCGGTGCCACTCTGAGACCGGATACTGCGTACTTATGATGGTTGAACGCACGTTATGGCGATCTTCCATGATTTCAAGGATATCTCGTTTTGCGATATCGGTAAGTGGGCTCATGCCCCAATCGTCAATGATGAGCAGTTCAGTTCTCGATAGCTTTTCCAGCTGTTTCTTGTAAGAGCCATCAGCCCTGCCGATACCCAGATCATGCAGGAGCCGTGAAAGCCGGACATAGCTCGTGCCTATTCCCGCCCGGCAGGCGGCTACGCCAAAGGCGCATGCCAGCCAGGTTTTACCGGCCCCCGTCGGGCCGGTAATGATGAGATTTCGATGATTTTTGATCCATTCATTGCGAGCCAGATCCATCACCATAGATTTCGCAAGTCCACGTTGTGGTGTCGTATGCAGCTCTTCGATGCAGGCACCAGGATAGCGCAGACGGGCCTGACGCAGTAACGTGGTGAGCTTGTGGTTTTCGCGCACGGTCTTTTCGTGTTGGACGAGCAGCAGCAGCCGTTCGGCAAAGTCCATTTCGGAGGCCATCGGAGTCCTGATCTGCATCTCAAGAGCATCTGCCATACCATGGAGCTTGAGGGCGGCCAATTGCTCCTTAACGTTCTGTAGCATAGTAATCTCCTCCTCTGATGTTTTGGTGAGCAATGCCATCAACAGATGCATACTGGTCGAATAAGGTCACTGTGTCGAGCCCCTTGGCCATCATGGACTTGATGCTCTTATAGTTGGTCAGATTGAGTTCCAGAGCCTTCAGTGCGGCTCGTTCCAGGCGCTCGGGAGAGTAGGTTTTTGCCAGCCGGATGACACCGAGACAACTGCGAAAGCCATGCTCCGGATGGACCTTGCTGAGCATGATGCGATCCATGAGTGCTGCGGTGTTCGGGCCGATTTTGGATCCCCATGACCGAATCCGCTCCGGACTCCATTCCCTGTAGAAACGGTGTTCGTGAGGCATGTGCGCGGCATCGGTAACATACTGGCCGAGCTTGAGGGTTCTGATGTGCTGAGCAACAACCTCGCCTTCATGATAGACCGAGACTACATGGCCGGTGTACTTGATATCGACCTGCTTGCCAATCAGGCGAAACGGCACGCTGTAGAAGCTTTTGTCTACGGAAATATGGTAATCGATATGCACCTTTGCTTTTTTCCAGTAGCCGATGGTGAAGCGTTCTTTGGGCAACGGGGCCAGCCGATGCTGCTCCAACTCCATAAACAACTCTTTGCGGCTTTTGCAATACTGGTACATCAGGCGGCTGTTGAGTGCTTCGAGCTCTTGGGCAATGGCAGCATTGAGCTCTTCAAGACTAAAAAACCGCCGGTTCCTCAGAGGAGCCAGAATACGTCGCTGTACTTGGAGTACCCCAGTTTCGACCTTCGCCTTATCCCGCGGTTTTCGTACCCGTGCAGGGAGCACTGCCACCGAGTAATGACGCGCAAGATCAGCGAAAGTCGGATTGATTTCCGGGTCGTAGTAACAGGCATGCGATACGCCACTTTTCAGGTTATCGATTACCAGAAGCTGTGGGCATCCGCCGAAATACTCAAACGCCTTAACGGTCGCAGTGGCAAAGTCTTCATCTTTTTGGCTTGAGACGGCACAGGCAAACGTATAGGAGGTGCCGCCGAGCACCGCGACATAGAGCTCCGGCGTCATCAGTTCGCCGGTTTCAGGATTGATCCACGAAGGCTTGTCGCCGGAAAAGTCGATGAAAAGCTTTTCGCCCGGCGTGTGCGTCAGACGCATGGTTGCCTTGTCCTGCATCTCCCATTCATTGAGCATCTCATAGAAACGGGTCTTTTTGTACCCGTCAGGATGTTGTTGTTGATACTCCTCATACAGCAGTTGGCGGGTGATGTGTGTGCCTGAGCGCTTGAGCTCCTCGACAAGGCCCTGTATGTCAGGTCCCGGTCGCAGATCACGGATCTTTGGAACAGGCTTTAGCCGTTCCGCTAATGCCTTGTCTGGTATAGCTGTGAATGCCTCATAGTCCAGACCAAGCGCCTCGATTTTTTTTACATAACCCTGTACTGTTGATACCGACAGGTTGCAGGCTCCGGCGATGGCCCGCAGACTCAACTGCTTGTTCAAATGAAGCCGGGCTATTTCACGAATGGTTCTCATAGTTTTTCTTCTGCCTTGTTGTTGCATAGCCTTCCGTTTTGTTTGAAAAAACGATCAGGCTACAGGATACGTCAACCTGCAGAAGAATGGAGAATGGGTTTCCGGAGACTTCGAACACCTTTTCCGCTCAGGGTAAAAAAGTGTTCGATCTTTTGCGGATTTACTGTTCGATCTTTTCCGGAATTAGTGTTCGAGGCGTAGCGGATTTTTTGTTCGAAGTTGGCCGGATTATGCAGATTGATCGATGGTTTGGCTCGATGCGCAAAAACAGCAAAGGTCTTGCCATCACTGAGTTGTTTGTTCAGTTGTTCTGTTTTTTCATGGACGGCACCAGTCGCCATATCACCTGGTTTGATCATCTCAAGGCAGATGAGGGTTATGCCGGAGTCATTGGCAGCAGCAATCTGGCTTCGTCTCATACGATCAAACGATTGTTCAGCAAGTTTTCATTTGTGCGTGGATACCTGTTTCGGCGACTGCTGCAGCACCTCTTCATCTGGAGACTCAAGATTACAAAGCCGAAGGTCATTATGCTCGGCATGGATACCATGGTGCTCGACAATGATGATGCTCCCAAACGGCACGGAGTACAACCGACCTATAAAAAAGTCAAAGGTTTCCAACCCCTGCAGCTGAATTGGGGCCGATACTTTGTTGACGCCGTATTCCGGGGCGGCAAGAAGCACTCCAATCATGGTGATACCGCCGATAGCATGCTGGTTTATATCGTTGAGAAAATCAGAAAAGAGTATCGTCCCGATGTACCAATTATAGTACGCATGGATGCTGGCTTTTATGATCACGAGTTGTTTGAAATTATGGAGTACCTCAAGGTCGGTTACTACTGTGGTGGCAAGCACTATCCCAATGTCATGAATGCCGCATGGTTGGCCACAGACTGGCAGACTTTTTCTTCCAAGGATAAAAGAGCGATCTGGCAGTATACTGAATTTAAAACAAGACAAGGTGGATGGCACAAAGCCCGCCGAACCATCTATAGCCGCTTGATCCAGCATGGCACGCAGTTGGCTTTGCCGGGCCTGGTCAAGGATAGCATCATCATCACAAATCTCGGAATGGGTGGACAACTTGACGAACAGCTCCGTAAGGCTGGCCAAGAGCATCTCCTGTCAGCTCATAATATTCTCGCCGAGTATCATCAACGGGGCGCTGATGAACTGGCCAACAGAGCGCTGAACAACTTTGGGCATGAGCAGTTACCATTCAAGCGTTTTGCCGCTAACACTGCCTGGTATTATCTGATGTGTGTGAGCCATAACCTGTTCGAGGCGTTCAAGGAAGATGTCAGTGCGCCGGTCATTTCAGTGAGCGTTTACGCTGACACCATCCGTCGTCAACTCATTGATACGGCAGGCAAGATTGTCCGCCATGCAGGAAAACTGATTATGAAAGTACCAAGAGCTACTTTTGAGCGATTACAGCTTGATCGTTTGTTTGCAGCCTGTCAGAATGCGCCGATAATGACTGGTTAAAAAACCAGTTTTGATGGGATGATGAGCCTCGTTTATTATGCGAGAGGTACGCTCGGTAAGATCAAAAAGAGTGTTAATACAGTGTCGATCGGAGACATGCCAGATGATTCAGGCAGAAAACCTGCATTTCTGAATGTCCGAATAATAATTTCTGATCAGTTCAGCTATCGCTATCATATTATTGCATTTTATGGCGATCTGAACTGTCCGGATTATTACTTATCGCTCAACTTAGGATTCTATAAGTCGACTTTTTTGTCCTTGATTCCAACGGTAGATCCGTTGGAATTCTGGGTGAATTTCTAAGTCACTATCAGTATAAAGATTAATTACTTCACCGATTGACATGGGATATGAATCAGTATGTATTTCCTTTCTTTTTTCTTCTACTTGCTGATCTAAGCTATGCATTTGATGTGTTATTTAATTTGCTTCTTATTCAAATTTTAATTCTGGCAACCCCTCAACAATTCCCACCGTCTTCACGCTCACATTGATCACACTCAGAAGCAGATCAAGAATATAACGAGGATTACCAACTTCTTTTGCCCAGTTGTTAGGATCATTGGTTATCCCGCTCTCTTTGTGGGTGGAAACCTGATAGCGCTCCATAACCCACTCTATGGCGCTTTTGCCGTTCACTATGTACTCGTAAGCTTTATCAGGGATATCTGATATGGTGATGTAACCGTTATAAAGAATGGTATCCGTTTGCCCTTTTTTTGGAAATCGCATCTTTTCAACGTTGAAGAGCCCTTTCTCAGCACCAGTAACGGTTACACCTTCATAAGGCGGCACCGATTCATAGTTGATGTGCAGTTCGGCTAACTCCCTACCGGCTTTGCTGAATGACCAGAATTCACGGGGTTCATCGACAAGCGGGATGCGTGGGAGCATCTTTTTCAGGTCGTTGGCAAAACGGGTGCGGTATTCAGGGCTGTGAAGAATACCGTAGACGTAGTAAAAAATATCTTCCTTGGTGACACGATTGCCATACAGCTTCAGTGCTCTTTCGAGAATAAAATCTGAAACCCCGTCGCGACGTATATATTCGTTTTCTGCGGCGGCATCAAATAAAGTTAAACTTGATTTCTTGCGCTCTTCGTAGTAGTAGAGGGGGAAGCATTGACCATTAAATTGAAGCTGTAAATCAGGTAGACAATCTGTGATAAGTGAAGAGAAATCCTTGCTTGCTCCTACCCCTGAAACACAGATGATAAGGTTTTTGGCCACCGGAGAAGAGAATAATTTTGGGAGTTGATAGGTCATGTCGTTTAACTCTTTCGAGAAATATACGTTCTGTTTGAAAAATGGCCGGTACATTCCTTTCAAAACACAATCTTTGCTGAAAGTGATTTCTTTATTTCGTCCCAAATCATTTTTTAACCCGCGATTCCAGGTAATTCTAGTTGAATCAAATTCGACAAACTCTTCGACTTCCAATGACGGCTGTGTCCTCCGTTTGTCAAAAAAAGCTATTCGCTGTTGATTATAAAAGTCGATTATGATTTGAATGTTATTGACCAGTTCCCTATCCGATGAATTGTAGCACCAAGCATCACGAGCTGAAGCAAGACCTCTGCTGTAAAACTGATTAAAAACAGTTGCGTTTTTCTTGTCATCCTTATCACCAATCGCAATAAACGTCTCAAACAAATCATTCCTCTGATTCAGCCAATCCCCATGTTCGTTAGGTTGTAATATCTGCCAGGGCATTGCTGGATTGCTAACAGAATGGTATTTGCTGATGATGCCAAGCTTCTCCTCCCGATTCAGGTAATCCCCGATGTCGACATAATGGATGGTGGCTTTACCTGCCGCTTTTTCAAGGTTTTTCACCAGCAGGGTAATGGCAATGGGAGTTCGTGAACCGGAACCAAATATTTTGCCACCCTCTTTTCGGGAAAGTTCACCACTGGTACGCTGATTACCTCTCAAGTTGAAGACGAATATGCTTGAAAACTCCTTTTCCAGGCATTGCCTCAATCCGTCAGTGCTGTTGCCATCAATCCATGCACCATTCGAAACAAACGCAATGATCCCGCCATGCTCCGGATCCAGCCGGTCGGTTGACCAGCGGAATGCCTTGATGTAGGAGTCGTAAAGAGAGTTTTTGTTGGTGGCATCGGTTGCCGCAGCGTAGGTAGCAGCTATCCGACCATCAAGTTTCCGGTAACTCTGGTTTTGAGCATTGTCATTGGCCGATTTCTGGCCGACGGAATAGGGCGGGTTGCCAATGATGACCCGAAGTGGTGTCTTCTTCTGCGCTGATACGCGTTCCGAGTTTTGCGGAAACATATCTGAAAAGAGCACGGCGCTTGCATCGTTTTCCCCAAGCTGAAAGGTGTCGGTCAGGCATATCCCCTCAAAGGCTTTGTAGGTTGTGGTGTCGCCCATCATATCGTGAAAGGCATTCTCGATATTGACCGCGGCGATGTAGTAGGCAAGCAGTACAATTTCGTTGGCATGAATCTCTTTCTGGTATTTGCGTTCAAGGTCTTTATGGTCAATCAAACCGCTCTGCAGGAGTCGGGTAATGAAGGTGCCAGTGCCGGTAAAGGGGTCGAGGATGTGGATGTTCTCGTCAGAAAGGGTACGGTCAAACTCCTGTTTGAGAACATCATTAACAGAGTGGATGATGAAATCAACCAGCTCAACCGGTGTATAGACAATGCCAAGCTTTTCCACCATCTTTGGGAAAGCCGTTTTAAAGAACTTGTCATACAGCTCAATAATGATGCGTTGTTTGCCGGCAGCGTTGTCGATATCAGCCGCCCGCATTCTGACCGATTCATAGAACTTGTTCAGGGTGTCGGTATCCTCCTGGATGGTTTGCGCCTCCAGCAGGTCGAGCATCCTCTGCATGGAGACCGATATGGGATTGTTCTGCACGAAGGAGTAACCCTTAAAGAGCGCCTCAAAAACCGGTTTGGTAATGATGTGCTGCGAGAGCATCTCCACCGCCTCCTGTTGGGTAATGGATGGGTTGATGTTATGCTGCAGACCGCAGAGGAACTCCTGAAAAGCTTTCTTGTGCTCCCCGTCAGCTTGTATCAGGCGATTGATCCTTTCCCCCTGCCGTTGAGCAATTTCCGCAACATTGTTGGCCCACTGTTCCCAATAGCGACGGTCACCAACCTTCTGCACCATACGGGCAAAAACGACATGCTGCAACTGTTCAAATTGCATAGCGAGTTGTTGACTGATCTCCTGATCAGTTCCATACGCAACGCCAGGGTCTGCTATGATGTGCTGCCCATCTTCCCATGAACAGGCTGGTCTGCCTACTAAAATCTGTTCAGGGCGTTTTCGGTTGAGTTCTATTTTATTGACTGTGGCATTGAATCGGTCGTCGTGAGCCCGAAGAGCGTTCAAAACTGTCCAGACCACTTTGTAGCGTTCGTTATCGTCAAGAGCTTTGTCAGCCTCGACATCAGAAGGAACAACGACCGGAATGATGATGTAGCCATATTTTTTACCCGGTGCTTTTCGCATGACACGACCAACCGACTGAACAACATCGACCTGTGAGTTCCGGGCAGAGAGGAACATAACAGCATCCAATGAGGGAACATCAACCCCTTCGCTTAAACAGCGCACGTTGGTAAGCACACGGCACTCATTGTAATCGGTGTCAGCCTTCAACCACGAGAGCAATTCATCCCGCTGGGGAGCCGTCATAGTGCCATCAATATGCCGCGAAGAGAGCGAAACCATCCGCTCCTGGCTTTTTTCAGGCAATGAATTGAGGTAAGCGTCGGAAGCAGTGTTGTAGGTGGCTGTTATTTTTTTTGATACAGCAATGCTTTGGCAAAAGGCAACAGCCCGTTTCATAGGTTCCGGATCGCTGGCTTTGATAACACCAGCATCCCCAAGGATTTGCTTCGAGAGGGCATTGATGCAGCCAATAAGTTTGGAGGCATCGTCAGTGTTGATTTCGCTCTCGTTGTCGGTTATCATCTTCTGCACCGCAGGGGGGACATCGTTTTCATTCAATGTCAGAATGAGCACCTTGTAATCGCTGAGCAAGTCCCTCTCTACTGCTTCACCAAAACCAATACGGTAAATCTCTTCGCCAAACAACCCGGCATCATCCATGGAACAAAGAATGGCATCGGCTTGTGCTGCCTTGCTTTTGGTATCATCACTGTAAAGCCTTGGGGTTGCGGTCATATAGAGCCGCTTTTTCCCTTTGAGGAAATTGTTGTCGTGCACTTTCGTAAATGCAGACTCATCTTCACCCGACAACGTTACTCCTGTGGTTCTATGAGCTTCATCGCATATAATAAGATTAAACTCCCCGTAGCTCTTATTTGACTTCATAAGTTCAGCTTGCGCACGGGCAATCACTCCAATGGATTGGTAGGTAGAGAAAACGACTGTCAAGCCAGCGTGTCCATTGGCCTCTATATGCTTGAACTGGCGGAGAATTGAGCTGACATCGGTGGAAGCTGGTAACGCCAGATCCACTATGCTGAATGAGTCACTATCTTCATTCTTGCTTTTTTTGCGCGACACCTCACTGTCCGAACAGATACAAACAGCATTAATCGGCTCATTGGCATCGGACGACCACTCTCGCAGTGTCTGACCAAGCAAGGCAATTGAGGGAACCAAAAAGAGGATAAGACCCTTACCATTGGTTTCATGTTCAGCTATGCGCAGGGAGTTGAACGTTTTCCCAGTACCGCAAGCCATAATGAGCTTACCCCTGTCTGCCGTTTTGAAATGCTCATGCGTTTTATCCAGGGCCTCCTGCTGATGCGGCCTCACTGTTTTTTTTGGCGTTCGTGATGCTTCGCCGTGTATACCCTGATCTAATTTCTGCCAATCAACCGCTGATTCCTGCAGCTCGAAGAGGTTAAGGCGGACAACAGGCGGGCTTTGATTTTTTATGGCCTCGGTTGCATTCGCTCCCCATCTATTGGTCGTAGAAATCCAGAGTCGTTGCGCAAAGCTTGTTGTTTGCAGATTTTCATCCTTGAATTTCCTGCTTGACGTTGCAAGGAAAGAGTCGACAGCCGGCTTGTCAATGGTAGTGCCATCATGAAAACATTTACACTGAATTGCCCAATAGTCGCCATCCAGGGTCAAAGCAACCAAATCTATCCCGGTATCACCACCCCCCAAATCACCCCGCCCAGGGAATTCATTCCACAGCCACACCTTTTTGAAGAGATAGGCATACTTCGGGTCGGTTTTCAGGTAAGCCTGCATCAACCGCTCAAAACGCTCACCCTTGTCGCGCTCAGAGAATGAATACTTTCGGTATTTCGCCAGGATGGTCTGGAAGGTCATGCGATTTTTCCTCTGAGATTGGGCTAAATTTTGAGTGCTCTGTAAAAATTTTAGTGAGAGCCCAAAAGAAGTAACTGACGGCTTACAGCATCATACTCGTACGCAAGCAGGGTGGACAAATGGTGTTGAGTGCGACTTTCCCTCTGCCCGAGCAACCAGAAGATCCCGAATAAAATCAATTGGCAAATCAGGATTGTCCAGAGCTGCCCGTCCTATCAGTGCCCAAAACTCAACCTGTCCAGCAATGATACGATGCTCAGCCTTGGACTGAGCTTTTGCTTGGCTGTACAAGGTCTCATCTATTCGTACTGGAATTCCCATAATTTTTCTCCATAGATAACATTGCTAAAAATGTAGCGAATAGTAACAGATAAACAAATCACTCCATCACTACACACGACTTGATAATGGCCGATGCGCAAGTTCACCCCCATAAGCAGATGAGTAATTTTAGTTTCGGGTTCTCCGTATCGTCCATACAAAGCATGCGATATATGTTCATTTGGTCAAATATCTTACGATTTTTCATGCGACCTAAATATCTTGCTAAATAGGGGTTTAGTTTGTTAGGTGTGGCGTGTAAAAAGAGTGATTATTCGAAGAGTAATCAGTGGTGAACGTAAAAAATTTGGAAAATTGCTGTTTTTTCATTAACAATCCTATAGGTCAATTGTTTGTAATGGCCTCTTTAGAGAAAGCTTAACCCTCCTTCATGGTAATTTGCGGTCGATCGAAAAAAGGTAGTCTTTTCGATACCCATCTATATTCTTGGCATAACAAGCAGTTCCAGATTTCTTCTTCAATAGTTATTTGTAAAGCGTTGCATGTACAAAGATTTTTCAAAGTATCATTGACAGTTTGATGCTGGTTGATATATATCAAGATACTTTGTCAGTTGTGATATAAATAACGTAAGTGAATTTAATATTATTTATCTCATCAATCAAAAAGGAGGTGCGTATCCAATTATATTATTTCAAAGCAACATTAGTTATTAACAAACGAATATAACATAAAAGGAGGATGCTATGGCTATTGATGTCTTTTCACAGTGGTGGTGGAAGTTTGGACGCGAATTACTAACATTCACAAAACCTGAGTTGATTTTAGAAGGCGAGAAGGTTATTGAAAAATATAATATTCCAGTTGCTAGATGGGCAAATTTCGGTAATATTCTGCCAACAGTTAACACTCGGTCTGTTAATATACAATCGAAAGGTAGTGTGTCGACTTTCGGAAATCCCGCAGGAAACGCTGTTGGTGACGCTGTTGGAATACTTTTCAATACATTTGCCTCATTTAATGTCTTTCTACTCTGGCCTGGTTTCCCGGGCGGCATCCGGAGTCCTCATATTCATTATAATGGAGAGATTTATTTCCTTAATAATGAGCAGTGGAAAGAATATACTACTCCTGTATTGAAAAATTTAAGTGACAAACTCGCTTCCGCACAATCCATAACTTTCAATGATTTGGCCAGCGTGAGTAATGCAGCTTCGTATAAGCAATAATCTTCAAACAGTAATGGCAGACCTGAATTGATCTGCCATTGCTATTTCTATAATTACTGTGTAGCACTATGAAATTTACTATAGCTGTCACTCAACAATGCAATCTTGGATGTATATACTGCTATATATTCAAGAATGATGCTGTCATGAGCATGGAAACTGCGGATAATATTATCGAATATATGTTTAATGATACTCCAAAAGATGAGAAATTAGAGATTGGTTTTTTTGGTGGCGAACCCATGCTTGAGTTTGAATTTATAAAAAAAGTTATTCAACGTATCCGAAATCATAAAGCATATAATTCCAGAAAAATAGAGCTTTATATTGTTTCAAATGGCACTATTTTCTCCAATGCTATTGCTGATGAACTTATACGCCTTGGTGTGTCATTTGGCATAAGCTGTGATGGTCCTTCCCATATTCAGGATCGGTCAAGGGTGTTTACCGATGGAACAGGAACTTCAGCTATAGTGGAAAAAAATATCCGTCAAGCGCTGCAATATTATCCTTTTTTACCAGTCAATGCAGTCTATACTCCCAGTACTCTGGAATACTTGCCGGATGTCGTCGATTATTTTTATGGCCTTGGGATAAGAGTTATCTATCTTAGTCCGAATATTTCGGCACCATGGACTCAAGAGCATGCTGACATGCTGCCTGATCTTTTCCAACGGATTGGCAAGAAGTATCTCGACTACTACATGGCAGAAACCCCACTTTATATCAGTTTGATTGATGGCAAAATTGCTGTAATCATGAGGAGCGGGTATGGAGCACTTGAAAAATGCAGAATGGGAAAGGGTGAATTTGCTTTTGGCCCTTCAGGCAATATTTATCCATGCGAACGTCTGATAGGGAATGATGATGGCTTATCGCATTGTCTTGGCAATATTAACACCATTACCCCGTTACAGATAAAGTGCAGTCATGATGCCCACAATATTTCCAATGATCTCTGTCAAAGATGCGAGTTGAACAGCTACTGCATGAACTGGTGTGGTTGCACGAACTATTATGCAACTGGAGATTACAACTCGCCGGGACCTTTTATCTGTGCGTCTGAAAAAGCCTCAATAAGTGTTGCTCTGGAGTTGATCAATACTCTTGGAGCAAAAGGAATTTCTTTTTCCGATCATCTTGCTGGAACTCCTTTGATGAGCATTATCGGAGAAGCCAGTAAATCATTTCAGGTTAGCACAATAGCTGAATAGGATTTTTTTTAATACCGCCAGGCAGCCTCAGAGTCAGTTCTGTGCTGCTGTGGCTGGCCTGAAGCCGGTAGCCGATGGCTCCATGGTGCTCTCCTCAAGGTTCATGCCGGTGATCTGCAACGTTCTGAAAGGGGAGTGTCGAACCAGTTCGTAATCGTGGGTACCGATGAGGACGATGATGCCCTTCTGATTGATTCTTTTCAGATACTCAAGGATTTCAAGTGAGGTATCGGGATCGAGGTTTCCGGTTGGTTCATCGGCAAGAATAACCAGTGGTTCACGCACAAGTGCCCTTGCTATTGCAATTCGCTGTTGCTCTCCACCGGAAAGACTAAGGGGCATCACCTTTGCTGCATGTTCAAGGCTAACACTTTCAAGCGCCTGCATTACTTTTTCCTTGATGAGTTTATCCTTCGTGCCGGTAACCTGCAATACAAAAGCAAGATTATCGTACACATTGCGGTCTTCAAGCAAACGGAAGTCCTGGAAAACAATCCCCAGCTTTCTCCGCAGGTGCGGTATCTGCCGTTTTTTTATGGTGCGGGAGCTGTATCCTGCAATCCGTATCTCTCCTTTTTTGGGACGGATATCCATATAGAGCGACTTGAGGAGTGTTGTTTTTCCACTGCCGCTTTTCCCGACAATATAGACAAGCTCTCCCTGCTGAATTGTAAGGTTCAGATTTTGGAAGAGTGGCTTTTTATTAAGAACAAGGTCAACGTTGATAAAAGAGATCATAATGGGTGCTCAATTTGTTTTCTGTTTGTGGCAATCGTGATGGAAAGCAGCGTAGCTTCATAACAACTTCTTTCGGAGGCAATTCCTTTTCCGGCAATATCAAAACCTGTTCCGTGATCGGGCGATGTCCGCACAATCGGCAGTCCCAGCGTAACGTTTACCCCTGTATCGAAGGCAAGTACCTTGAAGGGCAGAAGCCCCTGATCGTGATACATCGCTACAACAATATCAAAGTTTTTATAGCTTCCCGCACCAAAAAAACCATCAGCCGGGAAAGGCCCTTCCACCCGGAGGCTGGTTGACACCCTTTCGATGCAGGGACGGATTATCTCCTGTTCTTCACATCCCATAACGCCACCGTCAGAAGCGTGTGGATTGAGACCGAGCACTGCAATGCGCGGATGAGCAATTCCGAAATCGTTTGTCAGCGATGCAGCAAGGGAAGTAAGAAAAGCGTCAAGATCCATATTCCGGATCAGTCCGGGAATCTTTTCAAGTGGTTCATGAATCGTGGCAAGGGCAACCTTGAGATTTAGAACAGGATCAAAAAACATCATGGTTGGTGTTGGTACCCCGAACATCCTGCCAAGGAACCCCGTGTGGCCTGTTTCCTTGTAGCCCGCCAATACGATGGATTCCTTGTTAATCGGGGCGGTAACGAGTGCATCGCATATACCCTCCCTGCAGAGTTCAGCTGCTGCATGAATGGACTCCATGGCAACCCGTCCAGCTTCAGCCGATATCGTACCGGGCACAATACTTTCAGGTTCAGCAACACTGAGCACTGGCAGAACCCCACTTGGAGCACGATCTCTATCCTCAAGTGCCAAAACATCGTCTACCAATTCAAGTTTTACCGGTAGATCAAGTGCTTTTCGGTAATAGTCCATTACGGTATACGAGCCGGCAACAAGAAAAGAGTGACCTGAACCATCAAGTTTCAGAAAGCTTTTCAGAATGATTTCCGGCCCTATGCCGTGAGGATCACCGGCTGAGCAGACAATGCGCATGGTTACAGTCTTTTGTATGCATTGGCGATCTTGTCATCCTTCTTGACCCCTTTCAGTGCGAGCATAAAAAGAACAGGTTCCGGCAGAAGCATAAAAAAACCAGCTTCAGGCTTGTGTGTTACTGTAGAGCTGATGTGCTGCAAATAGTGGTTCATGAAATGTGCCGCGGTAAGCCCGGAAAAAAGATCACCGAGAAAAAGAAGTATGGCAAGCAGGATAAGTTTGGTCTGCAGAACACGGTTTTTAAAGAGAACAATAGCTGCAAGCGAGATGATGGCGGTCAGAGGGGAGAAGATTCCTGCGGCAAAGCAGCTTTCCGTGACATAGAGAATGCCGGGTGTAGTGAATGATGCGAAATCGGAAATCAAATAAATCTTTCCAGCACTGAAGCTCCAGAAAGGAACAAAGATGCTCCCAACAGCAAGCAATCCGGCAAGGAAGAGGTAAAGAGTCTGAATTCTGGCTACCATGGCTTCAGGCGTTTAAACGTCATTAAAATAAGAAGCATCAATATACATAATCACCGGAAAAGAGTCCTCTCGGAAAAATGGGGATCTTTTGAGTGTCTGAAAGTTTGAGCCTTTTGGCTGGTCGAGGTCGGATGGATGTGCTGATGCTATGTGCAGGATAACTTGTTTATGGTATGCAATATGCCGTTTAAACGGGATTTGTAGAGTTCGCGTTATTGCTGATTATTATGGGCGTTAAATGATATGGTCTTTTTGTTGTTAATCTTGATACATAGTTGTCGTGCCAAAATAGTAGTTGATTTATATAATCGATTGTATAAGGAAGTGGATTCTTGTTATCAAGTAATCGGCTTTTTTTTGTTACCTATTTAAGTCAAATCGTCAGCTGTACATTGACTGATAATAAGGTGACTTTATTTATCTGATAGCATTATCCACTCTTTCTCAAAAAAAAAAGTAACATACTATGGTTATCGTAGCAGATGAAATATATACAGGAATAGAGATTGAAGCATCGAGTAAAGATGAAGTCAAAAAGATTCTTTTTGACGAAGCAAAATTAAGTGTAAAACTTACTGAAAAGGGTATTTCATACAACGCTGATGAGATTAAGAGGTTTCTTGATCCAATTGAACTGAAGTCAGGATTTAATCGTGGTCAAGGTCTAACCGGTTTTTCTTTACCGCATGGCTATAACGCCAGAGGGCAGTTTAGTCGATGGACTCCCTATTCGTTACTTGTTGAAGATAATCAGCCGGTTTTATATGACGATGGCACGCGTATTGGAGAAATTATTTTTAACAAGGGTAATCCTGTATCAGAGCAATTGCTCAGTACAGGGGAAAGAGTTCGCGACATAACAAATATCAGTGCTCAGGGAGGTCTTCATGTTATGTACAGCAATGAGTGTTCGTTGAAGGATTTAGGGGAGGACTGTCTTTATTGTGCATTTAATGAGCGCGCTAAAGATGGTGCACTGAATAAGGTACTTTTAAAATCACCAAGGCAGGTTGCCGAGGCCTATGATATAGCTCGCAGGGCTGGAGTGGCAAACCATTTTCGTATCACAGGTGGCTTCGTACCAGAACGCCGTGAGCTGGAATACTATCTTGATGTGGCTGATGCCATAAAAGAGAAGTACAGCACTTTTTATGGTTGCGCTGTTGTAGGTGCTCCTGCTGATTTATCTGTACTTTCAAAGTATAAAGAGGCGGGGTTTGCAAATATCTCAACAAATATTGAAGTCTGGGACAGAAATATTTTTGCAGCCATGTGTCCCGGTAAAGAAAAACGTAACGGCGGCTGGCAGCATTGGGTTGACGCCCTTGAGTACTCGGTAGAGCTGTTTGGGAAGGGGAATGTTCATTCGGCGATTGTTGCCGGTCTCGAACCACTTGAGTCAACCTTGGAAGGTATCGACTATCTCGCATCAAAAGGGGTGGTTTGTCATTTCAGTGCGTTCCGTCCGGAAAAGGGAACACCTCTTGAAGGATATCGCAGTCCGGATGCTGAGTGGCATTGGGAGTTGCTCGATAAAGCAACCGATATTTTCCACCGGCATGGGTTTACGACACTTCAAATGTATAGCGGAAACGCTTCGGGTCCACATAGCGCTCAGGTATTCCAGATCAAGGCTGGAGAATTTGAGGGGAATCAACTTACTCAATGGAAATTTCCATCACTGGATTAAACGTTTTTTTTAATACCTCACAAGGAGATAACCCATTATGGCTATTGCTGAACTTGAGCAAACCAAAACAGTGCATGTTGCGACATATGATAAGGAAGCGGCAAAGCAGGTTCTTATTAACGAAGTCAAACTTGGATTGCTGCTTGCGGAAAAGGGGATCAACTATAACCCTGATGAAATCAGGGGATTTCAGGATGATTATGAACAGTCTTCGGCCTATAATCGCCAGAGAGGGTTGACAGGAATTTCGCTGCCACATGGCGTGACTGCACGGGGTGGTTTTAACCGTTTTACTCCATATTCGCTGGTGGTTGAAGAGGGCCAACCGGTATTATATGATGAAGAGAGTCGACTTGGAGAGATCTCTTTTCACCATGCCCATCCGGTTACGAAGGAGTTGCTCAGTGATGGTGAAAAATTCAGGCATGTGGCCAATGTCAGCCAGGAGGGAGGTATCAGTGTGGCCTACAGCAATGAGTGCTCGTTGAAAGATAAGGGAGAAGACTGCCTTTTCTGCTCTATAAATGAGCGTGCCAAAGACGGAGCCCTTAACAAGGTGCTCATCAAATCACCTAAACAGGTTGCCGAGGCATATCATCTGGCTCGCCAGGCAGGTGTTGGAAACCATTTTCGAATTACGGGAGGCTTTGTGCCAGAACGCCGTGAGCAGGAGTACTATCTTGATGTTGCCGATGCTATTCGGGAACGTTACAACTCTTTTTATGGTGTCGGTATTATTGGGGCACCATCGGAATTTTCTGTGCTTCATAAGTACAAGGAGGCTGGATTTACCAATATCTCTCACAATCTTGAGGTTTGGGACCGGAATTTATTTGCGGCTATCTGTCCTGGTAAAGAAAAGCGCAATGGTGGTTGGCAGCATTGGGTGGATTCTCTTGAATATGCGGTGGATATTTTTGGTAAAGGCAACGTCCATACCAATGTTGTCGGTGGGCTGGCACCGTTAGAGTCGACACTCGAAGGTATTGAGTATCTCGCATCGAAAGGAATTATCTGCCATTTCAGTGCCTTCCGTCCAGAAAAAGGGACACCCTTGGCAGGATATCGCAGTCCGGAAGCTGCCTGGCATTGGGAACTGCTCGATAAGGGAACCGAGATTTTCCGCCGTTACGGCTTCAATACTCTTCAACTCTACAGTGGTCCAGCGTCAGCGCCACATCACGGTCAGGTTTTCCAGATTAAGTATGGTGAATTTGAGGGAAATAGACTGGCTCAGTGGAAATTTCCGTCGCTTGATTAACTCACTATCAAATAATAACAGGTGATAAAGCAGTTCCGAGGTATTCTTAAAATAGCATTCAAGCTTCTTGTCAATGACAAAAGCAAGTTTATCGCCCTTCTGGTTGGTATTACGTTTGCAGTATTTCTCATGATCATGATGATGTCGATGTTTTCGGGGATGTTAGCCCGCTCAGCAGCTCCGGTGTTTAACATCGGCGCAAAAATCTGGGTCATGGATCCTGCGGTAAACAATGCCACCAGCAGTATTCCCATGCCGGATTATGTCCTTTCGAATGCAAAGAGCATTAACGGCGTTAAATATGCAGTGCCTATCTATTTTGGTAACGCGCTTGTCAAACTTAAAAGTGGTGCATATCAGGCTGTCAATGTTGTTGGTCTTGATGATGCGACCCTTTTTGGCCGGCCAGAACTGATTGCGGGAAAGATTGAGGACATTTATGCCGAAAACGCTTTTTTTGTGGTGAAAGATTCGGAATTCAGAAAGCTTGAAAGCCCCAGCATTGGTGCCCAGTTTGAAATCAATGACCATAGAGGAGTTATTGTTGGCGTGGCAAAAGTAGCCTCTTCCGGTCTTTTTGGTGTCCCGACACTCTACACAACTCGCCATAGGGCCATCACCTACATTCCTACGACACGGTTTACCACTTCATTTGTGCTCATTGAACCCAAAAGGGAGTCCGATATCCCCTTTATTCAGAAGCAAATCAAGAAGCTTGGATACCAGGCTCTTACAAAAGCTGAGTTTGTCGAGAAAATCTCTGATTTTTATACCTACCAGACCGGCATGGGTATGAATGTGCTTATGATGACGGCCATCAGTTTTATTGTAGGCCTCTCTATCTCCGGTCAGACCTTCTATACCTTTATCCTCGAAAACCTTGAACGGTTTGGTGCCTTGAAAGCCATCGGCGCCAAAAGCCACGAACTCATCTCAATGATTCTTTTTCAGGCATCATTTACGGCGCTTCTTGGCTATGGACTCGGTGTCGGTCTGGCCTCAGGCCTGATGATGCTTGCTCGTCTCCGTCTGCCAAGCTATGCTTCGCAGGTCACCTATACCAATCTCACTTTTGCTTTTGTGATGGTGCTTATTATTGCAGGCGTATCCAGTTATATCGGAGTTCGCAAAGTTCTTCAGATCCAACCATTTGATATTTTCAGGGGATAATATGGGAAAAGTAGCCATAAAGGCAAATGGGTTAGTGAAGTGGTTTGGTGAAGGAGATACCAAAACAACAGCAGTCAAGAGTGTCAGTTTCGAGGCTAACTTTGGGGAACTGCTCTATATCGTCGGTCCATCAGGGAGTGGCAAAACAACCTTGTTGAGCATGATATCAGGGGTACTTAAACCAAATGAAGGCAGTGTCATAGTTGAGGGCAACGATATCTGGAAGATGAAAAGTGATGAGATTGCCGATCTTAGGCTTAATAAAATCGGTTTTGTTTTTCAGGACTATCATCTTTTTCCGCGGTTAACCACTGTTGAAAACGTTGCAATACCGCTGATTTTGAAAAAAATGGATTGGGATGAATCTCTCAGTATATCCCTTGACTATCTCGAAATTGTTGGGTTGCAAAATCGTGCCCAACTGCAGCCGTTCAAGCTGAGTGGTGGAGAGCAGCAGCGTGTGGCAATAGCTCGAGCCATAGCGGGTCATCCAGATATTCTGATCCTTGATGAGCCAACAGCGTCACTCGACGGTGATACAGGAAGAAAAATAGTGGAGTTTGTTAAGACGAAAATTCTCAATGCAGATCGTTGTGTCATCATTGTAACCCATGACAGTCGCATTTATGAGTATGCAGACTCAATCATGAAAATGGAAGACGGAAAAGTAATTGGCTTTGAACGGAATAGCGTAAATATTATATGAGAAATAAAATTTTAATTGGATTTGCCGTCATTGGCATTCTGCTTGGAATAAGCAGCTCGTACATTTCAGGATTACCTGCTAAACCTCAGTCTCCGGCATTCAAGCCCGCATCGAATCCCTATGCAAAGGGCCTTTATGCTAATGGAATTATCGAAACAGCCCAGAGCAGTGGAGAAAATATCAACATCTATCCTGAAGTTCCAGGCACGGTAGTTAAGATATTTGTCACTGAGGGCCAGCATGTTCAGGCTGGAACGCCGCTATTTCTCCTTGATGACTCGGTACAGCGTGGCACCACTGCATCGGCCAAAGCCCAGATTGATGTAGCAAAGGCAAATTTCAAAAGTCTGCAGGATCAGTTCAGAAAGCAGAAAGCCTCGTGGGCGCTTGATCCACGCTCAGTCAGTAAAGATGTTCTGGATACAGCAGAAAATGCAGCCAAAGCAGCAAAGGCAAATCTGGAACTCGCTAAAAAGCAGTACGAGGCTGCCAGTGCACTGTTGGCCAGGTATGTTGTCAAAGCGCTTTCGGACGGAACGGTGCTCTCCATCAACACTGCTGTCGGTAGTTATATTTCAAGTCAGGGTGTTTATAGCTCCTATACAGGGGTGTTTCAACCTGTTTTAGTGATGGGTAATTTGAAAGGCGACCTTGCTGTCCGCTGCTACGTTGATGAGATTTTGATTAACAGAATTCCCGACCCATCCAAGATAGAGGCGAGAATGACTATTCAGGGAACGGATGTCAATATTCCATTGAAATTTATAAGAATACAGCCGAACGTCTCCCCAAAAATAGAACTCTCAAGCCAGAGAACAGAGCGGGTTGATGTTCGGGTACTGCCGGTTATTTTCAGTTTTGAAAAACGAAATAGTGTTTTAATCTATCCAGGTCAACTTGTTGATGTCTACATTGGTGAAAAAAATAGTACCTCAAAAAAATAGCGCAGCTTTTCAGGGTTATCGCCGGGGCGGCGCTCTCCTCGTTTCAATTGGGGTATCCCTGCTTCTTTTATCGGGCTGTGCCGTTGGTCCGGACTTTGTTCGTCCTGAAGCGCCAAAGGTAACCGAGTACAACTATGGAGGAGACCCCAAGGTAGTGGGCTTGTCGCAACGCTTAGAAGATGGCACTGGCCCGGTAGCCAATTGGTGGCACTTGTTCAATTCAAAGCAGCTGGATGCCGCTGTTACCCAGGGTCTTACTGATAATCCAGAGTTACAGGCAGCTCAAGCCTCTCTCAGGCAGAGCCAGGAAAACTTGCGGGCGGGCTCAGGAATTTTTTATCCGCAACTCAGTGCAACGTTTGCAGAGAATCGAGAAAGAAATTCGCCAGCAGCCATTGGCAGTTCTGCACCGGCCACAATCTTTAATGTAACAACCCTCTCCTCATCGGTAAGCTACGCGCTCGATGTTTTTGGCGGACAACACCGTGCCGTTGAAGGTTTGGCTGCAAAGGTTGACCAGCAAAGGGCTCTAACCCTTGGCACCTATATTATGCTCTCGGGAAATATTGTGAACACATCAATAGCCATAGCTGCTTATCATGCAGAAATTGATGAGTTTGAGGAGTTGATTGCATTGGAAAAAGATCAGATCAGCATTGCTGAAAAACAATTCAAGGCAGGGTTAACGGCCTATGGAGCAGTTCTGGTATTGCGGAACCAATTGAATGCACTTGAAGCGACACTGCCTCCTCTTCGCCAGAAGTTAAGCCAGGCTGAACATCTGCTTGCCACGCTTGAAGGTAAAACGCCGGTTGAATTTCAGCCTCCGACACTTCTGTTGACCGATATTTCTCTTCCCCGTCAGTTGCCTTTATCACTGCCATCCGAACTGGTTCGCCAGCGACCTGATATTCTTGCTGCTGAAGCGCAGTTACATGCAGCCAGTGCAGGGATTGGAGTTGCTACCGCCGCACTTTTCCCGAGTGTTACCCTGAACGGCAGTTATGGCCAGAGCAGTCAAACGATGAATAACCTCTTTAATAGTGGTAGTAATGTTTGGGGGATAGGTGCCAATGTTACAGTCCCGATATTTAAAGGCGGAACGTTTCTCTCACAGCGTCGGTCGGCAATTGATGCCTACCAGCAGAGTTTTGCCAGCTATAGGCAGACGGTTCTTGCTGCATTTGCCCAGGTGGCCGATATTGTACGTGCCTTGGAGCACGATGCCCAGCTCACGCAAACTGAAGCTCAGGCCGTGAAAGATGCAGAACTATCCCTGAATCTACTCAAGAATAATTACCAGGCCGGAATGGCGAACTATCTTCAGGTCATGGTCACTGATCTCCAGTATCGTCAGGCTAAAATCGGTTACCTTCAGGCAGAGGCCCAGCAACTGCAGGATACGACAGCACTCTTCGTCTCCCTGGGCGGTGGTTGGACGAATAATTGATAACGTATTTATGGTATGCAATATGCCGTTATAACGGGATTTGCAGAGTTCTCTTTATTGCCGATTTTATTCACAGAAATTAGAATCATGGAAAATCGAGGTGAATAGTTTTTTGTGAACTATCTGTCCCGGTAAGAGTAAGCGATTCAGTTACCTGCAAAATCAAGTTTATTGTTATGAATTCAATGTTTATATCAATTATGTGCTGTTGTTGTCGTTTACCAGCGAATGGAGACATTAAAGTTTTTGCGCCAAAGTAGTACTTGATTCTACAAACAAGTTTATAAGGAAGCCGATTCTTGCTGTCAGAGGATCGGCTTTTTATATGTCAGAATATTCAAATCAACGTATAATTACAAAGAGAAAGTACGCCATGGCTATTGCAGAACAGGAAATAATAAACGAAACGAAGATTGAGAAACAGGATAAAAATGCAGCAAAACAGATTCTGCTTGATGAAGCTAAGCTTGGGCTGTTGCTTACGGAAAAAGGAATCAATTACAACAGTGAAGAGATAAAGAAGTTTCAGGATCAGTTTGAACAGACTTCCGATTACCATCGTCATAAAGGGGTGACAAATTTAACGCTTCCAAATGGCTTTACTGCTCGATATTTGAGCGGTTACAGCCGATATACTCCCTATTCGCTTGTTGTTGAAGAGGGTGGGGTTGTGTTATATGATGACGGTAAACGTCTTGGATTTGTTACGTTTCCCGTGACTCATCCTATAACAGAGAAGTTGCTCAGTAACGGCGAGAAGTTCCGTCATATTGCCAATGTCAGTGAGGAAGGCGGTATCAGTGTGGCCTACAGTTCCGAATGTTCGCTGAAAGACAGGGGTGAAGATTGCTTGTTCTGCTCAATCAATGAACGGGCAAAAGATGGCGTTCTGAACAAAGTGCTCATCAAATCCCCCAAACAGGTTGCCGAGGCATATCATCTTGCTCGTCAGGCTGGAGTGGGGAATTTCTTTCGTCTGACTGGAGGGTTTGTTCCTGAGCGAAGGGAGCTTGAATACTACATTGATGTGGCTGAAGCCATAAATGAACGCTACAGCTCTTTTTATGGGGTAGGTATTATTGGCGCTCCAGCAGACTTTTCAGTTTTAACCAAATATAAGGAAGCTGGATTTACCAATATCTCTCACAATATGGAGGTTTGGGACAAAAATATTTTTGCAGCTATTTGCCCCGGCAAGGAGAAACGCAATTCCGGTTGGCAGCATTGGGTCGACTCTCTTGAATACGCTGTTGAAGTTTTTGGTCAGGGAAATGTTCATTCCAACATCGTTGGCGGACTTGCGCCCTTGGAGTCAACTCTCGAAGGGATTGAGTATCTGGCATCAAAAGGGATAGTTTGCCATTTCAGTGTCTTTCATCCTGAAAAAGGGACCCCGCTTGAAGGGTATCGTAGTCCCGAAGCATCATGGCATTGGAAGTTGCTCGACAAGGCAACCGATATTTTTATTCATTATGGTTTTACGACACTGCAAATGTATAGCGGTCCTGCTTCCGGCCCGCATAGTGGCCAAGTGTTTCAAATAAAAAAAGGTGAATTTGAAGGAGACAGACTTGCTCAGTATAAATATCCATCTCTTGATTGAATCCTTATAGCAAAACAACTCGATCTATAATGTCAGTCCTACGGCAGGCCTTGCTGTTACCATTTTTCAGATTGATCAAGGGGATTTTGATGATGAAGGACTAAGGCCATGGCAATATCCCTGATTGCCAACCATATGTATGCAGAACTACGGAAGCTATCAGTCAATTGTATATAAAAAAATAACATACGGAGATATAATAATGAGCCACTCTGAGGTCAAGACCGAAATCCTGAAATACATTCTGGATGCGAAATATGGACTACTGAACTATGTGCGAAGTGATCAGAGCCCTATATCAAGGACTATAGGAAGCTTCGCACCGGATGGAGAGAACCTCTTTTTCTCCACCGGCAAAGAGAGTTCAAAAGTTCGTGAAATTGAAAAAAACAATCGGGTATCATTTTTCTTTGAACATGACAATCAAGCTCCTGAAAGCTGGAAGAGCCTTCTTTTGATTGGTGATGCTGAGCCTGTGAGTGTTGGCTCTGCTGTTTATGATACAGCTGTCGAGCGTCTTGGCGCCAAAAGTCCCCGTTTCAGGGAACGTATCGCAAAAGGTGATTTGGCGAATGCTGTCATATACAGGATAAAGACCAGTGAATTAGAATATCTCAATCGCAGTAATGGAAATACTCCTCTTCAGAAGATTGCTGTGAGAGAGTTATGATGAACAGTGTGGCAAGAGCAACCCATGAACATAATGGTCGTAAAAGTGCCGGGCCTACTGCTCTGATTACGCCTATAAATGGAGGGCTTGGCAGTGTGGTGAGTATTTCTGGTGATAGACCTCAACACATCCCCGATACCCGTCCTGTAAAGCTTTCCATTAAAAATCTTGTGGTAGGTTACCTCGACAATCAGAGCGGCCAAACCACTGTGGCGGTTGACAAGGTGACACTTGATGTTCGGGAAGGAGAATTTGTTTCGATCGTAGGGCTCTCCGGCTGTGGCAAGTCAACCTTTTTGAATGCGATAGCTGGACTTGTCAAACACCAGTATGGTGAAATAAGGGTCAATGACCAGCTTGTGACTTGCCCGGGAAAGGATAGAGCTGTAGTATTTCAGAAAGCATCGCTTCTGCCATGGAGAAAGGTTGGCCGTAATATCACGTATGGACTTGAACTGAGCGGCATGAAGCCGGCTGAGGCAAGAGAAAAGGCAAGCTACTTTGTGAATCTGATCCGTCTGAACGGATTTGAGCACCATTATCCGCACCAATTGTCGGGAGGAATGCAACAGCGGGTTAATCTGGCACGTGCTTTGGCCTGTGATCCAGAGGTGCTGCTTTTGGACGAGCCGTTTGCCGCTCTTGATGCCATTACCCGTGAGCTTATGCAGAATGAGCTGTTGGAGTTATGCGAAAAGGTAGGCAAGACTGTTGTAATGGTTACTCATCAGATTGATGAAGCGCTGCTGCTATCCGATCGCGTTATCATTTTTTCTTCACGTCCAGCCCACATCCTTGATGATATCCGAGTTCCCTTTCCTCATCCCCGTAAAGGTCATATCAAGGATTCAGAAGAGTTCCGTGGCTTGATGAGTCGTATCTGGAATATCATAGAAGGTAATGCAAACATTGGGGGAGGGATATGAGAAAAGTGACAGTATTGCCAAAATCAAAGGTGGCAAAAAGGGAGAAAATTATCAACCTGTTGCTTGGATCAAGTGTCATTATTCTCTTTCTGATAGGTTGGGAGCTGCTTTTTCAATGCAAACTTGTCAATCCACTTTTTATCAGTTCGCCCTCCCGAGTAGTATTTGCCGAGATAGCAATTATCAAGGATGGTACGTTGCTCAAGCATTTTCTTGTAAGTGCCAAAGAATTTGGTTTCGGCTATCTTGCGGCAATTATTTTTGGGTTTCCTTTTGGAATCATGTTGGGATGGTTCAAACTCCTGAAAGCCTCATTTGGTCCTTTTATTGCTGCATTACAGGCAACTCCCCGTATTGCCTTGATGCCACTCTTTATTATCTGGTTTGGATTGGGCATTACAGCCAAAATTGTGGTTGTACTGTTAAGTGCTATTTTCCCGCTGATTGTTAATCTTCAGGTCGCCATGAGTACGATTGATCCTGATCTTGTTCATGTTGCCCGGGCCTACGGTGCTGGTCGTTGGCAGATATTTCGAAGTATTGCGTTACCTACCTCATTGCCGTTTCTGATTACCGGGCTTCGCCTTGCCGCAGGGCGTGGTCTCTTAGGGGTTATTGTGGCTGAGGTGTTTGGCGGATCAGAAGGTATCGGTTACATGATTGAGTATGCCGGATCTACGTTCCAGACTGACAAGGTTTTTGCCGGTGTGCTGGTTGTGGCGGTAATCGGGATTTCACTTGATGTGTCGCTTGATCGTCTCGGTCGCCATTTCGACCGATGGCGTTCTGATACAGCAGTTCACTGAGAATTTATCAATAAAAACATGAGAAGGAGTGTTGTTGTAATGATGACAGGAAACAGAATAAAAATTATTTCACTGCTTTTGCTCTCCATACTTGCAGGGGGTTGTGTAAAGAAAACTGAAGAATCGTCCGGAGTGGGCGCGAAGCCTAAAACCGTTGTCAGGTTTGCCACCAACGCCGGCAACTTGCCCATAAACTTTGGTATTGCGAAAGGTTATTTCGCAAGAGAGGGGATTGATCTGCAAGTCGTAACCATTTCAGGGGGCGTTGAGGCGGTCACAGCTGCAGCCGCAGGTGAGGCGGATTTGGGTGGAATGGGTTCGCCTATACTTGTGGGAGCTGTGGCGGGCGTGCCGATTACTATTATTGCTTCGCCACCAGCCTCAGGGCAGCATTTTGTCTTGGTCTCAAAACCTCAATACAAGAGCTTTGCTGAGTTGAAAGGTAAACCGGTCAGCCCTGGTTCTCCCGGTCAAGGTACAATTCAGGCTTTCAATGTTATAGCGAAAGCCAAGGGATTCAAGCCTTCAGATTTCCAGTATGTTAATGCAGGCACCAGTGGCAATGCCTTGGCCGCGCTCCAGACAGGGAAAGTTGAAGCCGTCATAACCTCGGAAATTGTTGGTGTCAAAGCAGAACTTGAGGGATTTGGAAAGGTACTGGAGTCTGCTGCAGATTACTTTGGTCATTATCAGCACTCGTTCATATTTGCAACGAAGAGCTTCATTCAGGAAAAACCAGAAACCGTCAGGGGCTTTTTGGCTGCTTATCGCAAGACCGTCGACTACCTCAAAGCCCATCCTGATGAGGCCATTGAGTTTGCCATAAAAGAGTTGCATCAGGATGAGATACCCTATAAAAAATTGTATGCAAAAGAGATACCTGCTTGGGATACCAGTGGGCGTATAGATTTTGTTGGAACTGAGCACGCTCTTACGATTCTTAAAGATCTGGGCGATATAGATCCAAAGTCTCAGGTTACGGCTCATCAGATTGTCGATGAGCAGTTTATTCCTCAATAAAGTAGTAAAACAAATATCATGTCCGGAATACGGATTGTCGGCTCTCATATCAGGAATCAATGGTTCTCCTATTTTGCAGGTATCAGCATGGTTGCTGCTGGCAGCCTTTTTGCTACACAGATTCCACGTTTGATAGGAAGCGTTACAGACAGCTTGCGTGATGGTACTCTTGGTACTTCTGAAATGGCAGGTTATGTGGGCTTGATTATTTTGATTGGTGTCGTTCGGGTTGGTACAGGCTGGGGAGGACGCGTGATTGTCCATCATAAGGGGCGCGAACTGACCTATAACTTGCGAAAACAGTTATTTGAAAAATGGGGAACCCTTTCACCATCATACTATCATCGTCATAGTGTGGGTGATATGATTTCCCATGCGTTAAGCGATGTGGAGGTTGTGCGTGAGCTTGTTTCTCAGGGAATCAATCAGGCAGTAAGCGGGCTAGCTATGCTACTCGGAGCAGCCTATCTTATGGCCGTGCATGTAGATTGGAGGTTGACGCTTGCAGGTCTTGGCCCACTTCTGCTTATACCCCTGCTTGTCAAGTGGCTTGGGCCCCAGATCAGAGTTCAATCTCAACGTTCCCAGGAGGCGCTTGGTGCTATGGCACAGACCACAGAGGAGGTTATCGGAGGTATTCGCGCAGTCAAGGCCTTTGGTACAGAGCATGTTGTTATCAGCCGTTTTGAAAACAGAGTAGATACAATAGTTAAGGAAAAGATGCGTTTTGTGCGTCTTTCTGCATTGTTTGCTGCACTGGTTCCCCTGATGGTTAATTTTGGGTTTGTTTTTGTGCTTGGATATGGTGGTTATTTGCTGACCATGAAAACAATTTCTCTTGGCGATTTTGTTGCTTTCACCCTTTATGTGACATTGTTGCGCCAGCCATTAGAGCAATTGGGTAATGTGCTTAACATCGTTCAACGTTCGATTGCCTCCTTGAACAGGATAGATGAACTTCTTCATGTCGTTTCCGATGTACTCGACAGAAAAGACCAATTATTAGACCGTCCATTGAAGGGAGCTCTTGAAGTTAAAGGTCTGACCTTTCGCTATGCAGGGATTAAAATTGATGTGCTGACCGATATATCATTTTCGGTCAAGCCTGGCCAAACGCTTGGCATCATTGGGGCTATGGGAAGTGGAAAATCCACCCTGGCCGATCTTCTTCTGCGTTTATATGATCCCCCTGAAGGAACCGTGTTTATTGATGGCGAGGATATTCTGAACTATCCGCTTGCACGCCTCCGAGATGGCATCGCTTATGTGCCTCAGGATGGCTTTCTCTTTTCCACGACTGTGCTTGAAAATATTGGTTTTTCGGATGAATATCCAGATCGTGAAAAAGCAGAACACTGTGCAAAAATTACTGCAGTTCATGAAAATATCAAATGTTTTCCCGAAAAGTATGATACGGAGATTGGTGAAAGGGGAGTGCGGCTCTCTGGTGGCCAGAAACAGCGTATAGCTATTGCCCGTATGATCTACAAGAATGCGCCGTTCCAGATCATGGATGACTCGTTGAGTGCTGTTGATACCCGTACAGAACGCCGTATTTTACTTAATCTTCGTGAGTTATCAACCGCACTCCCGGATTCTGAAGGGGCAAAGGCCACTATCATCATTTCTCACCGCTTGAGTGCTGTTCAGCATGCTGATGAAATAGTTGTATTTGAAGATGGTCGCATCGTAGAACGGGGTAATCATGCCGAATTGATGGCCCAGAGCGGGATATATGCCGAGTTGTGGTTCATGCAGTCTGGCCTTGCTGATGAAAGTGATGCACAGCGAAAAAGGGATACTTCGGAGCCGAACCTTGATGTTGAGATGGAAGCCCTTGAAGCAGGTAGAATGGAGGAGGTTTTATGAGTGGGCAATCACAAACCCGGGGTGCATTTAAGACATTGTTTCCCTATATCAAATCTCATCGAAAGAGGTTAGCGTTAGTAAGCACTTTGGTGGTGGCAGTGGTAATTATTGATCTGGTGCAGCCGTTGCTAGTCAAAGAGGCAATTGATCGTTATGTGACAGTCTCCCGACCGGATTCCGGAGCGATTTTGCTTATGGCATTGAGCTATCTTGGGCTAGTGCTTATGTCCTTTGGACTGACCTATTATCAGGACATTGTTTTGCAACAGATTGGGCTATCGATTGTTCGTTCTATACGAATTGACCTTTTCAGGCATATTCAGCATCTTGCCCTCCGCTATTTCGATCAAAATAGTCCTGGTCGTATTATCACCAATGTGGTCAGCGATACCGAAGCACTCAATAACTTTTTTACACAGTTTTTGGCCAATACGCTTCGAGGTACTTTTTCTCTTTTGCTGATCATGTTTTTTATGTTGCGTTTGAACGTTGTCATAGCGCTCTATTGCTTTCTTCTGGTTCCTCCAGTTGTGTTTTTAGCCTTCTATTTTCAAAGTAAAATTCGCACCATCAACACCGAAGTTCGTCATCGGCTCGGCGTGCTTATCGGATTTCTAGCTGAGAATCTGAGCGGCATGGCAATTGTTCAGATTTTTCATCAGGAGGAAAAGCAAAGAAAACTATTGGAGGAGCGCAATAAAGCCCTGCTTGAATGGACTATTCGGGAAAATCGGTGGTTCCTGCTCTTTTTTAATATTACAGAGTTGTTGGGAGACCTATCGATTGCTGCTCTCATCTGGTTTGGTGGTAAAGGGGTGATTGGAGGAACAGTTTCTTTTGGAGTTTTGTATGCCTTCATAGGCTATATCCGCCGTTTTTTTCAGCCGATAAATACGATATCTCAACAGATGAATACGCTCCAGTCTTCTATTGTTGCCTCTGACCGTATCAGTCGTACTCTCCAGGAAATCCCTGATATCCAAGAAGCTGTAGATGCAAAAGCACCGGAGGTAACCGGCCTGATTATGCTTGACGGTGTTTCTTTTGCCTATCGTCCTGGTCATCCTGTGCTGAACGATATTCATATGATAATTCATCCAGGAGAGCGTGTTGGTTTTGTTGGCGCTACCGGAGCTGGTAAAACCTCCATCATGAATCTGGTTACCAGGTTTTATGATGTTACCTCTGGTGCTTTGATTATTGACGGAAAGGATATTCGTGAGTGGCCTTTGGATGTCCTTCGCCGTTCAATTGGTATTGTTCAGCAGGATGTAACACTTTTTTCCGGCACTATTATTGATAACATCCGTTTTTTTCAGACTGATATCTCTGAAGAGCGGGTCAAGGAGGCTTGCAGATTGGTTGGAGCTGAACCATTTATTCTGCGCCAATCTTTGGGGTATGCAACAATTCTTTCGGAGCGAGCCAGCACCCTTTCATCGGGCGAACGGCAACTGCTCTCTTTTGCACGTGTCTTGATATTTGATCCACGCATCCTGATTCTTGATGAAGCAACAGCAAGCCTTGATTCACGCACCGAAGAGGTTCTTCAGAAAGCGATTCACCGCGTATCGGCTGGCCGCACACTGCTTGTTATTGCCCATCGTTTGTCAACAGTACAGCAGATGGATACTATTTGTGTCTTGGATAAAGGGCGAATTGTGGAGATGGGCGCTCCTGGTGAATTGATCAATCAGCAGGGCCACTATTGGCGTCTGCATCAGGCGGGAATGCTGCTTGAGGAAGTAGCGTAATAATAATAAACAGAAGTGAATAACTGTAACTTGCTTTGCTATGAGTAGTCGTTGTTACTGGTATAGCTTTTTTATGGTATACAATATGCCGTTAAGAGGGGGTTTATAAATTCAATTTTCTTCTTTATCTATTGTGTACAAAGTAGGCTCTCTTTATTTAAGAGATAAAATATCTTGCAACTCTGATATATCATTGAATCTCATGTTGAATGGTTGTTGTCTATGCTGATTAAATGTTCGGCATTTAAATTTTCTTTATGTAGTGTTGATTAATATAAAGCAATTAAGAGAGAGGCCGCTTTTTTTTCAGAAAATCGGCTTTTTGTTTTTTTACAATAATCATTGCACATCTATCCAGACTTAACAGGATTAGATATCAGTTGAGTGTGTTCGTGATATTTAGATCGAGGATGAAACGCTTCCAGTTTTCAAGATTAAGGTGGCATAAAAAACAAAACTTCTCACAAGGGTCATAAAATTGATTCGGAGGATGATCTCCTCCCTGTTAATGGTCATCAAGGAACGAGTATCAGAGGATTCATTAAGTATTGCTAACAAGGATCATTCAAATGAGTTTAAAGCAAGGCAAACATATTGCCATTTATGGCAAGGGTGGAATTGGAAAATCGACAACAACGTCAAACATCAGTGCTGCTCTTGCCGATGCTGGCTACCGGGTTATCCAGATTGGTTGCGACCCTAAGAGCGATTCAACAACCATTCTGCGTGGGGGGAACGATCTTCCAACTGTGCTTGATACGCTGCGTGAGCAGAGTAAGGTAAGACTTGAGGATATTTCCGCTGTCGGTTTTGGCGGTGTTCTTTGCATTGAGGCAGGTGGTCCGGTTCCGGGAGTTGGATGTGCTGGTCGAGGCATTAACGCCGCAGTTGAGCAGCTTCAGGAATTGCACGTTTTTGATGAGTTCAAGCCTGATTTTGTGCTCTACGATGTCCTTGGTGATGTCGTTTGCGGGGGCTTTGCTGTACCGATTCGCGATGGCCTTGCTGATCGCGCTTTTGTAGTAACCTCGTCGGACTTTATGTCAATTTTTGCTGCCAACAACCTTTTTAAGGCGGTTAACAAATATGCGCCTTCTGGCGGAGCGCGTCTTGGCGGCATTATTGCGAACAGTATTCTTGCAGCTTATGCACCGGCGCTCATCGATGATTTTGCTGGTAAAACAGGTACTCATGTGATTGGTTATGTCCCTCGTTCTTTGGTTGTCGCACAGAGTGAATTGTATGGCAAAACTGTCATTGAGGCAGCCCCTCAATCCGAACAGGCTCAGGTTTACAGGAACCTGGCTAAATACATCGACGAGAATGAAGAGTCGGTTATTCCAAAGCCACTCAATTCGCCTGAGCTTAAGAAGTGGGCACGAGAGTGGGGTGACAGGATATTTGAGGTTGAAACTGGTGTGGTGCACGAAATGGCCTCTATTTAATTTGAACATATTATGAGTCCATTACGTGCAAAAGCACCTCGCAGCCGAGAAAAGCGCCTCGACACTCTCGGTGCCTGGTTTGGCCCTGTTTCCATTGCATCTAAAGAGTTTGCCAGCGATGAAATAGCCCAGCGCATCAGAACCTTTGCTCAGAGCAGCAACGATGATCTGCTTTATGCGTTGCGCATCCTCTCAGGGATACGAAACAGTGTCACTATTATTCATGGCCCGCGCGGTTGTGCTGCCGCAGGACTTTATCATACCGCAACTGGCAGCAATACCCGCTGGGTCGTTACAAATCTTGATGAGCGCGATACGATTATGGGGGCAGACGGCAAGTTGCGTAAAAGTATTTTAGCATTGTATTATCGATATCATCCTTCTGTTGTATTCATTGTCGGTAATCCGGTGATTGCAATCAATAATGATGACATTCAGTCGGTTGTCGAAGAGTTGCATGAGGAGCTTGAACTTCCGATAGTGCCGGTTTATGTGACTGGGTTTTCCTCACAAAATGCTGTTTCCGGGTATGATACGGCGTTACATTCCTTGTTGAAGTATCTCTCAGGAAATAATGCGTCAACGAAAAAAAATGAGACGATCAATCTTCTTTCGGTAGCAGAACATCCGCTCGACAGAAAAGAGGCTCTGAATCTTTTAGCTCTCATTGGCCTCGAATTGAATATTATTCCGGATGATTCCACGATTGAACTGTTTCGATCCGCAGTTGCTGCAAAAGCCTCTATTCCATTATGCCCCGATGCGTCGGAGTACCTCGGTTTAATTCTACAGGAAAAATATGGGGTACCGCTCATTAAGGTGTCACGTCCTGTTGGTGTTAAGGGAACAGGCCGATGGCTTAAGTCTATTGCGGCCTTTCTTGGAAAGGAGAGTGTCACCGAAGAACTCCATACACGCAAAGCCGCTGAAACAGCTCGGCAACTGGGTGATTTTTCTCTTAAAGGAATCAAGGTCTATATATCGTTATCGTCGGCTAACGCTTTCAGTGTGCTTGAGCTTGTCGAAGAGCTGGGTGGGGAAGTTAATGGCCTTACCATTACACACCTTGACAGATTGCATATCCCGTATCTTGATGAGCTGACCACAAGGAGTCCCTCGCTCCAGATTCATGTTTCTGATGGTCAGGCCTTTGAAGAAGTTTCGATCCTCCGCAAACTTTCCCCTGATCTTTATCTCGGCGATTCTACCCATCTTGGTCAGGTTGCGCGTCTGGGCATTCCCGTGATTTCATTAGAATCTTTTGCCCTTGTTGGTTACAGCGGTGTTGTTCGTCTGGTTCGATGCATCAAAACAGCATTGGCAAACGGCTCTTATGAGCTTTCATTGGCAGAGGTTTCTTCGCCCTATCATGAGGCATGGTTTCGCCGCAGCCACAACTGGCATATCAAGCGGGAGGTCAAATAGTATGGCGCATCATTTGGAAGCATCTCGTAACTCATGCGCCTTGCATGGAGCCTTACAGCTTTTTGAAGCGATAGATGGCGTAGTTCCTGTTATTCACAGTACCTCGGGATGTGGTGTACAGCATTACCTGGGAGTAACACGTTTGTCAGGAGGAAACGATACTTTTGGCAGTCCGCCGGTTTCATCCAGCAATATCAAACAAAAACATGTAGTGTTTGGCGGAGGGTCCCGTTTGCGTGAACAGCTCAAAAACACCGTGAAGGTGGTTCAGGGTGACCTCTATGCTATCGTTACCGGGTGCTCAACTGAAATGGTTGGCGATGATATACCGGCGATGGCCAAGGAGGGGCGAGATCAGGAGTGGCCAGTCATATACACTAATACTCCTGGCTTTGGTGGTGATGTCCATCACGGATACCATTTGGCTGTTAAAGCATTGATTGAACAACTGCCGGATATCGTTAAAAGCCAGGAAAAGATTCCTTCTGGACTAATAAATATCTGGGGTATTATTCCGAATCAGGATCCCTTCTGGCGGGGCAACCTCCAGGAGGTGGGGCGTCTGTTGGAAGGAATTGGCTTAGTGCCAAATCTGCTTTTGGGAAGTGGTCAGAATGTTGCTTCATGGCAACGTGTGCCCGGAGCACTCCTTAATCTGGTTATTTCTCCCTGGGGAGAGTTTCCAGCGCGACTTCTGGAAGAGCGCTACGCTACTCCTTCGATTACCTTCGAAGGAGTTCCTGTTGGCACTGCTGCATCGATATTGCTTCGTCGTCTGACTGACCAACTGGAGCTTGACCCGATTCGGACAGAAGCGTTTATCACCCGGGAGGAATTACGTCTGAATCAGCAGTTTGCCCGTTTGGCCGACACTTATTACCGTGCAGGGTTTCAGCGTGAATTTGCGTTGGTTGGCGAAAGTGCGCAGGTAATTGGTATCGGAGAGTTTCTCGTCAAGAGTTTTGGCCTGTTACCACGTACGCTGGTGATTACTGATAATCCTTCTGAATCAATACGGGAGGCGCTGGATAGTCGCCTTACGACGATTCTTCCTGGATACCACACCGATGTGCTATTCAGTGAAGATAAATCTGAGATAGCTGATGTTGTAAGAGCCGGGGAGCCTGGAATCATTTTGGGAAGTAGCCTGGAGCACTGCCTGGCCCTGGAGTTGGGAGTTCCTTTTCTTGCACTCTCTTTTCCGCTGTTTGATCGTATCGTACTTGAACGGGCTTATGCTGGTTACCGTGGAGCAGCCGTTCTGCTTGAGGATCTGGGAAGTGCCATGATTGCTGGCAGTAAATACATAAACGAAGCCTCATAATGGAGTTGGTATGGATATCATAAAAGCAAAAGAGTTGCACAAGACATTCAAGCTTAAGCACGGTCAAGAGGTAAACAATCACGGCGTCATAGCAAATGAAATTGAGGTTCTGAGCGGTTTTGACCTGAATATAAAAAAAAATGAATTTCTGGTACTTGTAGGTCCGAGTGGAAGTGGTAAATCAGTATTTCTTGATTTAGTTGGCGGGTTAAGTACCCCTACAAGTGGGGTCGTCTATCTTGACGGCAAACCTGTAGAAGCGCCAAGTGCGAAAACAGGGTATGTGTTTCAGCAGTATGCGCTTTTCCCATGGCGAACCGCTCTATCGAATATTGAATTCGGGCTTGAATCACGAGGGGTTGATAAGGAGGAGCGGGTTAAGGTTGCCCGAGAGTTGCTTTCCCTGTTTGGTCTTTCTGATTTTGAAGACAGATTTCCTTACCAGCTATCGGGTGGGATGCAGCAAAGGGTTGCCATAGCTCGGGCACTTGCCACCAAACCCGAAGTGTTGCTGATGGATGAGCCCTTTGCGGCTCTCGATGCCCAAACGAGGGAAATTCTCCAGAACGAACTCATTCGGATTTGGGAGGGTACCAACACCACGGTAATCTTTGTAACCCACAGCATTGATGAGGCGGTATTTCTTGCAGACAGAGTTGCCGTTGTTACTGCACGTCCCGGCAGGATAAAAGAAATTATCGACATTGATCTCCCAAGACCAAGAAACGGGGATGTCAGATCCAGCATTGAATTTGCGGCTAACCGACATAAGGTTTGGGGTGCGCTCAAGGCTGAAGTAAATAAAGCTCAACAGGACTGGAAACTTGCTCCGGTATTTGCCGAGTAACAGCGATTATTTTAATTCAAGAATCAAGGAGAGAGAGTATGTCGGAAGAACTGGTTGCACCTTCTGAGATCGCACTGAAAATCCGATCCTGGAATTTTGACAGTTATGTAAAACAGGTTGAACATCTCCTGAAAGGCTTGAACAACTGGGCCCAGGGTATTCCGTTGGTGCTTGTTTTTTTTGCGATATGGGAAGCTTTGCCAAGACTTGGTATCATCGATCCGTTGTTTCTGCCAACATTTTCAACAACGATCAAAACATTGTTCGACTTAACCGTAACGGGAAAACTCTTACTCCATGTAGTGGTCAGTCTGCAAAGAGTCTCTCTTGGATTCGGGTTGGCAATCATTGTCGCAGTACCCCTTGGCTTTTTGATGGGATGGTACAACAAATTTGAGAGATATACTGACCTGTTAGTACAGAGCCTGAGGAACATTTCAACCTTTGCCCTTTTACCCATATTTCTTCTTGTATTAGGGCTTGGTGAACCGTCGAAGATTGCAATAATATTCTATGGAGCCAGCTGGCAGCTTTTGATGAACACGATGAGTGGAGTTAAGAGTGTTGATCCGATTTATATAAAAGCAGCAAAATCTATGGGTCTCTCAGATTGGGATCTTTTCAGGAAAGTCATTCTTCCTGCAAGCATACCCTCCATAATTATTGGCGCAAGACTTGGAGCGAAAATTGCTCTCATGGTTGTCATAGCCGCCGAGATGATTGGAGCCAAGTCCGGTCTTGGATTTTTCATCCAGAATGCTCAGTTCAATTTTATGGTGCCGGAAATGTATGCCGGGATATTGGCTCTTGCCTTACTGGGACTGCTTATCAATTACCTGCTTGTCTGGTTTGAAAAGAAAACCACCTCATGGAAGGGCGAAGCAGGTAACTCAATTTTTGGTTAACAAAGAGAGAAGTCAGGATATGCATCATCGCACAAAATTTTTGTTGCTGCTTTTCATTATCGCAGCTCTTACAGGAACAGGATATTTTTTCTTTGCAAAAGGCAAGGAGGTAAGCTGGCCTGTTACGATCCGGGTTCTTGACTCATCAACGCCATCGGATTGGGAGATCGCAAGCAAATTAACAGGAAGGGATCTTCTGGCTGATGAAGGCGTTAAGCTTGATAAAATATCCCTGGCGCAGGGTTCGGGGGGCACCATATCGATCCAGTCGCTTTTGGCAAATAATGTGGATTACGCAAGTTCAGCATGGCCAGCATGGATCAATGCCATTGCCAGCGGCGGCAAAATAAAGGCAGTGACGACGGGTATGACCACATCCAAAAATTATCCAGGCAATGGCCTGGTGGTTCTGCAAAACAGCACTATCCGGTCAGTAAAGGAGTTAGCAGGGAAAAAAATTGCTGTTAATGTTCTTGGAGCATCGGCTGATTATGAAATACGGCAGTATCTCAGGCAAAATGGTCTTTCCATTGATCTTGTTGAGTTAGTTGTTGTGCCCTCAGCCCAGATTGAGCAGGTACTGAGAAGTGGACAGGTTGACGTAGCTGCCTGGACAATGGGTGGTGGGCTTGAGTATGAAATTGCAATGCATCAAGGGGGGCTCAGAGAACTGCCAGGCACAAGAAGATACGATATCAGGGGGCAAACCATAACCATGGGGAGTGGCTTCAGGGAGGATTTTATAAACAAACATCCTGATACGGTCAGCCATTTTGTCAGTGTTGTTGAAAAATCAAAACGCATTATCTGGGATGAATTTCAGAAAGATCCTGAGAGGGTAAAAAAAGCTTATGCTGCAATTTCTGAAGCTAAAGGCGGTAACTCTCACCTTGCAAACTATTACAGGCCAACATTTTCACCCGATTATCCCTTCCCTACTGACAAGGATATTCAGTGGTGGATCGATATTCTGACATCTGAAGGGAAGTTGAAGCGTGGGCAGATTTCTCCTTCCGCTGTTTATACCAATAATTACAATCCCTATTTCACGAAATAAGTTATGAGAAAAGCAACGGTGTTCTCTTTTCTCATTTTCCTTAGGAGAGACTCAATGAACAAAACCCTGATTTTTATTTCAGTAGCTGTTATTACCGTGATTATCGGAGGGAGTGGCTGGTTTGTTTTTAATAAGAGACATCAAAATGCCGAACCTGTTGCAATTCGAGTGCTTGAATCTTCAGTTCCCACAGAGTGGGAGCTTGAAAAAAAATTGACGGATAGAGACATTCTTGTTGAAGAAGGGGTAAAATTGAAACCGATATACAATGTGCAGAGTGGAGGTGGTACCGTTTCGCTTCAGGCACTCTTGGCAAATAACGTCGATACTGCTGGTTCGGCCTGGCCAGCGTGGGTCGAAAAGCATCCTCTTGCTGTCAGCAAGTACATTCGTGCTTATGCTATATCCCGGCGCATAATTTATGATGAGTGTAAGAAAAATCCTGATCGGGTAAGAAAGGCTTATGCCGATATCTCTGTGGAGAAAGGCGGCAATCCTCGTTTGGCGAAGTACTATGAAGCATCCAGTTGGACACCGAAATTTCCGCTCATTGTTAGCCAAAGATCTCCACTGGTGGATTGATCGATTTATTGAAGATGGATTACTGAAACCAGGACAGATAAAGCCATCAGATATTTATACGAATGAATTCAATCCGCTGTTTAAGAAATAATAGCAACGATAGATGATTTTTTTAACAGCCCGATGAACGTGTCATGAAAAACATAAAAATTGTTGGTATAGCTCTTGCACTCGCTGTTCTTGTTGTTGCAGCTTTTTGGTGGTTTTATTCCCCAAAATCGCAGAACACTGAACCTCTTTTCTCAATAAGGGTAAGCGATTCTTCAGCACCCAATAACTTTGAATTGGCAAAAAAGCTGACGGGAAGGGATATTCTTGCCGAGGAAAAAGTGTTGCTAACGCCAATCACGATACAGGGGGCAGGTGGCGGTACAGTAACAATGCAGGCATTACTGGCAAATAACATTGATGTAGCCGGAGGCTCAATTTCCATCTGGGTTAATGCTGTAAGCAAAGGGGCGAAAGTTAAGCTTTTGTTGCCGGGCTCTGTGACTGAGGAACCCGACCATTCAGGCCTGCTGGTACTTGATGGGAGTCATATTTTTACCATTAAAGATCTGGTTGGCAAAAAAATTGCTGTTAATGTGCTCGGTGCCGAAGCTGATTTTATTATCAGAGCTTTCCTTAAGCAGAACGGTTTGACAGTCAATCAGGTGGAACTGGTTGTTGTACCTGCTGAAAATCAGGAGCAGGTTCTCCGGAGTCGACAGGTTGATGCCATTGCATGGACTACCAGCGGAGGTACCCAATTCGAACGCACTCTGGAACACGGAAGCGTGAGAAGGATTCCAGGCACAAGCAGTTTCGAAACTCGAGGTAATCTGAATTTGCTGACCACTGGCGAAGGTTTTTTGGAAAAGTTCATCAGGGAACATCCGGATGCCGTCCTGCGCTATTTGAGAGCAGTTGATGGAGCGCGGCACATCGTATGGGAAGAGTATCAGAAAAATCCTGATCGTGTACGAAAGGTCTATGCTGAAATATCTGGAGCAAAAGGGGGAAATCCTGCTGTGGCAAACTATTATCGAGGCACTCGCTGGTCACCACAAAATCAATTTATTACCGACAGGGATATTCAGTTCTGGATTGACAAGTTTACTGAGGATGGACTATTGAAGCCAGCTCAAATCAAGCCTTCCGATATTTATACGAATACATTTAATCCGCAGTACAAAAAATAATAGAAGAGTGAAGCCCTACGACGCCACTAATCATGGTAAATATATTTCTAAATCAAAGAAGAGTTCATGCAAGCCTTACTGAAGTTATTACAATTCTTGAGGCCGCATTGGCGTTTTGCCGTTATGGCGCCAGTATTGATGTTGTGCGAAGTTGTGCTCGACCTGATGCAGCCTCGCTTGATACAACGTATTATTGATTATGGTGTTGCTCGTTCTGATACTCAAGTGGTTTTGGGTACAGCATCATTGATGCTCTGTTTTATGGCTCTTGCGGGGCTTAGCGGTTTGGGTTGTGGATATTTTGCCGTTCGTGCAGCTTATGGGCTTGGTGGAGATTTGCGCGCAGCACTGTTTCGCAAGGTGCAATCTCTTTCGTTTGGGAATCTCGACAATCTTGAAACTGGAGCGCTCATTACCCGTTTGACCAGCGATGTTAACAAGATTCAAGAGATGGTTATGATGATGATGCGAGGTATGGTGCGAATGCCTCTTCTCATGCTTGGTAGTTTGGTGATGGCGGCTGTAATCAGCCCAAGGCTTGGGTTGATTTTTATTGTCATATTGCCCGCGTTGACTATAGCGCTGATAATGATCATCCGTAAGACCTTTCCACTCTATCGCCAGGTGCAGGAAGGGTTGGATGGCGTAAATACTGTGATGCAGGAGAATCTCGCTGGTGTTCGTGTTGTCAAGGCATTTGCTCGTACCGAGTATGAATCTCGCCGGTTTGCCCTCGCGAACAATATACTGGTTCAGCGTATGACGGATGCTGTTCGGATGAGTTCAAGGACTACGCCGGTCATGATGTTGACCTTGAATGTTGGAGTTGTAGCTGCTCTATGGATAGGGGTAGGAGAGGTTCAAATGGCTGGAATGCGTGTTGGTGAGCTGGTAGCGTTCATCAATTATCTCGGACAGGCTGTTATTACCTTGATGATGTTCAGCACGTTGACAATACAGATTTCAACTGCCCAGGCATCGGCAAAGCGGGTTCTTGAACTCCTCGAAAGTGAACCGATATTAATGAGCCCAGGTCATGAGATAAAGTTTGCTTCTCGGCCATCAGGAAAGGTGGTGTTTGATAATGTGAGCTTTAATTATTCTCCAGCCAATCCTGATCTGGTGTTGAAGAATATCAGCTTTGAGGCTGAGCCGGGTCAGACGGTTGCTATCCTTGGTGCAACGGGTTCTGGTAAGTCAACACTGGTGCAGCTGATTCCACGTTTTTATGATGTTTGCCAGGGTAGTGTGACTCTGGATGGTGTGGATGTGCGCAAGATTCCAGAAGAAGAACTTCGTCGTCATGTCGGTATTGCTCTGCAGGAGTCAATTCTTTTCAGTACGTCAATAAAAAATAATATCCGTCTGGGGGAGCCCGATGCGTCGTTCGAAAAATTATCAACTGCAGCAAGAAATGCCCAGGCCGATGAGTTTATTAGCAAGCTTCCCGACGGATACGAAGCGCTTGTGGGGCAACGCGGGGTGAACCTTTCAGGTGGTCAGAAGCAACGTCTTGCTATTGCCCGGGCATTGCTTGTGCAGCCATCAGTGCTGATTCTTGATGACAGTACCAGTGCGGTCGATGTGCATACTGAAGGACTCATCCAGGAGGTACTTGGACTTAACAGTTACCGGCAAACAAGGTTCATTGTGGCTCAACGCATCAGTTCAGTGTTGAATGCCGACAAAATTCTTGTGCTGGATAACGGAGAAATCATTGCTCAGGGAACCCACTATGAGCTTCTTGATGCTTGCGAAGTATACCGGGAGATTTATGATTCACAGACCGAAAATGGAGTAATAACCTATAGTGGCAACTAATTTTCAGGAAAAACAGCAGTCGGCACCACCCCTTATGGGGCGAATTGGAAACGCCCAAACCTATAGTGAAGTGCAGCGTCCTCAAAAAACGTTTGAAACGCTTCTTCGTGTCTGGTTTTATCTTCGTCGACAGAAAATCGCACTGATTTTTACTGCCATAATGGTTGTCGGTACGGTTTGCCTGGATCTCATAGGGCCGTTTCTGCTCGGTAGAGTTATTGATGGTCACATTATTACCCGCAACTTGAATGGCCTGTTACAAATTCTTGTGTTGATGCTCCTTGTTTATCTCTCCAGTGGGTCGCTCTATCTGCTTCAAAGTTATGTGATGGCAGGCGCAGCTCAGCGTACAATGCGGGATCTGCGTGCTGATCTTTTCAGCACGTTGCTGCATATGCCGCTCAATTTTTTTGACAGGCGTAGTCATGGTGAGCTGATGAGTCGCTTGACCTCTGATGTGGAAAATATCAACCAGGTTTTAAGTAATTGCGTAGCGCAGATTGTTTCGGGTTCATTGAGTACAGTTGGAGTAGCAATTGCAATGTTCTTTATCAATCCTCGTTTGGCAGCTGTGAGTGTCGTTACCATATCACTGTTGACGATTCTTGGTAATCGGTGGCTGGCCGCAAAAACGCGCATCAGGTTTCGTGTTCAGCAGGCTGCTTTGGGGCGTCTTTACGGATTTATGGAAGAGACTATCGGGGTGCAGAAAGTCGTTAAAGCCTACGGTCAGGAAAAGGCATTTACCACTCAGTTTGATGTGGTCAATGAAGATTTTCGTCATTCTGGTATCAGGGCACAGAGCTATAGTGGTTTAACTGGTCCGATGATGAATACCATTCACAACACCGCCTATGCTATTGTGGCTGGCGTCGGAGGCTATATGGCTGTTTTTGGCATGACGACGGTTGGCGTCATAGCCATGTTTATCAGTTATACCCGTCAGTTTGGACGGCCTATGAATGAAATTGCAATTCTTTACAATATGCTTCAGTCAGCTATGGCAGGTGCAGAGCGGGTTTTTGATATTATAGACGAAACTCCAGAGGTAGATGCACACCATGTTGATCTGGTTCAAAAAATTCAAGGAGATGTTCTTTTTGACTGCGTTTCATTCTCCTATCAGAAGGATGTTCCCGTTTTGAAAGAAGTTACTCTTCATGCTCGCCCGGGCCAGACGATAGCGTTGATTGGGCCAACCGGCGCAGGAAAAACCACCATTGTAAATCTATTGACCCGCTTTTACGAAACCGACAGTGGCAAAATTCAGATTGATGGGCGAGATATCCGTGATATTCCGAAGGTTGAACTGCGCCAACAGCTTGGTATTGTGCTTCAAGATACCTTTCTCTTTTCTGGAACAGTGAAAGAAAACATTCGTTACGGACGACTTGATGCTAACGATGAAGAGATTGTTGAGGCTGCTCGCCTTTCGAACGCTGATACCTTTATTCATCTCTTGCCGAATGGATACGATACCCTTCTTACAGAGCGTGGAAGTAATTTAAGCCATGGTCAGCGGCAAATGCTTGCTATAGCAAGAGCAATCCTGGCCGATCCGGCAATCCTTATTCTTGATGAGGCAACAAGCAGTGTGGATACTCGAACGGAGAGGCATATTCAGGAGGCTATGCACCGCCTGATGGAGGGACGTACCAGCTTTGTTATTGCACATCGGCTGAGTACCATTCGTGGCGCAGATAAGATTCTTGTCATCAATCATGGCGAAGTTACCGAGCGAGGTACCCATGCTGAGCTATTGGCGAAAAAAGGATTTTACTGGAGAATGTCTGTCAGCCATCAAGAGGAATCACCAAAGCCGGAAAGAGTTTTGCTGGAGGACGATGCTGCGATATGTGTCCTTGAAAATGAATTATAAAATGGAGAAAAATTATGGCTTGTACCTGTAACTATAAGGAGTTTCTTGAAGTGGAATGGTCAGTTCCAACCATTAAATCCAAAGAGTGTGCTGAGAGAGTCGGTATGGCTCTGGAAGAGATAGCCGACGTTCGGGGCGTCAGGGTGAACCTGCTGTTAAAAACGGTAACGGTCTGTTTTGATGATGATCGCCTTGGGTTACAGCAGCTTAAAGATGCGATGAGTAATGTTGGATTTCCAGCAGTTCTGGTTTAACGATGCCCATTTATCAAGAGTTTTCTCTTTAAGGATCCCCTCATGTCTGACCCTAACATATCGTCGCTCCCACAAAAAAATGTGGCAACTCTCGCATATAAAATCGGGAACTCCCTGTACTTGAACATTACCAACCGATGTTCAAATACCTGCATATTCTGTCCGAAGTTCGATAAGTACAAATTACATGGCAATGATTTATTCCTGAAGGCAGAACCCTCTTTCGAGGAGGTTATGATTGCTGTTGCTGATCCAAAGGGAATCAGTGAGATAGTATTTTGCGGATTTGGTGAATCGCTGATCAGACTGAGTCTGGTAGTGCGCATTGCACAAGAACTTAAACGGCGCTACAGCTATCCCATTCGTATCAATACAGATGGTCAGGCCAATCTTGTTCATGGTCGCAACATCATTCCGGAATTGGTTGGCTTGGTTGACTCTATTTCTGTAAGTCTCAATGCCCCCGATGCAGCTACCTATATGCGATTTTGTAATACCCCGTTTGGACGTGATGGATTCAAAGGGGTATGTGAATTTATTGTTGAAGCAAAGAAACATATTCCTCATGTGATTGCCTCTGCGGTGAATCTTCCTGGAGTCGACATAGATGCTTGCAGGGCTCTGGCTATCTCGCTTGGAGTACCGTTGAGAGTCCGTGAATTGCGTGGCGGGTAAACTGGAATGCGGTTAGGGGGCACCGGTATTCAGTAATGGTTAGCTCGTTTATGGTATGCAAGTTACCGCTTAATAGGGATTTATTTGTCATTATAATATGACTAAACTAAGAATTCAGATAGAGTTGTAATGGCACATCTTCTGTTGAAATTATTTCGATAGTATGCCTATGGTTTTGTTTTCAAAATAACCCCGATATAAAACGGAGCACCGTGGACGTGGACAAGATTATCATTAAAAATGTCGATAGGGTCTATCGTGTTAAAAGGGGAGGGAATAGAACCAAGGAATTTACCGCAATCAAAGGAGTCAACCTCAATGTGAAAAAAGGTGAATTCCTTACCATTGTCGGCCCAAGTGGTTGTGGCAAATCAACATTACTTGATATGCTTGCCGGTCTTGCTCCGGTAAAGTCCGGTGAAATATTTATCGATGGTAAGCTCATGGTCGGACCGGATCTGGATCGGGGGATTATTCTCCAGGGATATGCCCTGTTCCCCTGGAGGAGTGTACGGCAAAACGTTGAGCTGGGTTTGGAAATCAAGTGTGTTCCCAAAAAAGAGCGTGCTGCCATTAGTGATAAATATATCAATCTTGTTGGATTACAGGGATTTGCCGACCGTTTTCCTTATGAGCTTTCAGGTGGTATGAAGCAACGAGTAGCTATTGCCAGAGCCCTCGCTTATGATCCTGAAGTGCTCTTGATGGATGAACCTTTTGCCGCTGTCGATGCTCAGACCAGGGAGACATTGCAGGATGAGTTGCTTCTTATTTGGGAAAAAACAGGAAAAACTATTGTGTTTGTAACTCACAGTATTGACGAAGCTGTTTTTTTATCTGACCGTGTTGCTGTAATGACTATTAACCCTGGGCGAATCAAGGAGGTCGTGTCCATTCCGTTACCTCGACCACGCCATGGTATCCGAACATCAGCCGAGTTTAACAGAATTCGTCACCAGGTATGGAAATTACTCCAGAATGGTGATACAGTGAATGAAAAGAGCTATGCAGGTTGTCAAGATATAGCTGAGGTTATTTTTCCATCCGCAGTTCTCTGAGCCCCGGGTTTATTTTTTTCTAATCACCTTGACGGTTGAATAATACTATTACAATGAACAGAAGAGTGATTCGCATACTTAGACAACGAATATCAGTAGGTTTGTTGTTTTTGACAGCTGTGACTATAGGTGGGTGCACCGAAAAAGCGACTACCAAATTGTCAAATGGCGGGAGTAACGCCAATAACAATAAGGAGGTTACGATTCGTCTTCCTGAGACACTATCAGAGCTTGCTTTTGTAGCTGAGGAAAAGGGCTTTTTCAAGCGGGAGGGGATCAAAATTCAGTGGACCGGTAAACAGGCGCACGGTCCTGCCAATATTGTATCTGTTGCTGCTGGTCAGAATGATGCGGGAGCCTCGATAAGTACTGCCATGATTCAGGCCAGAAAAGCCGGTAATAAAGTCAAGATTGTTATCCCTTCTGCAATCTCAACTGAAAAAGTACCCCTTATAAGTTATCTGGTGTTAGAACACGGAGCGTATCAAAAGCCGGAAGAGCTTATCGGTCACAAGGTAGTTGCAAGTCCGCAGACCATTACCTGGTATCCATTGGTTGAATATCTGAAAAACAGGGGTTTTGATCCTAATAAGGTTGAATTTATTGCCCTTCGAGATGCTGGGCAGCAGGAACAGGCATTGAGGCAGGGTGATGTAGCTGCCATAGCTATAACTGAACCTGCAACATCACTGATCTTGAAAAGAGGTGGTATCAAGGTTATTCTTACTGACTTCGATGCTCTAAAAATTAACCAGATAGGCGGGTGGGCTTTCAGTGATGATTTTATACAAAAAAATCCTGAAGCTGTTAGAAGTTTTGTCAAAGCCATTCTGGCCGCAGTTGATTTTATAAAGTCGGATGTGGCAGGGACAAATGAGGCTAAAAAAATTATTGAAAAGCGGACGGGAATTGCTGCCCGGGTGCCGGAACTGTTACCAGCGAAGCAATTTATGGTCAGTGAGCAGGATATAAAAAAATGGATCAGCATTCTTGAAAGCAACGGGGCGATCAAGCCGGGTGAAGTCAAGCCGTCAGATGTATTTACCAATGAGCTTAACCCTTATGCAAAAAAATGATCAGTTGTTGATTAATGCTTACCAGCAGCGGACATTCAGTTTCCAGGAATCACTATTCAGGTTAAACAGGTAAAAAGTACATGAAGCATATCGTGAAATGGGAATCAATTGTTTCCATAAGTTTGTTTTTGATGTTGTGGGAGATTATTCCCAGAATCGGTCTGATCAAGTCAACTTTTCTTCCTCCTTTATCGGAGGTGATGGTTATGTTCATCCAGTTGTCACTCTCTGGAGAGTTGTTAAAGCACACGTCGGTGAGTCTTCAACGCGCACTCTTAGGTTTTATTGTTGCCTTTTTCGCAGGGACCACCCTGGGCCTCGGTATTGGGTGGTATCCTGGGTTTGCAAAGTTTTTTGATCCAGTTTTGCAACTCTTTCGCCAAACCTCGGCCTTTGCCCTTTTTCCAATATTTATTTTTGTATTCGGAATTGGTGAATTTTCAAAGGTAGCTGTTATCAGTTACGCATGTGTTTGGCCAATTCTTCTGAACACCGTGAACGGAGTACGCAATGTTGATCCTTATTTGATTAAATGTGCCCGTTCAATGGCAGCAAGCGATTGGGTGATCTTCCAGAAAGTGGTCATCCCCTCACTCATCCCCTCCCTTGCGACTGGAGTCAGATTAGCCGGGGCAAGTGCGATTTTACTTCTTGTAGCAGCCGAAATGATTGGTGCTTCGGCTGGCCTGGGCTTTATGATTATTGATTCTCAGAACACCTTTCAACCGGCCAGATTGTATTCTGCTATCATTACGATGGCTGCAATCGGACTGTGCACCAACTATTTTTTTGTTTACCTGGAAAAAAAAGCGACGGTTTGGCAGGAGGAACGTCATATCGCTTAGCCACTTGTTACATATATCAGGATCTAATTCAAAACAATTTAAGGAGAAAGTATGAGCAAAAAGCTTTTCAGATATTCGGAGGCAAACAAGGAAAAGTTTCTGACAAGTGATGACATAACGTTCAGTGATGGGTCTGTCGCAACTCCTGAAGAAGTTTGGCACTATCTGACTGAAGAGGGTCCGGAAAAATATCCGCATGCGTTTGAAATCAACATCAATCAGGGTTCGCGAGCAATCAGGGATGAGACCTTTCCGACTCTACTCAAAACGCAATATTTGGCTCTTACGCTGAGTGACCGCATGGAAAAGGCAAAGGATAACGGTAAAAGTATTGCATTTATTCAGGGAGGGCAGACGATTGACCCTTACACTGCAGCCGATACGATTGCCCTGAGGCCATTTAATGTTGGTAACTGGAACCATGGAAGACATCATGGAAAAAATATCAACGAAAATGCCCAGATCAGGAAGGAAAAGAAAGAAAAATCATTCCATGATATGACCTTCGAGGCTTGCCAGACCGCAGGTTATGAGCATATACAAGAGGGGAACCTTCGTGTAGATATTGTCGCTCCGTATACCACTCTGCGCTGTTCAGATGTCTCTTACGGTGTTGAGGCTCACCGCCATGGCCCCAATCAGAATGTCAAACTCTATAATGTAGATTTTCCCTTGCGCAATCAGGCCGACAAGCCGTGGGCGATTGAATATTTTTCAAAAAACCTGCGCAAGTTGGTAGGGCTTCTTGATGAAACAACAGGAAGAACCACAACTGAAGAGGATTTATTGAAGGCGATCAAGCTTCATAACGAAGGCCGGCGTTTATCTATCGAATTGTCTGACCTCTGGTGGTCGGCAGATATTCCTCCAACAAATAGTGACGATCGTCAAACACTTTCCTCGCTTGGGCATCTTGAATATGGGGATACTCAGGCATCTCTGAGCGTTCTTAAAGAGGCAAAAAAGTTTCTGGCTGAGCGCGTTGAAAATGGTGTAAAGGGACCCGGTCTTGCTGATAATCCTAAGAGATTGTTTGTTCTTGGTTCCTGTGTCTGGGTAAACAATGCCAGAAGTGAAGCCGATGGCGCAATAATTGTTGGCAAGGATGATGGGTGGAGTACCGTTAACGCTCTTGTCGATGAAGAGGGTGATCCCTTTTATAATCTTGCCAAAGCCACACTGAACTATCCCTATGAACAGGGTATCGAAGAAAGGGCTCGCTGGACGATCGACCAAATCAAAAAGTCAAGGGCTGAGGGGGTTATTTTTATCCATAGATGGGGTTGCAATACTCAGGCCTCGATTTCAAGAGCGGTTGTCGATGTCATCAAGCGCGAAACCGGCATACCTACCTATATTCATGAGAGCGAATTTGGGTTACAGCACGAACAGGAACACAATCGTGTCAGTGCCTTCATTGAAATGCTATAACTCACTAATACACATACTATAAACTGAGGGTGAAACATTATGACTTCAACGCTGGGTGATGTAAATGTAGAGTTTTTAGAAGCTGAAGCGGCAACAGATTCTGCCAGGGAAACGCTTTTGAAAGAGGTGGAATTAAAGATTGATCTTGGTATTGAAGGTGTCAGTTTTGATCCGGTTGATCTCAGAAAATTCGGGATTGGTACAGACTATCTGGAGCAACAGCATGTAGGGATGAATAAAATTCTTGATTCTGACTGCTTGCTTCCCCATGGGTTTTATCTTCCTCACGGTCTTTTTTTTCCCTTCCGCTGGGATCCCAGGTCGCAGTATCGACTGAAAGAGGAGAGTGGTAAACCTGTTCTTTTCAGAAGCCAGGAAAGAGTTGGTGCAGTTAATTTTTTTGAGAGAACTCCCCTGGTCGATTACAAACTGAGCACTGGTCATACCTTTAATCAAATTGCCACTCTTTTTACTGAGGGGAGTTTTTCTGTCTGCTACAGTGTTGAATGCTCATTACAAGACAAGGGGGAAGACTGCCTCTTCTGCAATATCAATACCACTGCGGGCCTGAAGCACCGTGAAATATTTATCAAAACCCCTCAACAAGTCGGTGAGGCTTATGTGCTTGCACGTTCAGCAGGTTTTGCCGGGCATCTTAATCTCACAGGCGGATTTGTTCCTGAACGTCGGGAAGTGGAATACTATCTTGATGTAGCAGATGAAATCAAAGAGCGGACTGGTTTGGATAACATTGTTGGTACCGCAGTCATTGGCGCTCCGCTAGACCTGAAGGTGATCGACAAGTACAAAGAGGCAGGCTACTCCAGTGTCGCTATTGACATTGAGATATGGGACAAAAACATATTCAAGGCCATCTGTCCGGGTAAAGACAAGCGCAACGGGGGTTGGGAACATTGGGTTGACGCCATTGTCTATGCCGCTGAAGTTTTTGGCAAGGGAAATGTTCGTTCCAATATAGTCGGGGGGCTTGAGCCGAAAGATTCAACGCTCGAAGGGATTGAATTTTTTGCCTCGAAAGGAGCACTATGTTTTGCCAGTGTCTGGCAGCCAACGGTCGGTTCGGCGCTTGAAGGCCATCGCACACCGGAAACCGGCTGGCACTTTGATCTTGCCCAAAAAATTGCCACCATTTACAAGCAGTATGGATTCACCACAAGGGATCTCTTCAATACCATAAATCGGAGCGGGCCAATTCACGATATCTTCCGCATATTCGCAGGAGAAAACGAAGGGGATAGGTTGCCACGGTGGAGGTTTCCCCAGTGAGTGTGTCACTACATAGTTCCATTCAATGGATAACATCCGCGTTATTGCTCCTGACAGCAATAACGCTGGGAGCGTGCTCCAATAACGCATCTTCGCCGCTGGTTGATGAAAAAAGCAAACCCGAAACCTGAAAAACCTCTTTATGCCTGAAGAAAGGAAATTATTCGGGTTCAGCAGGAACGTTTTTTTTGCTGGCCTGGTCAGCTTTTTTATGGATGTCAGCTCGGAGATGATCTATCCTCTGGTGCCGATGTTTCTTGCGAGCGTACTCGGAGTTAATAAATCCACCATTGGTCTCATCGAGGGAATTGCTGAATCAACAGCAAGCCTGCTTAAGGCATTTTCTGGTTGGATTTCAGACCGGATCGGCAAGCGCAAGGGCCTTATGCTGGCAGGCTATGCTATTTCAACCCTTAGCCGTCCAATATTGGTTTTGGCAGGTTCATGGCAGCAGGTACTTTCATCTCGCTTCGTTGATCGCCTTGGGAAAGGAATCCGCACTGCACCACGGGATGCAATCATCGCTGAATCTTCTGAAAAAAGCAATCTTGCCCGCTCTTTCAGTTTTCATCGGTCGATGGACACTATGGGGGCAGTTATTGGTCCAGCTATAGCGCTCATACTTCTTCAGCGTTATAACAACTTCAAAGTGGTTTTTTTCAGCTCCATGATACCTGGCATTATTGCCGTATTGATCATTGTTGCCTTTATCAAAGAGAAACAACAGTCACCCAAAACTACAGTTGAGCGTCCACGGCTCACTTTCAAGCATTTCGATGGAAAGGTCAGGTTTTTTATTCTGATTGCCACTCTCTTCGCCCTTGGGAACTCCAGTGACGTCTTTCTGATCTTGCGGGCTTCTCAGCTTGGTATTCCGACAATGGTTATTCCTGTGGTCTATCTGATGTTTAATCTGATTTACTCTCTCTCAGCGATACCGGCGGGTATAGTTGCGGATAAATTCGGCAAAAAACGACTTATTCTCCTTGGATTCATATTGTTTACAGCACTCTACTATGGTTTTGCAATTGCCCGAAGCAGTACGGAAATATGGATCTTATTTGCGTTATATGGATTGTTCATGGGATTAACCGAGGGGATACAGAAGGCGTTTCTTGCCACAATTATTCCTCCGGATTTCAAGGCAACCGCGTTTGGTGTCTATGCAACTGCAATAGGGTTAGTTGCGCTGCCTGCCAGCTTGATTGGTGGGCTTCTCTGGGATAGGGTATCTCCAGCGGCAACCTTTTATTTTGGTGCATCGACAGCTGCGTTATCAACAGTTCTTTTCATTGGACTTATTACATTTATCTCTTTCCGACAAGAAACCCCGACACTGCACGAGTGAACAGCAATGGCTAAACAAATATAGCGGTAATAACTCATCGTCACAATTTGATAATAAAAAGGAAAAACAGCACATGAATAAAATTGTTAAAAAATGAAAGCAACGATTCTTCAAAATAAACTGCTTTTACAGTTTATTTTGTTCTCTGTAGTTAGCGGTATGGGTATGGGTGTTGCGCAGATGGCTTTAACTCTGTATGCAGTCAAGCTTGGAGCGACTGCTTCTCAAATTGGGTTGATCGGTGGAGTGCAGGGTGTTGGTTTGCTTCTCACTGTTTTGCCAATTGGTTTTTTGGTTGATTATGTTGGCCCAAGGAAAGTGTTTTTATTTGGTACTGTTATAAGTGCATTAATCTACCTTCTTTTCCCGTTTGCACGATCCTCCAGTTCTCTAATAATTGCTGTCGCTGTTCTCAGTCTTTTTACTGCGTTCAGGTTTATTCCCATGACCAGTGTCTTTCTTGAGTTTGTGAGAAAGGTTGGCAGTGGCAAGGCGGGATGGCAAAGGGGTTCACATTCATTTGGTCTTGTTTTTCTCGGCCCATTGTTTGGAGCATCTCTCAGTAAATACTGGGGGTTCGAAATTACCTTTTATGTTGTAAGCGGTTTAATTTTTCTGCTCATTTTTGGGATTACTGCAATTTTTCCTGAACGTGCCCATTCAGAAAGCGTTCCCCTTGGCGAAAGACTTTCCCATTTTAAAGAGTTTTTTAAGGATCGGAACCTGATCGAGGCTTCTGTTGCTGAAGCGTTGGCATTGGCAACATTTTCCTGTTTCAATGCATTCATCGTTGTTATTGCCATTCGAATATTTCATTTCACGGCACCTACCGCCTCTCTCTTTGTTTCAATTGAAGGGTTGATTTTTATTGTAACACTCTTTACGCTTGGAAGGGTATTGGAGAAACTCGGAGAACACCGCTTCTATTTGATAAGTATAGCTATTGTGGTTACAGGATTGTCACTGCTCTCGTGTTTCTGGCATTCCGTATTTCTTTTGGCAGGGACAATACTTATCGGAATTGGACTCGGTATGTTCAATCATGTCAATGTCACCCGTGTTGCTCATGCAAATGCTGAAAAAGGGAAAACAGCAGCTCTCTTTTCACTGTTTACAATGTTGGGGATTGTTATTGGTCCGGTAATAGGTGGATTGGCGGGAGACTTTTTGGGAACGTGGTCCGTATTTCTGGTTTTCATACCAATCTATCTTGCTTTTGGAGTAATACTTCATGGTCGGAAAGAGCATTCACCACAGTTTATTGAACCCTAAATGGTTCTTTCCTTGGTATTTTACTATTCCAGTAAACATAGTTCTGATCTTTTACCGGTACTTTGTCATAACCTATTTATGGGAGTCAATATACCTCTTAAACGGGATTTGAAGCCTCTCTTTTATTTTTCATTTTAAAGAATAAGGTTGAAAGAAGAAATATCTCAGCTGAGCTTAAGGGATTACTCGTAGAGAATATATCTATTTTGATTAAACGCTGATGCTGGTGCAAAGCGTTAGTAGTGCAAATACATATTTCCCCAGATTATAGGATAAGACGACTATACCAGAGTTGTCGTTACCAGCTAAAAGCCATAATCCCCCAAGGTTTTTACTCTCCATAGAGAGTATGTAATAATAATAAAAAGTCTATAGGAAAACTGATAGGTTTTGTCAGAGTGGTGGCTTTTTGTATTTCAGAAAAAAACAGTGTTGTGGTAAAATTTTTGTTCAAGATCAATTTTAATAATATAGCAAACTGGAGTATTTGATGTCGATAAGTGGGAATTATTTTGCTGGAGTTGATGTGGGTTCGCTTGCAGCAAAATCAGTGATTCTGAAAGATGGTGAAATATTTGCAACCGGACTGGTACCGAGTGGAGTAAACTCTGTTGAAAGCGGTTTGAATGCCTTGAACCTCGCATTGGAAACAGCTGGACTGCAAAAGGAAGATCTGACCTATATCGTAGGAACCGGTTACGGAAGGGTTTCTGCTCCCTACGCCAACAAGGCGGTTACGGAAATTACCTGCCATGCCAAAGGTACCAACTATCTTCACCCTTCCGTACGTACGATCATTGATATGGGCGGTCAGGATTGCAAAGCCATTCGGATAGACCAGGATGGAGCGGTCGTTGATTTTGCCATGAATGATAAATGCGCAGCAGGTACCGGACGTTTTCTTGAGGTGATGGCGGGTGTTTTTAAGGTTAAGCTTGAGGATCTTGGTGCCATCGCCCTGTCGGCCACCGATACTGTGCCAATGAGCAGCACCTGCACGGTATTTGCAGAGTCAGAGACGATCTCTCTGGTAGCGAGAGGCGAAAAGCCTGAAAATATTCTGAACGGTATTCACCACTCCATCGCCAACCGAATTGCAGGGCTGTTCTCCAGAGTTGGTATTGAAAGCGATGTCTTTTTTTCAGGAGGAGTGGCAAAGAACAGTGGTATGAAAGCTGCTATCGAACAGGCATTGAAAGTCACTATTGTCAAACCGGAAATTGATCCACAGCTTATCGGCGCCCTCGGTGCTGCCGTTATTGCTCGTAACTTCTCAAAAAAAGAGGGGCTCTGGGCATAAAGCCGTTGAAAAGACAAAAAGATGTTGAAGCAGTGAGACGGCCGAATTTATGAACAGCCTTTATAAACACACTCCTCAAGAAGGAATACATTCATGGGAAAGCAGTTATTCAGATATTCAGAAGAAAACAAGGAGAGGTTTCTTGATAGTGAGAACATCACGTTTAATGACGGGAGTGTTGTAACGCCAGAAGAAATTTGGCACTATTTGACTGTTGAAGCTCCTGTGAAATACCCGAGTGCCTTTGAAATTAATCTTTATCAAGGTAATCGTGGTAGCCGGGATGAGACACTGCCTACCTCACTGAAGACCCGCTATCTTGGTCTAACCTTTAGTGCGCGGATGGAGAGGGCAAAAGACAATGGCAAAAGTATTGCCTTTATCCAAGGCGGACAAGCGGTCGACCCCTATACCGCAGCAGATACAATTGCACTGAGGCCTGGTCTTGTTAACCAATGGAACAACGGTCTTGAGTACGGAAACGATATTAACAAGGAGAATTTAAGACGGAAAAAATCGAAAGAAAAAGCCTTTCACGATATGAGTTTTGAAGCCTGTCAAACAGGCGGGTATGAGCATGTTCAAGCTGGCAATTTACGAATTGACGTTATTGCTCCCTATACGGTTCTTCGCTGTTCAGATGTTTCCTATGGGGTTGAGGCCCACCGACATGGCCCCAACAAAGATGTTAAACTGTTGAATGTTGATTTCCCTTTGCGGAATCAGGCAGACAAGCCTTGGGCTATAGAGTATTTTGCCAAAAATTTAAGAAGATTGGTTCAAACACTTGATGAAGTCACAGGAAGAACAACCACTGAAGGTGACTTGTTGCAGGCAATAAAGTTGCACAACGAAGGGCGAAGACTCGGCACTGAATTGGCAGAATTGTGGTGGTCTGCAGATATTCCACCAACAAACAGCGATGACAGGGCTTCACTTGTTTCGCTTGGAAATCTGGAGACTCATGGGGATGTTCAAGCATCGTTAAGCGTCCTCAAAGAGGCTAAAAAATTTATTGCTGAACGGGTCAAGAATGGAGTTAAAGGACATGCCGTTATTGATAATCCCAAACGATTGTTCATTCTTGGTTCATGTGTAGGCATAAATGGTTCCAGAAGTGAGGATGCCGGTGCGATTGTTGTTGGTCGCGATGATCAGTGGAGCCATTGCTCATCACTGGTTGAAGAAGAGGGTGATCCATATTACAATCTTGCAAAGACCACTCTTGAATATCCCTACGAGCAGGGTATAGAAAAAAGAGCGCAATGGACGATTGAACAGATCAAAAAATCCAGGGCAGATGGCGTTATTTTTATTCATAACTGGGGCTGCAATACCCAGGCAGCTATCTCCCGGCCAATTGTCGACATCATTAAACGGGAGACAGGGATACCGACCTATATCCATGAACGCGATCTTCACGGATTACGGGATGAGCAGGAACAGAATCGCGTCAATGCGTTCATTGAAATGCTATAAGATTGAGAATTAAAATGACAAAAACATTTATCAGGGAGGGGCGCGCAAATGGGTAAAAAACTATTCAGATATTCAGAAGAAAATAAGGATAAGTTTCTGGAGAGTGACAACATTACGTTTAACGATGGAAGTGTTGTAACCCCCGAAGAGATTTGGGACTATTTGACCGTCGAAGGCCCTGTGAAATATCCAGGCACCTATGAAATTAATCTTTCTCAAGGTAATCGTGACAGCAGGGATGAAACATTATCTACTTCTCTGAAGACCCACTATTTAAGTCTGACGTTTAGTGCGCGTATGGAAAAGGCAAAAGAGAGTGGGAAAACCATTGCGTTTATTCAGGGCGGACAAGCGGTTGACCCTTATACTGCTGCAGACACTATTGCACTCAGACCTTTTCTTGTTGGCCAATGGTACCATGGCAGGGAGCATGGTAATGATATCTATAAATCTGTTCTGAGGCGCAAACAATCGAAAGAGAGTGCCTTTCACGATATGAGTTTTGAGGCCTGTCAAACAGGGGGGTATGAGCATGTTCAAGTCGGGGATTTGCCTATCGATGTTATTGCTCCCTATACGGTTCTTCGCTGTTCAGATGTTTCCTATGGAGTCGAAGCTCATCGGCATGGCCCCAATAAAGATGTAAAACTGATCAATGTTGATTACCCTATGCGGCATCAGGCCGATAAACCTTGGGCTATAGAGTATTTTGCACAGAATCTGAGAAAATTAGTTAAAACTTTGGACGAAGTCAGAGGGAAAACTACCACAGAATATGACCTGTTGAGGGCAATAAAGTTGCACAACGAAGGGCGAAGGCTTGGAAATGAACTGGCAGACTTGTGGTGGTCAACAGATATTCCTCCAACCAACAGTGATGATAGAAACTCTCTTGTGGCACTCGCCAATCTCGACATGCATGGCGACGTTCAGGCATCCTTAAGCGTCCTTAAAGAGGCAAAAAATATTATTGCTGAGCGAGTAAAAAATGGAGTCAAAGGACATGCCGTCACTGATAATCCAAAAAGGTTATTCATTCTTGGCTCTTGTGTAGGTATAAACGAATCCAGAAGTGAAGATGCCGGGGCCATTGTGGTTGGGAAGGATGATCAATGGAGCCATTGCACCTCGATTGTGGAAGAAGAGGGTGATCCCTATTACAACCTTGCCAAAGCCACTCTTGAGTACCCATACGAACAAAGCATTGAAAAAAGAGCGCAATGGACGATTGAGCAAATCAAAAAATCCAGAGCAGACGGTGTTATTTTTATTCATAACTGGGGCTGCAATACCCAGGCAGCTATCTCCCGGCCAATTGTTGACTTCATCAAACGAGAGACTGGGATACCGACCTATATCCATGAACGCGACCTTCATGGATTGCGGGACGAGCAGGAACAGAATCGTGTCAATGCTTTCATTGAAATGCTCTAAGATTGAAACTATCACTACTAATCTAAAACAGAGAGGAACTGCATTATGTCTATCAAGACACTGGAAATAGTTAGAAAACGCCTTGAAGAACGTCCTGAGGAGTTGAGGGAAGCTCGCAAAAAAGGTCAGAAGGTAGTGGGTTGGACGGGCTATAATGTTCCTGAGGAAATTATCCATGCTCTTGGGTTCATACCGGTAAGAATTGCAGTTGGAGGAGATGACCGACTTGTAGAAGTTGGCGCGAGATACGCTTCCAGCAAGACCTGTGTGTTTATTCGTGAAATTGTTGGAGCTTTTGCTGAAAATGAGGATCCCTATATTCAGCAAACTGATTTTTTGGCTTTTGATGCCACCTGCCTGCAGAACTATCGGGCGGCTGAAGTTATCGAGTACTTTTTCAAAAAAGATGTAGTTGTTCTCGCTGTGCCTCGCAACTTTGCCGAAGATGATGCCAAGACATACTTTGTTCATGAGGCCAATGAATTTACCCGTCTGCTCGAAGAGCGGGCCGGGATAGCTCTTGATCCTGCCCGGTTGGCTGAATCAGTTGCATTATATAACGACATCCGCAAGACTCTGAAAAGCATCTATACCTTTCAGGCAGCAAAAGATAATGTGATCTCATGGGAAGAGGTGTACGATCTTATCCAGGCTGGTGAGCTGCTTGACAAACATGAGTACCTCTCTTTACTGCATCAGACACTTGCAGAGCTGAAGGAACGTCATCACAATCCGGTTATAGAATCAGATGATGGCGACAGCAGAATCTTTATTTCAGGCAGTTTGATTCCTCGGGGAGACCGTAAACTGATCAGCATCATTAACTCAGTAGGAGGACGGATTGTTGGAGATGATCTCTGGTCAGGGATTCTTCCGCATCTTGACCTTGATATCAAAGAGATCTCGCCTGCAGGAGTTGCCCTTGGCTACTTGAATCGTACACCCCACGCTGCCTTGCCATACCTCAATCTGGAAAGCGATCGGCGATTGAAAAAGCTGCATGAGCTTTTGAGCCAGTCTAAGGCTCAAGGTGTCATCTACCACACTCTTCGCTACTGTGATCCGTTTACCTTTAAGGCCAAGGAGACTAAAAATGTACTAGCCAAGTCCGGCATTCCACTGCTGGAGATTCATACAGAATATGCCGGATCCGATTATGAAGCAATGAAAACAAGGGTGGAGGCATTTGTGGAGATGATCAGGATAAAATCGGAATCGGTTCAAGAGGAAGCCGCATAAACGGTAATCAGGCTTGATTAGTTAACCTATTTATGGTATGCAATATCCCGTTAAATCGGGATTTACAAAGATTAGGTTATTGCCGATATTTAAAGGCTTAAAATTAACAGAGGTTATTTCTAATATGCAATATAAAATATCTTGAAGCTTGTTTATTGTATACTATCTTTCGGGTATTTTTTAATTTCTGCAAAATGTAATCAAGTTATTATGAAATATTATTTAAGATCAAATATATGTTGTTGTTTGCAAGAGCATTATTACATGAAATCTTATGGCGAAAGGTAGTCCTTGTTGGTAAAAGCAAGTGTTATAAAAAAGCCGATTTTTTATGTTAATAAAGTCGGCTTTTATTTTTTTTGTTTTAAATGAAATTATTAATCAAGTGAAATGTTAATAAAAAAATATGAGTAAGAAAAAGTCATATATCTCTTGTTGTTGTTGCCTGCGATGTTATGAAGAGATAAAAAATTTCATCCAGAATTAATTTGTAGTGTACAAATAACGGTTTTATGGATGTCGATTCTTTTTGTCAAGGAATCGGCTTTTTTTTTGAGAAAATTCTCACCCAATATTCAATTGAAACAATACAAAGGATAAAGTATGAGTAAAATAAAGTTGACAATGCTTGTTCTCGGAGGGTTACTGATTGGTATTCCTAATCTTTATGCAGCCCCGACACCAGAAGTGGAATCGCCAGAGGTGACAGCGCCAGAAGTGGCAGCACCTGGAGATGCCGTCGATCCTGAGGCCCCTGCAAACACCGCTTCGACGAAAGAAGACGAGACGCCGATAACGAGATCCGAGCTTCAGGGTGTCAGGTCTGAGATAGCTGTTTTGAATGATCAGTTGACTCGCCAGCTTACCAGGACGATCGCCAATACCAACCGTGCGCTGTTGATCGGAGGCACCCTGCAGAATCGTTATTCTGCAACAACATGGCAGAATACGACACCATATAACCTCACTCCGGGTTTTAGTTTCAATTCTGCGATTCTTTCTCTTTCGGGAAATTTGAAAAAAGATTATGAAGAGGGTAAAAATATTGATTATGCCGTAGGCCTCTCTGCCGCAGGGAATGTTAATCCAACTAAAACGACGACAGGCTCTACTTATACCACGTCAATTGCTGCTGCTACCTTCCAGCCAACTGATGCATATATTAAGTATTCTATTTTGCCCTCTTTGAGTATTGATCAGCCTTATTTGTATATCCAGCTTGGACAACAGAAAAGGCCGTTTGGTGTTGAGCCTCAGGCAACTGAAGACAAACAGCCCGCGATCAATCTTGCAACCTTCTCTGGTCCAACCGGGCTTAACCTCTCGGCAAGGGATATTGGTGTGCAGCTAAAGGGTGATCTATTACCTGTCGTCGATTTGGGATATAATCTTCGTACTCCAACGATTGAATATGCTTTGGGTGTTTTTAACGGTACAGGTCCAAACCAGCTTGAGAACAATAGTGGTAAGGACTTTGCGGCCAGGGTAAATTTCAATGCACCGGTTGAATATAATTCTGACTTTCGCGGTTTGACCATTGGTAGCTCATTCTCCACCGGCAAACAGGATCTTGCCGTGATAGGTAATCCAACACAATTTATCTCTGGTGGGATCGGTAAAGCCTCAAAGGTACGCTACGGTGGAGATATCTCGTATGTTGCCTCCCCAATAGGGTTTACTGCAGAATATGTTGTAGGCAGAGATGAGCAGGCTCTTTCCGCAAGCAACTCTTATGCTACAGCTGTTACGACAACAACCCAAAGCAGTGGATATACCCTGACTCTGTTCTATGAATGGGGTGAGCAGTTTCAAAAAGATTATCGCTCCCAGTCTCGTTCAGACGACTGGTGGCCTAAGACTTACCAGCCTTTTCTTCGTTTTGATCATTGGGATCCTAATACGGCAGTGGCAGGTAATGACACAACGGTACTTACTGCCGGGTTCAACTTTTTCTTTGCTCAAACAACGAAACTCCAGATGAACTATACGGTAAGTGATAATAAACTCACAAAAGTAAAAGAGAATGATTTCATTCTGCAATTCCAGTATGGATTCTAATTGATTGAAAAAAAACTTAAAAGGAGAAAAAATGAAACATTGGATAAAACTTTTACCCATAGTGAGCCTGCTGTTTATGAGCGTTTCAGCCCAGGCTTCCGATAAACCAAGCGTCATACGGTTTGGCTTGGTTGGCAATGCTTATGGAAAGCCCTATACATCAGGTCCGTTGGGGTATGTCAATGAGTATGGGCTGCTGGAAAAGGAGTTTGCAAAGGATGGGATAAAGATTGAACTATCCTATTTCACCGGTGCGGGACCGGCTGTTAATGAAGCAATTGCCTCAGGCCTCGATGATTTTGGTAGCGTTGGTGATCTGGTTGTTGTCGTTGGAAAGTCTGGAGGGTTGAAGGTTAAATACATTCTTGCCTCTGGAGGAGGAAGCAATACCTACATCCAGGTCAATCCAGCTTCTGGCATTAAAACGCTCAAAGATCTTAAAGGGAAGAGAATAGGTGTTAATAAAGGCACCTATATCCATCTCGGTCTCGACAGAATTCTTGATGGTGTTGGCTTGAAGGAGAAGGATGTGAAGCTGGTGAATTTGAACGCTGGTGATGCCAATAATGCTTTGGCAACGAACGGTGTTGATGCTATCGCCAGCAGTGCTGACCGTCCTGTTGTTGATCAGGGAATAGCAAAATTGCTCTACGACACTCGTAAAGCCCCTCAATATCAATCCAGCCCGGGTGGTCTGCTTGTTTCAGAGAGTTTTGCTAAAAAGTATCCTGAGATTACCAAGAGAGTGGTCAAGGTGTTCATAAAAGGACAGTATTGGGCCTCTCAGGAGCAGAATCGGGAGAAACAGCTGATTTTAGGCCTTAAAACCGGCTCTTCATATAAAAATTCGAAAGATGATATCGCAGATCAGGATCTGAAAAAGAAGTATAACCCACAGATCACAGCAAGTGTCGAGAAAAAATATCTTGAAATCGAGGACTTTGCTTTGGCGCACGGCATTATCAGGAGAAAATTTAATCTTGATACTTTGTTTGACAAAAGTTATTCCGAAGCGGTTTTGAAAGAGCTTGGTCTGCAAAACTACTGGGAAAAATAAAGAGTTGGAGTGCGGCTCTTTTATAATAGCATAGCAAAAAAGGGCGATCTCACTCATATCGCCCTTTTAATGCGTGACAGAATTTCTCTTTTACACTTTAATAACAATCTTTAACAATTGGAGCATGCGATGTCGATAAGTGGAAATTATTTTGCTGGAGTTGATGTGGGTTCGCTGGCAGCAAAATCAGTGATTCTGAAAGATGGGGAAATATTTGCCACCGGACTGGTGCCGAGTGGAGTCAACTCTGTTGAAAGCGGGTTGAGTGCCTTGAACCTTGCTCTGGAAACGGCCGGACTAAAAAAGGAAGATCTGATCTATATCGTAGGAACCGGTTACGGCCGTGTCTCTGCGCCTTATGCCAACAAAGCCGTTACGGAAATTACCTGCCATGCCAAAGGTACCAACTACCTGCACCCTACCGTTCGTACGATCATTGATATGGGCGGTCAGGATTGCAAAGCCATTCGGATAGATCAGGATGGATCGGTAGTTGATTTCGCTATGAATGATAAATGCGCAGCAGGTACAGGACGTTTTCTTGAAGTGATGGCCGGCGTTTTTAAGGTAAAGCTTGAGGATCTTGGATCCATCGCTCTGTCGGCAACCGATACTGTGCCGATGAGCAGCACCTGCACAGTTTTTGCAGAGTCTGAAACAATCTCTCTGGTAGCGAGAGGTGAAAGACCTGAAAATATTCTGAACGGGATACACCACTCTATAGCTAATCGTATTGCAGGATTGTTTTCAAGAGTAGGTATTGAAAGCGATGTGTTTTTTTCAGGCGGAGTGGCAAAGAACAGTGGTATGAAAACCGCAATTGAACAGGCTCTAAAAGTCAACATTGTCAAGCCGGAAATTGATCCACAGCTTATCGGCGCTCTTGGTGCTGCTGTTATTGCCCGTAACTTCGCCAGGAAGGAGGGACTATGGGCCTAAAAACACTTGAAAAGATTACGGCAGCCCTCGAAAGCCGTCCTGCAGAGCTTGAGCAACTGCGAAAACAAGGGAAGAAGATAGTTGGCTGGTTAGCCTATAACATTCCTGAAGAGATCATCTATGCACTTGGCTTGATTCCGATCAGAATAGGGCAGGGAGGCGACGGAAGGCTGGTAGAGGTAGGAGCGAGACATATTTCCACAAAGAATTGTGTTTTTGTTCGTCAGGTACTGGGCCAGTTTGCAGAGAAAACAGATCCATACATAAAGCAGCTTGATCTTGTAGCTATTGACGCAACCTGCATTCAGCTCTATCGACTGGAAGAACTCATCAACTTCTATTTTGACTATAACACAGTTGTTTTGGGAGTCCCAAGAAATTTTGCCACAAAAGAGGGTCATGAATATTTCCGGAAAGAAGTTGAGTTCTTTACCAAGAAACTTGAACTCTTTGCCGGAGTTAGTCTGGAACAGTCGAGGCTGGAGGAGGCAATAAAGATCTATGACGGAATCAGGGAAGCGATCAAGACTCTTTACCGTTATCAAAGTCTTGATAATAGTTTGTTGAGTTGGCGCCAGGTTGCCAGTGTTATCAATGCTGGTTATAACCTTGACAGGGAGAGGTATCTGGAACTGTTACAGGAACTCATTCAGGAAGTTGAAGCGAATCTTTCTGAAGAAAGCGGAACTCGGGAGGTTGAAGCGAGGATATTCCTTTCTGGCAGTCTTATTCCGCCTGGTGATACAAAGCTTATTGATATCATAGAGCAATTAGGTGGCAGGATAGTTGGCGATGACTTGTGGTCGGGACTTAATTTCTTCCTAAACCTGAACATAAAAGAGCCAACACCCTATGGCGTGGCTGATGCCTATATCGATAGGGTACCGCATGGTTCTTTACCATATCTCGATCTTAAAAGTGACGGCAGGCTTGCAAATTTGAAACATCAGATAAAAGAGTTTAAGGCGGATGGTGTGGTCTATCACACGCTTCGCTATTGCGATGCCTTTACCTTTAAAGCCGGAGAAACCAAGGATGTTCTTGGCAATATTCCATTTCTGGAGATTCATACAGAATACTCAGGATCAGATTTTGAAGCCATTCGCACAAGGGTCGAAGCGTTTATTGAAATGATCAAGAGCAAAAAAGAAATTACCGAACTTGTATAAATATAACTGAGAGAAATATTATGGCAATCACTGCACCATTCTCATATCCTGAATCGATAAAAGAAAAATTTATAGCAACACCCGGCCTGAAGTTCAAGGATGGCACCACGGTCAGTTCTGCCGAGATCTGGGAGTTTATGACTAAAGAGGCACCTAAGCGATTTCCGTACGCTTTTGATGCAGGGGCCAATAACATGGGGCGTTTTTCAGATGACGTACATTTTTTATCGGGTATTAAAAGGGGGTATTTGACGCTTACGTTGAAAGATAGGGTAATGAAAGAGCATGCGGCTGGTACGCCCACGGTTCTTGTTCAGGGAGGTCAGGCCATGGATGCTTATTATGCTGCAGGAGGGATTCCTGTGAGGCCGGGATTAGTCATGCAATGGGCTCGTAATATGCATGAAGGACTTTCGCTTCGTCAATCAGAAACACTGGGGCTCAATATTCTGGAATCAGGAAGGCGCAAAATCAGTATTGATGCCTGCAATCAGATTGCAGCACATGCTGCCATTGATAATAAAGTGGTGCCAATAGACCTTATCGCGCCCTTTCTCTGCCTTCGCTGTTCGGATATGTCATTTCTGGTTGAAACCCATCGTAACAGAGAACATGATATTCCTCGATACCTTGTTGATTATCCTGTCGATCATGAAAACAAGCCATGGGCGGCAGAGTACATTGCGACCGAATTGCGTGAACTTATTGCAAAGATTGCGGCGCTTTCCGGCAGAACAATCACTGATGAGGTGATTTTTAATGAAATTAAACTGGAGAACCGGGGACGCAGGATTGCTACCGAAATTGCCGAACTTTGGTGGGATGCCGAAAATCCGCCTACGAACAGTACAGACTTTTTTGGCATTGCATTTCTTGCCAATGATTTCGTCGGTGACCCTGTTGCGGCAGTCGATCTGCTCGAACAGAGCAAAATTGAGATTGAAGAGCGGGTACGCAATAACGTCAAAGGCTTTGGTGTTCCTGATCATGCCAAGCGTCTTTATATCTGTGGCTCTTGCGTTGGTCCGAATGCTCATCATGCCCAGACAGCAGGAGCCATTTTTGTTGGACGTGATGACAGTTGGAGCTGCATTTCAGTGCCTGTTGAAGAAGAGGGTGATCCTTATCTCAATATTGCCAAATCAATGCTGGCTTATCCCTATGAACAGCGCACAGAGAAAAGGGCTGAATGGACAGCGGATCAGGTAAAGCGTTCGCGTGCAGACGGTGTTATTTTCATGTACCAGTGGGGATGCAACTACCAGAGTGGAGTAGCGCGCATGATTTCAGATATCGTCAAAGAGAAAGCTGGTGTGGTGACAACATTTGTTGAAGTCGGGGAATTAGGAAGATCAGAGGCTACTGAACAGTCAACGAACCGCGTTGAGGCATTTATAGAAATGGTGTAGCTCAGTTAGTAAACATAGCAGGGAAGACACTCTAAGAGGGTTCTTCCAGGCTATAGCTTCCAAAGTGACATGAAATTATTTAGAAATTAAAATCCGGTTATTTAAGGCTTAAGGCAATGATCAAAAATCTTTTACACCGGTTTGCGTTGAGGGATAAACTTTTGGCACTCATTGTTCCTCTTCTGGTGCTGACCCTATGGCAGAGTGTACTCTCTTTGCATTTATTTTCAGAACTTATTCTGATCCCTCCTTTAACGTTGGTCAGCACCTTTATTGAATTGGCCAGTTCAGGTGACTTGACAAATAATATTCTTGCCAGCCTGCAAAGAGTCATAACAGGTTTTCTTGTTGGAGGCTCTTTAGGGTTCATACTCGGAGTTGTAACTGGGTTGTCGCCCTTTATGAATAGAGTTTTGAAGCCATTGATAAAGGCACTCCAGCAGGTTCCGGAGTTTGCATGGATGCCTTTGATCATATTGTTGTTTGGTATTGATGAACTTGCAAAAGTTGTGTTTGTAGCCATCGGAGCGTTTTACCCAATGCTTTTTAATACCTATCAAGGGGTAAGTGGTGTGCCTAAAAAATATCAGGAATTAGCCTGGGTGTTCGATTACAGAAGGTTTAGTTATTTGACAAAGGTTGTCATTCCGAGCGCTTTACCTTCAATTATTACTGGTATTCGTCTCAGCCTCGGGTTGTCCTGGATGTTTGTTGTTGGAGCTGAGCTTTTTGGTGCTGATGCAGGGCTTGGTTATATGATGACCTGGGGTCGACAGTTGTTCCAGATAGATATTGTTATGGTCGGACTGATAGTTATTGGAGCTATCGGTCTTGTCATGAATTCATTGCTGCTCATCATCGAAAAACGGTTGTTAAGCTGGCGAATAGCCTTTGACGGGAGAACATTATGAAGAAGAAGCTGATCACCAAGCAAACTAAAGCCAGACTCAGCAGTTTTATTTTTCCCATTGTGCTGCTCCTTGTATGGCAATTTATCTCTTCTGCAGGGTATGCCTCTTCAGCGGTTGTCCCCTCACCAAACAAGGTTCTGAAGACATTCCAGATTCTTTTGACCGAACAGACGTTCTTTCTCAATATCAGCGCCAGCTTAAAACGGGTCATGATTGGTTTTTTGATTGGCTCGTCAACTGGTTTTTTGTTTGGCTTGCTTATGGGATTGTCAAGAACTGCAGAAAAGATTTTTGCTCCCTCTTTTCATACTGTACGACAAGTGCCTATGATAGGCTGGATTCCATTAATTGTCATGTGGTTTGGAATGACCGAACTGCCTCGAATACTGATTATATCCATTGCTGCCTTTTATCCGATAACCCTCAATACTTTTGATGGAGTACGGAGTGTGCCGAGGGAGTACCTTGAGCTTGCTTCCGTCTATGGGTACAATCGGTTTAAACTGATCAGGCGAATTATTCTGCCAGCTGCGTTGCCTTCCATCATAACTGGCTTGACTCTAAGCCTTGGAATGTCGTGGGCGATTTTGATGGCAGCTGAAATATTCATACAAACAGAATTTGGTATTGGTACACAGATTCAGATGGGACGTCAAAGATTTAATATGCCATTGGTTATTACCGGAATTTTAACGGTAGGGCTGCTTGGGTTTGTTATGACGATAATAATCGAAAAGTTCGCCAGAATCGTTGATCGAGGAAGAGCGATTGGCAATGAAACTTAAATTCAAGGAAGATTACAATGTCAGTCGAGAAAGGTACTCTTGAGATCAAAAACCTCAGCAAAAGCTTTAAAGTTGATAATAATCTTTTGCCGATACTGAATAATATCAACATAAAATTTCCTGCAGGGGCTTTTATATCAATTATTGGTGGCAGTGGTTGCGGAAAGACAACCCTGCTTCGCATCATGTTAGGTCTTGATACAAATTATGAGGGTGAAGCCTTGATGGATGGTGAACGGATAGAGGGCCCTGGGTCAAACCGTGGAATTGTATTTCAGGATCATCGGCTTCTTCCCTGGCTAACGGTTGAAGAGAATGTTGCGTTCGGTCTCGACAAGCTTAACCGCAAGGCAAAGAAACTTGTTGTAGACGAACATATTAAGCTGGTTGGTCTCAGCGGATTTGAGAGCGCTTATCCTTCTCAACTTTCAGGAGGAATGGCCCAGCGGGTTGCTATCGCCAGAGCTTTGGCGAACAAACCTGAAATACTTCTGCTGGACGAACCTCTCGGATCGCTGGATGCTCTCACCAGAATACATATGCAAAAAGAACTTGAGCGGTTATGGCTTCTTGAAAAGATTACCATGGTCATGGTTACGCATGATGTAGATGAAGCGATATACCTGAGTGACAAAGTGGTTATAATGTCTTCCCGTCCAGGAGTTATCAAAAAAATAATTGACGTGCCATCATCAAGGCCTCGCGACAGGGCAAGTAGTGAGTTCATGCAGATAAAAGCAGAGATATTGAAAGAGTTCCATCTTGGAACGGAATATCCCTTTGCTTATGCTATTTGACATTAAGCCATGAAATCTGCAAAGCACATCATTACTTGCTGAGGGTAAATTCCTGAAGCATTATTTCGTAACCCTGATGATACAATTGATCAAATACCCTGCACTATTTTACTGTGGGGGGGGCGTCGTCACTTACATATCCTTGTTGCTGCTTATTCATTGATAACCATCTGGAATACGAGAGGTATGGAGAATATTTTCAGACTTAGTGCTTACGTAAAACCTTATTGGAAACAATCGTTAGCCTCTCTTGTGTTGCTTACTGCAGTTGTGGGTATGGATCTCTCAATTCCCCGTTTAGTTCAGAAAATCATCGATCAGGGCATCCACCAGCACAACCTGCAGGTGGTTATTAATACAGGGATGCTTATGCTTGGCGTTACCTTGATTAGTGTTCTTTTTGCGGTCAGTTCACATATTTTATCGGTTAGAATCGGTGAAAGTGTGGCTCGTGATATTCGTGAAGCGTTGTTTCTGAAAATTCAATCCTTTTCTTTCGGCAATATTGACCGCCTTAATACTGGCCAGCTTATGGTTCGTCTTTCCAGTGATATTTCAGCTGTGCAGCGTGTTGCTCAGTTTTCGTTGAGGATTGGTACACGCTCCTTTTTACTGTTGATCGGCAGTCTTGTTCTGATGATTAGAACAAGTATTGCTCTCACACTCGCTATGCTTCCGTTACTTCTAATAACCTCTGTGGTTATAATATTTTTTGTGGTGAAAATGGAGCCCTTGTGGCGTTCTGTCCAGCAGCAGCTCGATCGCCTTAATACAGTGTTGCAGGAAAATATTGCAGGTATTCGGTTGATCAAGGCTTTTGTAAGGGCGGACTTTGAGTTCTTGCGGTTTAATAAGGCTAATAAGGCGTTTACACGTGATTCTATCAGCGTTATGAAATTTATGGCCAGTATGCCGCCGATGTTGACGATGTGTATTAACACAGGTATGGTTCTCGTGATTTGGGTTGGCGGGTTCAATGCTGTTCGTGGAGAGCTTACGATTGGGCAGGTTGTTGCGTTTACGAATTATCTGCTCACAACAATGGCTCCGATGATCTTTATGGCAAATCTGACCAATGTCTGGGCCGCCGGTATTGCATCATCAAAGCGCGTTGTTGAAGTGCTTGATATTATCCCTGACATTCAGGACGATGTTGTTGCAAAAGAGATGCAAGAACATACGCAGGGAAGAATTGTTTTCGAAAATGTTTCTTTCCGTTATAGTAATGCAAGCGAAGCACTTCTTCTGGATGATATCAGTGTTGTCGTTGAACCGGGCAGAACTCTTGCCATTCTCGGTGCAACAGGAGCAGGTAAGTCCACGCTGGTTAATCTCATTCCAAGGTTTTATGATGTTTCTTCAGGCAGGATTCTGATTGATGGGATTGATATCAGAGAGGTGACACAAGACTCCCTGCTTCGAAAAATTTCAATTGTTCCCCAGGAAACTATTCTGTTTTCAGGTACTGTCCTTGACAATATTAGATATGGCGTACCCAATGCAAGTCATGAACAAGTTATTGAATCGGCAAAAGCTGCACAGGCTCATGAGTTTATTCTCAATTTGCAGCATGGATATGATACCAGAGTTGAAGAACGTGGTGTTAATCTTTCCGGAGGTCAGAAACAGCGAATTGCAATTGCTCGGGTGTTGCTTGCATCCCGTCAGATTTTGATTTTTGATGACAGCACAAGCGCGGTTGATATTGACACTGAAACGAAAATACAGGATGCACTTCATTCCGATAGTAGAAAATGCACAATGATTGTTGTCGCTCAGCGCATAAGTTCTGTACTGAACGCCGACAAGATCATGGTGCTTGACAAAGGCCGCATTGTTGGAGAAGGTCGCCATGCGTTGCTTATCGAGAGCTGTAAAGTTTATCGCGAAATTTTCGATTCACAGTTGGGTTGTGATACGTCATCCGATAACGTCAGTGCGTTATTGACGAGAGAGGTGTTATCATGAGTCGATACCAGTATAATGGGCAGGACAACCATAAACATATAGGTATTGGTAATCCTGTTCAACCCGGAAGAATTGAAAAGCCGAAAAACTCAGCTGCCGCTGTTCATCGATTGCTTCGATATCTCTCTCCTTTCAGATCGAAATTGATCGGAGTTGCCTTGTTAGTGGTTCTCTATTCTCTGCTCGGCTTGACCGGACCTTACCTTATCGGGCTTGCAATAGATCGCTTCATGGTCAAAAAAGATATTGCAGGGCTTGAAAGAATAGCGTTGCTGATGCTTTTGGTGTATCTGATCTGTAACCTGTTTCAGTTGATTGCAGGCTGGATTATGGCAAAGGTCTCTCAAACTGCCCTGAAGCAGTTGAGCGGAGATCTCTTTACGCACATACAAACCCTGCCTGTCAGTTATTTTGATCATCATTCGTCAGGGAGTCTGATGAGCAGGCTGACGAACGATACTGATGCAATCAATCAGGCGATCTCCCAGAATGTTACCTCCCTGGCTGCAAGTGTTCTTTCTTTGATTGGCATCATGGTGGCTATGTTTCTGCTGAACTTCTGGCTGGCTTTAAGCGCACTGCTTGTTATTCCAGTCATGCTCTGGTTTACGCAGTTTGTTGCACGTAATACACGCAAAGGGTTCCGTGACCTTCAAAAACAGCTTGGTGAAATGTATGGTGTCATGGAAGAGTCTATCAGTGGACTCAAAGTGATCAAGGCATTCCGGCGTCATGCAGAGGTGATTGAGCGGTTTCAGAGTCAGAATGATAAGGTTTTTAAGGCTGCAGTCTATGCTAACAGCTACGCAATGATGCTCATGCCGTTAACGAACGTTCTTGGGAACCTTTTTGTCATTGTCATTGCATTTGTTGGTGGATGGATAGCACTCAAAGGCATGGTTACTGTCGGGGTTATTGCCAGTTTTATTATTTATGGACAGAATTTTATCCAGCCCCTTCGCCAGCTTGCGAATATGTATAACATTATTCAAGCAGCTCTTGCCGGGAGTGAAAGAATATTTGAAATTCTTGATATTCCGTCAGAAGTTGATGCAGCCGATGCAACTGTTCCATCAACTGTTCCCGGGACAATACGTTTCGATCATGTGAGGTTCGGCTATCAGAAGGGTATGTCCGTGGTCAAAGATATGACATTCGATGCTGCACCTGGCAAAACCATTGCTTTGGTTGGCCCGACAGGTGCCGGAAAAACCACGATCATCAATCTTCTGACCCGTTTTTATGAGGTAAGCAGTGGCGTTATCACTATAGCAGGAAAGGATATCCGTGATTTCAACAAAGCTGACTTGCGACAGAGGATTGGACTGGTATTGCAGGATACCTTTTTATTTTCCGGAACTGTACTTGACAACATCCGTTTTGGCCGACTGGATGCCACTGACAGAGAGTGCCTCCATGCTGCAGAACTTGCTGAAGCAGATGAGTTTATCCGGCAGCTCCCGCACGGGTATAATACAATCCTCTCTGAACGCGCAGGCAATCTAAGCCAGGGGCAGCGTCAGTTGCTTGCCATAACCAGAGTTATTCTTGCAAATCCGGAGATCTTGATACTCGACGAAGCAACCAGCAGCGTCGATACCCGGACAGAGCTCCGTATACAGAAAGCTTTATTGACATTGATGAAGGGAAGAACAAGCTTTGTCATTGCCCATCGTCTCAGTACCATTCGAGATGCCGACCAGGTGCTGGTTATCGATAAGGGAACCATCGTTGAAAAGGGAACACATCAGGAACTTCTTGACCAGGAGGGGATGTATTATGATCTCTACATGAGCCAGTTCAAAGGGTTGGCCATTTAGGCTTCTGCCCCATTCTTTTTCCGATGATATTTTTTTGCAAAAAGCTCATAAATAGACCCGGAAGATGTATTTTATTGTAAATAAAGCCGTATTATTTACTGAAAGTCCTTAATGATTCCTTAAGATGCTGGATGCATAGCACGCACATGGAACCCCCGAACGATCATTACGACAGTCCGTGGAAAGAAGCCATTGAGCACTATTTTCAAGAGTTTATGACCTTTTATTTTCCTGATGCTTACCGCAGTGTCGACTGGTCAAAAGAACACATATTTCTCGACCAGGAGCTGCGGGCTGTAGTGCAGGATGCCGAGTTAGGCACCCGTTTTGTCGACAAGTTAGTCCGTGTAACAGAGTTCAGCGGCAGCGAAAGCTGGATATACATCCACGTCGAAGTGCAAGGCACAAAACAGGCGGAATTTTCCAAAAGGATGTTTGTCTACAACTACCGGATTTTCGACCGATACGAAAAACCAGTAGCAAGTCTGGCGGTGCTGGCCGATCAACACAAACACTGGAAACCGACCTCTTATGGTTACAACGTTCTGGGTTGCAGGCTCACCTTGGATTTTCCCGTAGCCAAACTGACCGATTACGACGAAAAACTCGATGAACTCTTTGCTTCGGACAATGCATTTGGCTTAATTACAGCAGCACATATCCTGACCAGGCAAACCCGAAAGAAACATCAGGAGCGCTATGAAGCCAAACTCCGTTTGATAAAAATACTCTATCAACGGCACTGGGATAAACAACGCGTCATCAACTTGCTTACCGTAGTTGATTGGTTAATGACACTTCCCGCTTGGCTGGACACAAAAGTCTGGCAAGAAATCGAAACAATTGAGAAGCATAAAAACATGAAATACATTACCAGCATAGAAAGAATCGGCATAGCCAAAGGCAGAGAAGAAGGTCGCGTAGAAGGTGAATCGAAGCTTCTGAAAAGACAACTTGAACGTCGCTTTGGCGCATTACCGGCCTGGGCAATAGAGTTGTTAAGCAATGCCAATGAACCGTCATTAGAAGCTTGGGGTGAGGCTATCCTCACTGCCCAGACCCTGGAAGCAGTTTTCAACTCTGAAGCCTCCCATTAAAAGCACAAACCTGATTACCCATTACCCTATCACGTTCCTTTCCATCTCTTATCTCAGCAATAAATAGAGGTTCCCATTATCTTTATGATGAAAGGGAAAAATAAAGTAATGGTAACTATATTAAGGCATTATCGATAGCGCCTGATTTCTGTATAGACTTACCGGTCGGAAAAGGTGCTTGGCATAGAACTGTTTATAATATTTATCTGCCAATCCTATGTCTTTCCAGGCCATCCTGACGAAATACAGAAAAGATTCATTCTCCGAGCGTGATAAAGGTGACCGCTTTGAGCGGTTGATGCAGGCCTATCTGAAAACCGACCCAAAGTATGCCTATCTCTTCAAAAAGGTGTGGCTGTGGAATGAATTCCCTGGGCGGGGCGATTTTGGTGGTGGTGATACCGGGATCGATTTGATTGCCTTGACCTTGGATGGCAACTATTGGGCAATTCAGTGTAAATGTTTTCAGGAAAGTGCTGCCATCGATAAACCGGCTGTTGATTCTTTTCTCTCAACATCAAGCAGGGAGTTCAAGGATGAAAACCTGCAGACAACAAGCTTTGCGCAACGGCTCTGGATTTCAACGACCAATAAATGGGGGCTGAATGCAACCGAAGCCATAAAAAATCAGAGCCCGCCTGTTATCCGGCTCAACCTCTTCGAGCTGCAGGAATCAGCGGTTGATTGGCAGAAATTAGATCAGGGTATACACGGCGAAGCATCACGAACGCCAAAAAAAACACTGAGGCCGCATCAGCAGGAGGCCTTGGATAAAACGCATGAGCATTTCAAAACGGCAGACAGGGGTAAGCTCATTATGGCTTGCGGTACTGGGAAAACGTTCAACTCCCTGCGCATAGCTGAACATGAAACCAATGGTAAGGGTCTTATCCTCTTTTTGGTTCCCTCAATTGCCTTGCTTGGTCAGACACTGCGAGAGTGGTCGTCCGATGCCAATGAGCCGATTAATGCTGTTTGTATCTGTTCGGACAGTGAAGTGTCGCGCAAAAAAAGCAGGAACGAAGATAGTGACTCATACAGCATCGTGGATTTGGCGTTACCTGCATCCACTGATGTCAGCTCAATTCTCCGCCAGTTCAAGCATATAGAGGCCAATGGACACGCTGGCTTGACCGTCGTTTTCTCTACCTACCAATCCATTGGAGTGATTGCCCGTGCGCAAGCTGAACTTCTGAAGTCAAATAAGAGCGACGGGGAGTTTGATCTTATTATATGCGATGAAGCTCATAGAACCACAGGAGTAACGTTGTCGGGTGAAGATGAATCTGCATTTACGAAAGTTCACGACAACAATTTCCTCAAAGGGAAAAAGCGGCTCTATATGACCGCAACCCCAAGGCTGTATAGTGATGACACCAAAAGCAAGGCTGCACAAGCCGATGCCATTCTTTGCTCAATGGATGATACCAGGTTATTTGGTGAGGAAATCTACCGTATTGGTTTTGGTGAGGCAGTAGAAAGGGATCTACTCAGTGATTACAAAGTGCTCATTCTGACGTTGAATGAAAACGATGTTCCGCCAGCGGTGCAGAAGATGATAACCGATAACGAAAGTGAAATCAACACTGACGATGCCTCCAAACTTATTGGCTGCATCAATGCCCTCTCGAAGCAAATCCTTGGGGATGCTGGTGTTATCAAAGCCAGCGATCCGGAACCTATGAAACGGGCTGTTGCCTTTT
>Ga0208872_1000123_pt1 | contig 76239 bp, 63 predicted proteins | sample CryBogCBH12Aug08_FD_185508 | JGI IMG/M metagenome (GOLD analysis project Ga0208872, IMG submission 185508) | Freshwater microbial communities from Crystal Bog, Wisconsin, USA - CBH12Aug08 (SPAdes) | ecosystem: Environmental > Aquatic > Freshwater > Lake | place: Crystal Bog, Wisconsin, USA...
AATAAAGCATAGCGCACAGGCATAGCTAAAGCCGGCATCTTTAGTTGGTGCTGGGCTAATACCTGTTTAAAAGCGGCACCATAAGACTCTTTTTTGGGTTCGGCTAATTCGATTGCTTTGATCAGATCGACCAGAGCAGGCTTAATGGCATCGGGAATATTGTCAGCTAACTGTTGAGCACTATGTGATGGCGCCGGGAGATAGAAAAGTTTTGCACCTTCAGCAATTTCGATCAAGGTATTGGCACGATCTTTGAGCAAGGCAACTACTTGTACAAAATCGGGGCCATTTTCAGTATCAATACCCAATGCATGTGCGAATGGCTTTGTGGCCTCAGCCAATTTAACAGGATCAGCATTCTGAATATATTGATGGTTCAACCACAATAATTTTTCAGGATTATGCTGCGCGGGTGAACGCCCTAAGTTATCTAAATCAAACCAATCTACAAACTGTTCTTTGGTAAAGACCTCTGCATCACCATGAGACCAGCCAAGGCGAGCTAAATAATTGAGGATGGCTTCTGGCAAGTAACCTGCTTTTTGAAAGTCGCGTACGCTCATCGCCCCATTGCGCTTACTCATTTTCTCGCCAGAATCATTTAGAACCGTTGGTAAATGGGCATACACAGGAGGTGTACCTCCCAGGGCTTTCATGATATTAATTTGACGTGGCGTGTTATTCACATGGTCGTCACCACGAATCACATGAGTGATATTCATATCCAGGTCATCTACTACTACGCAGAAGTTGTACGTAGGTGTTCCGTCAGGTCTTGCGATCACCAGATCATCTAGTTCGTCATTACTGATTTCAATTGATCCCTTAACGGCGTCCGCCCAAATGACAGAGCCCCCAATGGGATTTTTAAAGCGAATCACTGGCTCAACCCCCGCCGGTATTGCCGGCAAAGTTTTACCTGGCTCAGGGCGCCATAAGCCGTTGTAGCGCGGCTTTTCTTTATTGGCCATTTGCTGGTCGCGTAACTTATTTAGCTCATCTTCACTCATATAGCAGGGGTAAGCTAAACCAGCATCAAGCATTTGCTTTACAACTTCGCAATAACGATCGATACGCTGCATCTGGTAGATGGGTCCTTCATCTAAATCCAGACCTAACCACGCCATTCCCTCAATAATCACATCAACTGCTTCTTGAGTTGATCGTTCTAAATCCGTGTCTTCAATCCTGAGAATGAAATCACCTTTATTGTGACGAGCAAATGCCCAAGGATATAAAGCGCTGCGAAGATTGCCCAAATGTATAAAGCCCGTTGGACTGGGGGCGAAACGTGTACGAATATGCATAAAACGCATTATCTCAGGTCAGTCAAATACCAGCTGAATTTATAAAAAACGTGGATACTTTCATCCTATGAACGAACTACTTGTATTTATGTGTGATGGCGCCCCTGTTCGAGGGGAGATTGTCTCGATTGGGAGTGCCTGGCAGGCTGTTTTGGAGCGTCGTAACGACCCCCCTGCTATCCGTAAAATCCTGGGCGACTTTGTTGGCGCCGCCACGCTCTTAAGTGCCAGCCTCAAGTTTGACGGCACTTTGATTATTCAGGCGCAGAGTAAGGGCCCCATTCAACTCCTGGTAGTTGAGTGCAAATCCGACCTATCGATGCGGGCTACTGTGAAACTATCCGTTGACCCCTCTGAGATTGAGCCAGACGCAACGCTGGGCGAACTCTTGGATGCTAGTCATTCAGGCCGACTGGTCATTACTCTGGATCCAGCAGACCGCGAGCCAGGGCAAGCGCCCTATCAAGGCATAGTCGCCCTTCAGGAACATGCTGGTACGGTCATCAAGCCTGTCACAAGCGCTGCTGAAGCCATTGCTTTATATATGCAGAATTCTGAGCAGCTTGACACCCGTATCTGGTTAAGCTCGAATGAAACACACGTTGGTGGTTTATTGCTGCAACGGCTCCCGGATTCTGGAGGGCATGCGCACCTAGATCCACAAGAGGCTGCCGAAGGCTGGAACCGCATTCAGGCGCTGGGCGAGACCATTACAGATGAAGAGCTTCTCACTCTGACTCCCGAAGTGATTCTGCGCCGCCTCTTTCTAGAGGAGTCAGTTAACAGTGGTGTTCGCAGCTTTCCAGCACGCAAAATTCAATTTGCCTGCCGTTGCTCTCGCACTAAGGTTGCCGATATTTTAAGAATGTTGGGCGAGGAAGAGGTAGAAGACATCATTGCTGAGCAAGGCAAAGTAGAAACTGCCTGTGAGTTCTGCGGCAAGATGTATCAATTTGATGCGGTAGATTGTCGACAAGTTTTTAAAACAGATTTGCTAAGTGATGCAACAAGGCCGCCCTCAAGCGGTCATTAAGCCTACTGTTTGATGGTGGCAGGTTGTTGTGGCTTATCGTTAGGCAGAATTTGCACAAAAAACTCACCATCTTTAATCATGCCGTGCTCAACTCTGGCCCGCTCTTCAATGGCCCGCGTGCCCTCTTTTAAATCCTTAACATCGCCTGATAGTTTGGCGTTTCTTAAGCTTAGCGCGCTGTTTTTGGCTTCTTGAAGCTCCAGTTGTCGCTCCATCTCATATACTTTAAGCCATCCACCCTTCCCCAGCCACAAGGGGTACTGGATTGCCATTAGCAATAACAGCATTGAGTAGATGACAATCCGCATAGTCTATTGAAACGCAGTATTGCTTGTTTAGCGCTTGAGGTTATAGAAAACAGACTTGCCAGGGTAGCTAGCAACATCACCCAAGTCTTCTTCGATACGCAAGAGCTGGTTGTACTTAGCAATACGGTCTGAGCGTGACAGCGAACCTGTTTTGATTTGACCAGCGTTGGTACCAACAGCAATATCAGCAATGGTGCTGTCTTCAGTTTCACCAGAGCGATGTGAAATCACTGCCGTGTAATTAGCGCGCTTCGCCATCTCGATAGCTGCAAACGTCTCAGTTAATGTACCGATTTGATTAATCTTGATCAGAATCGAGTTTGCAACACCCTTTTCAATACCTTCTTTCAGAATCCGCGTATTGGTAACAAAAAGATCGTCGCCAACCAACTGAATTTTTTTACCAAGCTTCCTAGTGATGTCAGCCCAACCATCCCAATCACTCTCATGCATGCCATCTTCAATAGATACGATCGGGAATTGATCTGCTAAGTTGCCGAGATAATCAGAAAACTCACTCGATGTCAGTTGGAGACCTTCACCGGATAGGTGGTATTTGCCATCTTTATAGAACTCACTCGCGGCACAATCCAGGGCCAACAAGACATCGTCGCCAGCTTGGTAGCCAGCACCTTCAATGGCTTTCATAATCGTTTGCAAGCACTCATGATTGCTCTTGAAGTTCGGCGCAAAACCACCTTCATCACCAACCGTCGTTGGCATGCCTTGGGCACCAAGAATCTTCTTTAGTTCATGAAAAATTTCAGCACCACAACGCAAGGCTTCGCGGAAGCTTTGCGCACCAACCGGCATGATCATAAATTCTTGAATATCCAAGCTATTGTTGGCATGTGCACCACCGTTCACGATATTCATCATGGGCACAGGCAATTGCATAGAGCCAGAGCCACCGAAATAACGATACAAAGGCAGGCCAGCCTCTTCTGCTGCTGCTCTTGCTACAGCCATAGAAACAGCTAAGGTTGCATTGGCACCTAAGCGAGCTTTGTTATGAGTGCCATCGAGCTCATTAAGCGTATGGTCTAAGAAAGCTTGCTCGCTTGCATCTAGACCCAGAATCGATTCTGCAATTTCAATATTAATGTTCTGGACAGCTTTGAGAACGCCCTTGCCAAGATAGCGCGCTTTATCTCCATCGCGTAGCTCAATCGCCTCACGTGAGCCTGTAGAGGCGCCGGAAGGAACGGCGGCACGACCCATTACGCCAGATTCCAGCAAGACATCGCACTCCACCGTTGGATTGCCACGTGAATCTAAAATCTCTCTACCGATGATGTCAACAATGGCGCTCATCTAAATCTCCTAATTCCAAAATTAAATAAAAATTACTGAAAACTGTCTTCTAAGAATGAGCCAGTTTTCTTAACTACGGAATCAATGGCTACTAAAGATTCCAATAGTTCACGCATACGATTTAATGGCACTGCATTTGGGCCATCTGAAAGCGCTTTGGCCGGGTCAGGATGGGTTTCCATAAAGAGGCCGCTAATCCCTACTGCAACTGCAGCTCGAGCCAAGACGGGGACAAATTCTCGCTGTCCACCACTTGAATTGCCTTGGCCACCAGGTAGCTGTACAGAATGGGTCGCATCAAATACAACTGGCGCATGAGATTCACGCAAGATGGCTAAGCTGCGCATATCCGACACTAAATTGTTGTAACCAAATGATGCGCCACGTTCACACACCATAAATTGATCGGGCAGATTTTTTTCTGCAGCCGCTACCCTTGCTTTTTCAATCACATTCAACATCTCGTGCGGCGATAAGAACTGGCCTTTTTTAAAGTTCACAGGTTTACCGCTTTGCGCGCAAGCGCGAATGAAATCCGTTTGTCTGCAGAGAAAAGCTGGTGTTTGAAGAACATCAACTACCTTGGCGACCGGTTCAATCTCGCTGATGTCATGGATATCGGTCAGCACTGGCACGCCGATTTCACGTTTGACTTTAGCAAGAATCTCTAAACCTCTTTCTATTCCTAGGCCACGGAACGAAGTACCAGAAGAGCGATTGGCTTTGTCGAATGACGACTTGTAAATAAAGGGGATTTGAAGCGCGCTTGTAATCTCCTTGAGCTCACCAGCAATGTCAATCGCAGACTGCTCTGACTCAATTACACAAGGGCCAGCAATTAGAAAGAAGCGATTCTGTAAGCCAACATCAAATCCACAAAGCTTAAATGTACTCATATCTCCCCCTTATGCAGACTCTTTGAGGTCAGCATCTTGATGTGTGAGTGCGGCCGTAATAAAGGCAGAGAATAAGGGATGCCCATCACGTGGGGTGGATGTGAATTCCGGATGGAACTGCACACCAAAGAACCATGGATGCATGGTGCTAGGAAGCTCCATCATCTCTGGCAAGGACTCGTTAGGCGTTCTTGCTGAAATAATCAAACCAGACTTCTCCAGACGCGGAACATAAGCATTATTGACTTCATAGCGATGACGGTGACGCTCATTCACCTCAGCTCCATAAATACGACGCGCCAAAGTACCTTCTTTAACTGGACACCGTTGTGAGCCGAGCCTCATGGTTCCGCCCATATCAGAATCATTGCTGCGCTTCTCAACGCGGCCTTCACGGTCAAGCCATTCAGTGATCAAAGCTACCACTGGGTTGTCGGTTTCAGGATCAAACTCAGTGCTATTGGCCTTCGAAATATTGGCAACATGCCTTGCAAACTCGATAACCGCTAACTGCATTCCTAAGCAAATTCCGAGATAAGGGATTTTGTTCTCACGGGCAAAGCGAATGGCCGCAATCTTGCCTTCAGTACCTCTTTTACCAAATCCACCTGGAACTAAAATCGCATCCAGATTATTGAGGCAGTCAATACCGTCTTTTTCAATTTGCTCTGAGTCAATGTAGGTAATGTTGACACGCGTTTGTGTGTGGATACCAGCATGACGCAATGCTTCAATTAAAGATTTGTAAGATTCCGTGAGCTCAACATATTTACCAACCATGCCGATTGTGACTTCATGCTGCGGGTTGGCCATCTGATAAACCAGATTAGCCCAAACAGATAAGTCGGCTGGTTTAGCTTCAATTTGCAGTTCGCGGCAAATCAAGTCATCCATACCTTGGGCATGCAACATTTCGGGAATCTTATAGATCGTATCGACATCCCAAACAGAGATCACAGCATCTTCACGTACATTTGAGAATAAAGAAATCTTCGCGCGCTCATCCTCGGGAATGGGGCGATCTGCACGACATAGCAGAGCGGTTGGCATGATGCCAATCTCGCGCAATTTCTGGACGGAGTGTTGGGTGGGCTTGGTTTTTAATTCACCAGCGCTGCTGATATATGGAACTAAGGTTAAATGAACAAAGGCACAGCTATGGAGCGGTAAGCGCAGACTCATTTGCCTTGCAGCCTCCAAGAACGGTAGCGACTCGATATCGCCTACAGTTCCGCCGATTTCGCATATGGCAATGTCAGCATGGCCATCATGACTGGCTTTAGCGCCCCGCTCTACAAATGCCTGAATTTCATTGGTGATATGCGGAATAACTTGAACTGTTTTGCCAAGGTATTCACCACGACGCTCTTTGCTAATGACTGATTCGTAAATCTGACCCGTCGTGAAGTTATTGCTCTTGCGCATCTTGGCAGAAACAAAACGCTCGTAATGGCCTAAATCAAGATCAGTTTCAGCGCCATCTTCAGTAACGAAAACCTCACCATGTTGAAGCGGACTCATTGTTCCGGGGTCAACGTTGATATAAGGGTCTAATTTTAGGAGGGTGACTTTCAGACCGCGGGATTCGAGAATCGCGGCAAGCGAGGCAGCTGCGATTCCTTTCCCTAAGGAAGAAACCACACCACCAGTGACAAAAACGTATTTGGTCATCGCTTAGGCTCTGTTGGAAAAAGTAATTATAACGATAGCGATACCAACTTAAGAAATTTTCTAGGCGTTAATATCTGCCCATCACCATGTTTAAATGGCTCAAAAATGAAGAAATTCCGAATTCAGATCTTTCCAGGCCTTCTGCTAATCGCCCTATTTGGGCTGCAGCCCTTATTCGCCCAAGATACGAGCGTGATTACAGGGGTGTGGAAGACTTTTGATGACGATACAAACCAGCCTGCAGCTTTGGTTGAAATCACCGTTAAAGATGGGGTTTATAGCGGCATCATTAAAAAACTCCTAGATCCAAGCGCCCTACCCACTTGTGAAAAATGCACCGATTCTCGTAAAGGTAAGCCGGTATTGGGCATGGAAATCCTGACTGGATTGAAAAAGTCTGGGGAATCCTATGTTGATGGCCGAATTTTGGATCCAGATGACGGAGAGATCTACCGTACCGAGATGAAGCTCAAGGACCAAGGTAGCAAATTGGAGGTTCGTGCCTATATTGGCATTCCTTTGCTAGGCAGGACTCAAACCTGGGTAAGAGAAAGGTAAATTTTCAAATATGCGCCTCTTTTTCGCCATTCTCATCACCATTCTCTCGCTTTTTTACTTCCTGCCCTTCGCCATAGCATTTAATAGGAAGCGGGCTAATACAGGGGCAATTTTTGCCCTCAATCTCTTCTTAGGCTGGTCCTTAATTGGCTGGGTCGTAGCCTTGGTCTGGGCACTTAAAGAAGAGCAAGTGATTTAAGCCCTTTTTTGGCACATTTTGGGCCAAAATCAGTAGTTAAACCCATACTCAGAGCATGCCCAAGCTACTACAATAGCCTTGATCGGGGTCAACTTTCCCGCTTGCCATTTTCTGTTGACAACACTTACCTCATAGGAAACACGATGTTAGAAGCCTACAACGCCCAAGTTGCCGAACGCGCAGCCCTTGGCATCCCAGCCCTCCCCTTAACCAAGGATCAAACAGCTCAGCTGGTTGAACTACTAAAAAACCCACCAAAGGGTAAAGAGGCTGAGCTTGTAGAACTGATTACTAATCGTGTTCCAGCTGGCGTGGATGATGCTGCGAAGGTTAAAGCTGAGTTTTTGGATGCGCTTGCAAAAGGCACTGTTAAATCCCCGCTGATCTCCAAATTGAAAGCTACGGAACTACTAGGCACCATGCTGGGCGGCTACAACATTAAACCGCTAGTAGAGCTCTTAGTTGATTCTGAATGCGGCACAGCTGCTGCAGAAGCACTCAAGAAAACACTCTTGATGTTTGATTACTTTAATGATGTGCAAGAGCTTGCTGAAAAAGGCAACGCTAATGCAAAAGCGGTTATGAAAAGCTGGGCTGATGCCGAGTGGTTTACAAGCCGCCCTGCTGTTCCAGAAAACATGAAGCTCACAGTATTTAAGGTCACCGGGGAAACCAACACCGATGATCTCTCTCCAGCGCCTGATGCTTGGAGTCGTCCAGACATTCCTTTGCATGCAACGATCATGCTGAAGAACCCACGTCCAGGCATTGAGCCAGATGAGACAGGCGTTCGCGGCCCAATGAAACAAATCGCAACGCTACAGAAAAAAGGCAATCAAATTGCTTATGTTGGCGATGTGGTTGGTACAGGTTCTTCACGCAAATCCGCAACCAACTCAGTTCTATGGTGGACAGGTCAAGATATTCCATTCGTACCAAATAAGCGCTTTGGTGGTGTTTGCCTTGGTACTAACATTGCACCGATCTTCTTCAACACCATGGAAGACTCTGGTGCATTGCCAATCGAGTTAGATGTTTCCCAAATGAATATGGGCGATGAGATTGAACTACGTCCATACGAAGGAAAAGTATTTAAGAACGGTAGTGAGATCACTAGCTTCTCCCTTAAATCACCAGTGATTTTGGATGAAGTACGTGCTGGCGGGCGTATTCCATTGATTGTTGGTCGCGGCTTAACAGCTAAAGCACGTGCAGCATTGGGATTACCTGCCTCTACAGAGTTCCGCGTACCTGTGAGCCCTCCAGACAATAAAAAAGGGTTCAGCTTGGCTCAGAAGATGGTTGGCCGTGCTTGTGGCCTGCCTGAAGGCCAAGGCGTTCGCCCGGGGACTTATTGTGAGCCCCACATGACAACTGTTGGATCTCAAGATACAACTGGTCCAATGACTCGTGACGAGTTAAAGGACTTGGCTTGCTTAGGATTCTCTTCTGATCTCGTAATGCAATCGTTCTGTCACACCTCTGCCTATCCAAAACCAGTAGATATTCGCACTCAGCATGAATTGCCACCGTTTATGACGAATCGTGGTGGCGTCGCTTTGCGTCCAGGTGATGGTGTGATTCATAGTTGGTTAAACCGCCTCTTGTTACCAGATACCTGCGGTACTGGTGGTGATAGCCATACTCGCTTCCCAATCGGTATTTCATTCCCAGCGGGTTCAGGCTTGGTAGCCTTTGCCGCTGCTACTGGCGTGATGCCATTAGATATGCCGGAGTCTGTATTGATTCGCTTCAAAGGCAAGATGCAGCCCGGCATCACCTTGCGTGATCTCGTGAATGCCATTCCTTTATATGCAATCAAAAAAGGTTTGCTCACTGTTGAAAAGCAAGGCAAGAAGAATATCTTCTCTGGCCGTATTTTAGAAATTGAAGGCTTGCCAGATCTGAAAGTTGAGCAAGCATTTGAATTGTCAGATGCTTCAGCAGAACGCTCTGCTGGTGGTTGTACAGTGCACCTCAACAAAGAGCCGATCATTGAGTACATGCAATCTAATATCACTTTAATGAAGTGGATGATTGCCAATGGTTACGAAGACAAGCGTACATTAGGTCGCCGTATCAAAGCCATGCAGGCTTGGATTGCAAATCCACAACTCCTTAAAGCTGATGAGAATGCTGATTACGCTGAAATCATTGAAATCAATATCGATGAAATCAAAGAGCCAATTCTTGCCTGCCCTAATGACCCAGATGATGTAAAAGTATTGTCTGAAGTTGCTGGTGAAAAAATCGATGAAGTCTTTATCGGCTCTTGCATGACGAACATTGGCCACTTCCGTGCTGCTGGTCAAGTCTTGCAGGGCAAGAAAGATATGCCAACACGCTTATGGGTTGCTCCTCCTACCAAGATGGACGCCATGGTCTTGATGGAAGAAGGCTACTACGGCATGCTAGGCGCTGCTGGTGCGCGTATGGAGAGCCCTGGTTGCTCTTTATGCATGGGTAACCAAGCTCAGATCCGTAAAGGCTCTACAGCAGTTTCTACATCAACCCGTAACTTCCCTAATCGCTTAGGCATTGATACACGCGTTTTCTTGGCCTCTGCTGAACTTGCTTCAGTAGCGGCCTTGCTTGGACGCTTGCCAACTCCCGCCGAGTACTTGGAGCAAGTTCAGGCACTCAATGCTAAGTCTGCTGAGGTTTATAGATATATGAGCTTCGATAAGCTAAAGTCATTTAGTGATGTAGCCGATACCGTAACAATCTAAAGTCAAAAACCCTCAGATGTATTGGGGAACAAAAAAGGCGATCAATTGATCGCCTTTTTTCTTACCAGCCCAGCCTAAATGACTACTTTAAATCGATAATTTACTTTCTTGGCGTGCGTTTTCACGGGCGATGCCTGATACCCATTTATTGGTTGGCAAACCAGTCTTTTCTAGAATCAGCTTTGCCCTCTTCGAAACTTCTTTCCACTCAACCTCGAGTTTGGGCCCTTTAAAACCAATAGCCACCACATTGCAATCATGTGACTCCGGAAACAGTAGAACTCTATTGTCAAATGCCTCACAGATATTTTGTAAGTTGATGTCAAAACTCTTATGACGTGAAAATAAATTGACCGTCATGACGCCGGTACTTTTCAGAATGTCGTAGCAGCCCTTATAAAAATCAAGCGAACTCGCAGCAGGCCCATCGCAAATAGCGTCATAGAGATCCACCTGTAAAGCATCGTATTGTTTTTGTTGCTTTGCGCTCTGTACGAATACTTTCGCATCGGTTTGTAGTGTTTCTAGGCGACGATCATCATCCGGGGTAAAGAACATACTCCTTGCTGAAATAATCACAGCTGGATTGAGTTCAACAACAGTCGTTTTTACGGCTGGGCAATAACGATGTTGGAATTTAGTTAATGCACCAGTACCAAGACCCAGTTGGGCTACACGCATACCAGGCTGAGTTTCTAGAAACAGTAACCAAGCCATCATCTGCTGGTTGTACTCTAGGTAGATTTCGTCAGGATCGCGAATGCGCATTGCACCCTGAATTAATTCGCTACCAAAGTGCAGATAACGTACGCCGCCGCTTTCAGAAAAGGTTACTGGCTCCATGCCCAAAGACATGGCTTAGTTCGCCCAGCGACGCGCGTTACGGAATAAACGCAGCCATGGGCTTGCGCCATCTGCAACATCTAACCATTCTGGTGGACACCAGCTCATTTGCACAGCACGGAAGACCCTTTCTGGATGCGGCATCATGACCGTAAAACGACCATCAGGGGTGGTAACACCCGTTAAACCACCAGGTGAGCCATTAGGGTTCATGGGATAGGTTTCAGTGGGCTTGCCAAGATTATCTACAAAACGTAACGCTGATAAGCCCTGCTTCTGTAATTGCTCTAAATTACCCTGCTGACTAAAGTTAGCAAAACCCTCACCATGCGCAATCGCGATTGGCAACTGACTACCTTCCATGCCTTGGGTAAAGATGGATGGCGATGCTAATACTTCAGCCATCACGAGGCGGGCTTCATATTGCTCAGATTGATTGCGGGTAAATTTAGGCCAAGCCTCTGCACCAGGAATAATTCCTGAAAGGTTGCTCATCATCTGGCAGCCATTGCAAACGCCCAATGCAAAACTATCTTGGCGATTAAAGAAGGCTGAGAACTGATCGCGTAATTGCTGGTTAAACAGAATGGTTTTGGCCCATCCCTCACCAGCTCCCAAGACGTCGCCATAACTGAAGCCACCACAAGCAATTAAGCCGCGGAAATCATCTAGCTTTGCCATGCCGGCGAGCAAGTCAGACATGTGCACGTCATAGCTATCAAAACCAGCCCAGTTCACGGCATACGCCATTTCAACATGAGAGTTAACGCCCTGCTCACGCAGAATTGCAACCTTAGGGCGAATATTCTTTTGAATAAATGGTGCAGCAATATCTTCTGACGGATTAAATGTCAGCTTCGGTGACATGCCAGGGTCAGCAAGGTCGTCTAATAAATTGAACTCGCTATCGGCACAGGCGGGGTTATCACGTAGGCGCGCAATTTGATAGCTGGTGTTGGCCCACATCTTTTGTAGAACCTCTCTGGGCTCAGCAAAGATATTTTTAGCATCGCGCCAAATTTCAATACGGCCATTGGTATTGGGTTTACCGATGACATGACTGTAAGCGCTAAGGCCAAGCTTACGCAAGACTGCAAACACTGCATCTCTATCTTCTCTGCGCACCTGAATTACGGCGCCTAATTCTTCATTAAACAAGGCTCGTATTGTTTGTTCGTGGCGGCGACCTGAAACTTGCTGCGCCCAATTCTTTGCATCTCCATGATCTGGTTCTTGGCCAACATCTACAGCAATCATGTCTACATTTATAGAGATACCGCAATGAGAGGCAAATGCCATCTCAGCAATACAGGCTAGCAAACCACCATCAGAGCGGTCGTGATACGCCAGCAATTTATTTTCTTTGCGCAGCTCAATAATGGCAGCAGCTAGCGCTTTGAGATCTTCTGGGTGATCTACGTTCGGAGCTACCTTGCCAGATTGATTGAGAACTTGAGCAAGGATGCTACCCGCTATACGATTCTTGCCACGACCAAGGTCAATCAAGATCAGCTCGGTTTCTAAAGCCTCGCCCTTGGCATCTTTTAATGTCAAAGCAGGCGTTAAGGTCTTGCGTACATCGATGACAGAAGCGAATGCAGAAATAATTGCGGAAACCGGTGAAACCACTTTCTTGGACTGATCACCATCACGCCATTCTGTTGCCATAGATAAAGAATCTTTACCAACTGGAATAGAGATTCCCAATGCCGGGCAAAGATCCATACCAATTGCTTGAACAGAGTCATAGAGCTTCGCATCTTCACCGGGTGCGCCGCATGCTGCCATCCAGTTGGCTGATAGCTTGACGTCTTGCAAACTGTTTATATCAGCCGCCAATAAATTGGTTAAGGCCTCACCAACAGCCATACGTGCGGCAGCAGGAGCATCAATGACGGCTAAAGGAGTTCTCTCACCCATGGTCATCACTTCACCGCGATAACCTTTGTAGTCCATCATTGTGACGGCGCAATCTGCGACGGGCACTTGCCAAGGACCAACGAATGGGTCACGAGAATTTAAGCCGCCAACGGTTCTATCGCCAATCGTGATTAAGAATGACTTACTTGCCACAGTTGGTTGTTGTAACACCCAGGCAATACACTGCGCTAAATCAGCATCAGTAACGTTGAGCTCAGTAAATTCTTGCTGAACACGCTTAACATCGCGGTGCATGCGTGGTGGTTTACCCAACAACACATCCATTGGCATGTTGATTGGCAAGGCTGCATCAGTTCCAGATTCCTGCTTGCTATCAGTCAATAGAAGTTGACGCTCATCGGTAGCTTCGCCAACGACAGCAAATAAGCAACGCTCACGCTCGCATAAAGACTTCAATAGATCCAAATCTTTAGAGTCAATGGCGAGAACATACCGTTCTTGAGACTCATTGCACCAAATTTCCGCAGGACTCATGCCGCTCTCTTCGAGCGGAATGTTGCGTAATTTAAATTTCGCACCTAAGCCAGCACCATCAGCCAACTCGGGAAAAGCATTGGATAAACCGCCTGCCCCAACATCGTGTATAGAAACAATCGGATTGTTTTGGCCCATTGCGCGGCAAGCATTAATCACTTCTTGTGCACGGCGTTCCATTTCTGGATTGCCGCGCTGGACGGAATCAAAATCCAGATCTGCAGTATTGGTACCAGTTGCCACAGAACTGCCGGTAGCGCCACCCATACCAATGCGCATTCCAGGTCCACCTAACTGAATTAATAGATGGCCAGCTTGAATCGGTTTTTTATGGGTATGAATGGAATCAATGCTGCCAATACCGCCGGCGATCATGATGGGCTTGTGATATCCACGGCGAGTGCCATCTAAAGTTTGCTCAAACACACGGAAATAACCACCCAAAATGGGACGGCCAAACTCATTATTAAAAGCAGCTCCACCCAAAGGACCGTCGATCATGATCTGCAATGGTGTAGCAATACGCTCTGGCTTACCGTACTTCTCAGTCTCCCAAGGCAAATCAGTGCCGGGGATATTTAAATTGGATACCGAGAAGCCTGTGAGGCCTGCTTTAGGGCGTCCGCCTATACCGGTAGCACCCTCATCTCGTATTTCTCCACCAGCGCCTGTAGAGGCTCCAGGAAATGGTGCAATCGCCGTTGGGTGATTGTGGGTTTCCACCTTCATCAAGGTATGCACTAAGCGCATATCTTTCTCATAGCGCTGATCTTTGCCTTGCGGCACCCAGGTCTCAGATTCACAACCTTCCATGATGGCGGAGTTATCTGAGTAAGCAACGATAGTGCCTTCTGGGCGAAGCTGATGGGTATTACGGATCATGGCAAACAAGGAAAGTTCTTGATCATCGCCGTCAATCGTCCATGAAGAATTAAAAATCTTATGGCGACAGTGTTCGCTATTTGCCTGGGCAAACATGATGAGTTCAACATCACTTGGATTGCGCTCTAGACGTATAAAATTCTCTGTGAGGTAAGAAACCTCATCATCAGATAAAGCAAGGCCCAACTCTTGGTTCGCTTTGTCTAGTGCAACCCTTCCTTCTGTCAATACTGGAATGCGCAAGAGCGGACGATCTGCCAAAGTTTGGTACAAAGCTTGAGCCTGATCTGTGCTGTCAACAACAGCTTCTGTCATCCGATCATGAATAGCTGCCAAAACAATATTTGTTTGGGTTTGGGTTAATTCTTTTTTAGATTGCCATGCAAACTGAACGCCACGTTCAATCCGGAGCACGTTCAAGGCGCATTGACGCGCAATGTCAGTAGCTTTACTAGCCCATGGCGATACCGTGCCAAATCTAGGGATGACGACTGCGTCTTCACAAAGCTTAGATCCTTTACTAAACCATGAGTTTCCCGACTTTAACTTTGATACGAAAGGCTGTCCGTAGGTTAAAAGGCTAGCAAGAATTTCTTGATTTTTGACATCGAGATCTGATTCAGACCAGATGAAGTGGAGATACTGAGCCTCAATAGACTCGAGTTCAACACCTTGGGCCGCTAGGGATGCTAAAAGACGCTGTTGGCGGAAGGCTGAGAGGGCATCAGCCCCAGGCAAGAAACGGAAAAATGACATGCCTAGATTATAAGGTTTTGATCAGACCAATCGCCCAGCCTGAAGCTGAAACTGACGACTGCATTGAGCTGCTAAGGCTGGGTCATGAGTCACCAAGACAAGTGTCGAGTTACATTCCCGATTGAGCTCGAATAAAAGCTCTATTACCCTGCTTCCGCTAGCCTCATCCAAGCTACCGGTAGGTTCATCGGCAAACAAGATGGCGGGCTTGCTGATAAAGGCTCTGGCTAGGGCTACGCGCTGTTGCTCCCCACCAGAAAGTGTCTTTGGAAAATGCTGTAGCCGGTGAGACAGCCCCACCTTATCAAGCCAATATTGAGCCTGAGTTCGGGTGCTGGCTAAATCAAGTCCCAAGATCTCTGCTGGCAACATGACGTTTTCCAGAGCATTTAGGTGCGGAAGTAGCTGGAAGGACTGAAAAACAAAGCCTGTATGTAAGCTACGCAACTTAGCCCGGCCATCCTCATCTAAGACATTGAGGCTTTGCCCCATCAAACAAACCTCACCCTCAGTCGGTGTATCAAGGCCAGCCAGAAGACTCAACAGCGTGCTTTTGCCAGAGCCGGAGGCGCCAATAATTGCTACACTCTCGCCCGATTCAATATCAAAGCTAATGTCGTGCAAAATGGATAAAGAATCGTCATTAGCAAAAACAGTCTTGCCTAGTTTTGTGACGCTAATTGTTTTTAATAAACTGCTCATTACTTATCTTTTTCCACTGACCTCAGAATCATGAAGCGATTTCACAAACCCTGTAATGCGTTGAGAACGTCACTTTTAGTGGGTCTATTTTGCCTGTTTATTGGATTTAACTCCTGGGCGCAAACAAACCCGGTCATTTTGGTGATGGGCGATAGTCTGTCTGCTGAATATGGCTTGCCTCGTGGTTCTGGCTGGGTCAACCTACTTCAGCAGCAATTAGCGAAGGAGGGAAGTCCGTGGTCTGTCTTCAATGCCAGTATCAGCGGTGAAACAAGCTCTGGAGGGCTTGCTCGAATGGGTGATTTACTGAAGCAAAAGAAACCTGGTCTAGTGTTGCTTGAGCTTGGCGCAAATGATGCATTGAGAGGCTTGCCAATAGCAGAATCAGAAAACAATCTTCGCAAGATGATTCAGATGAGTAAAAAGTCCGGTGCAAAAGTCTTGTTGTTTGGCATGCAGATACCTCCTAATTATGGCAAACGGTACACAAAGCAATTTCGTGATCTGTATTCAACACTGGCAACCCAAGAAGGCATTACATTACTACCCTTCTTTCTGAGTGGGGTTGCCGATAAGGCTGAGTTATTCCAGGCTGATCGCCTTCATCCTAATGTAGAAGCTCAAAACATTCTCTACAAAAACGTATGGGGCTCTATGGCCCCATACAAAAATATGCTTAAAGATTAGGCTTAAGTCTTAGCTACCAGCACTACCCGAAGACATTGGCTTGAGTGGATTGATCACCTTAACACCTGCAGCATCACGCCAATAAGCCATGAATCCCGCAAACTCTGCTTGAGCGCTCAGGGCTTGTATCTGCTGTGCTTGCGCCTGATGAATTTTGGCATCACCACCAGAAGGTTGGCGGACTTGAGCAACTCTGTAGATGCTGGCACCTACGCCGGGATTGGAAACAGAAACAACTGCCGGTAATTTATCCGCGTTCACAGACATAACTTCATCCATGGCTTGGCCAAGCAAATTGCCTGGCTTATTGCGGGATACCCAAATTGGGCTAGCGAATCCAGTTGAATTCTGAGGATCTTTTTCAAGTGCAGAAAATTTCTCTGCGGCCGAAGCAACAGCTAATTTCTCAGCAGCGCGCTGACTTACCTGGCGCCTTACTTCAGCTGCAACATCCTTAAAAGGCAATGTTTGAGCTGGGTGGAAAGTGACCACTCGAGCCGAGACAAACACACCAGGTGAAGTTTGTACCGCTTCAGTATTGCGCTTGTTTTTTAGAGCTTCATTACCAAACAAAGACTGGATCACTTTTGGGTTGCTCAGGGGATTGTCTTTACCTAAACTCGCAATGCCTCCACGAGTTACATTCTTTTGAGACTGAACACTTAACTTCAATTTATCCGCAGCTGGTTTTAAGCTGTCTGATTGGTCATAAGTCATATTGGCAAACTGATCAGCTCGCTCGCCAAAAACCTTAGCATCTTCTTTTGGGTCGGCTTTAAGAACGATGTATTCAATATCAATAAATTCTGGGCTCTCGAATAATCTAGTATTGGCATCGTAGAAGGCTTGCAGCTCTTCTGGACTTGGGTTTACTTTGCTTAAGTAGTCTTTAGCGTTAAATTGCAATACCTGCACTGCACGCTCTGTCTCATACAAGGACGAAATTGCCTCTGAAATCTTGGGGCTAGCAAGTTCAGTACGAGAAACGGAGCCAACCAATTGTTGGATCTTTAAATCAAAACTTTGGCCAGCATAAAACTGTTCTTCATTCATGCCATTGCTTGCCAAGAGCTGCTTGAAGCGTAGATCATCAAAGCTTCCATCTTGGCGATAGAGTGCGCGAATTTGCGGAATATTTTGCAAACTTTTAATGAGTGCCTCTTTGCCGACTTGCAGGTGCAAATCGTAAACAGCAAAGCCTAGAATGCGTTGCTGCATGAGTTCATTCAAAATAGCTTGGCGGAACTGTAGGCTTTGTGCAATTTGGGCATTCCCACCAACCCGTTCAGCTTGACGCTTAGCAGCAGACTCTACTTCTTGCGCGGTGATGGCCTTGCCATTGATTTTGACGATATCAGTCTCTTTATCCATAAAACCGGAATAACTAGAAATACCAAACATCACAAAGGACGGAACAATGAAGAGCATCAAAACGAGTTGAAGAATCTTTTGGTGCTTACGTACGGTATCAAACATGAGTTAGTCGCTGGGAAATAAAGTCGATGATGCAGTGTACTAGGCGTTGAGATCTAGAGCAGCTAGTTGGCCTAAAAAGCGATGAAGAATCTTGGTGGGCGCTGACGGGTTCGAACCGCCGACATTCTGCGTGTAAGGCAGACGCTCTACCAACTGAGCTAAGCGCCCCAAAATTACTACAGGGAGAATTGTAACTCAAAGGTCTAGCAAAGGCAGGGTTCCCTGATCCATCAACCTAAGAGGATGTAATGGAGCCTGGAACCCTTTGGGACTAATGCTTCAAAACCTCAGCACCAGCCGTTTTTTCATTAGCCTTGCTCGCCTCGGCAGCTTTTTTAGCCAGCTCCTCTGGGGTCGGATCGGGCAATGCTTGGGGCATGCGTTCTAAGGCAAGCTCTAGCACCTTATCAATCCAGCGTACCGGAACAATCTCAATCGCATTCTTAACATTGTCTGGAATTTCGATCAGATCCTTCACGTTTTCCTCAGGAATTAGGGCAAGCTTAATGCCACCACGATGGGCCGCTAATAGCTTTTCCTTAAGTCCGCCAATTGGTAATACTTCACCGCGCAAGGTAATTTCACCGGTCATCGCAACATCGGAGCGAATGGGAATGCCCGTCAATACGGAAACCAAAGCAGTTGTAATGGCAATGCCTGCTGAAGGACCATCTTTTGGTGTGGCGCCATCCGGAAAGTGAATGTGAATGTCTTTCTTTTCGAAAGCTTCATCTGCGATGCCAAGGCGTCTTGCGCGCGAGCGAACCACAGTACGCGCAGCTTCAACCGATTCCTTCATGACATCACCAATGGAGCCAGTACGAGTGATAACACCTTTACCAGACATCACTGCCGCTTCAATCGTTAACAAATCACCACCAACTTCTGTCCAAGCTAAACCGGTTACTTGACCCACTTGGTTCTCTTTTGCTGCCAAACCAAAGTCGTACATGCGAACCGATAAGAACTTCTCGAGATTGTCAGCGTTAACCACAATCGGTGCAGCTTCTTTCTTCAAGAGCAAAAGCTTGACCACTTTACGACAAATTTTGCTAATCTCGCGCTCCAAGGACCGGACGCCGGCTTCACGCGTGTAATAACGGATCATGCTGCGAACAGCGCTTTCCTCAATCTTTAACTCATCTTTTTTCAAACCATTATTTTTGATTTGTTTGGGGATAAGGTAATTCACAGCAATATTGCTCTTCTCATCTTCCGTATAACCAGCCAAACGAATGATTTCCAGGCGATCTAACAATGGGCCGGGAATATTTAATGAGTTAGCCGTTGCCACAAACATCACATCAGATAGATCAAAATCAACCTCTACATAGTGATCTTGGAATGTGTGGTTTTGCTCTGGATCTAATACCTCTAATAAAGCGCTAGCAGGATCGCCGCGGAAGTCCATACCCATCTTATCCACTTCATCAAGCAAAAACAGTGGATTACGGACGCCCACCTTGGTGAGGCTCGTCAAGATCTTGCCAGGCATAGACCCGATATAGGTGCGACGGTGACCGCGAATCTCGGATTCATCGCGCACGCCACCCAAGGCCATGCGAACAAACTTACGGTTGGTAGCGCGTGCAATAGATTGACCTAAAGAGGTCTTACCAACACCAGGAGGGCCAACTAAACACAGGATTGGAGCCTTTACACGATCAACACGTTGTTGAACTGCGAGGTACTCCAAAATACGTTCTTTAACTTTATCTAAACCGTAGTGATCTTCATCCAATACTTTTTCAGCATTAGTGAGATCGTTATTAATCTTGCTTTTTTTCTTCCAAGGTAAATTCACCAAGGTATCGATGAAGTTCCGAATCACCGTTGCCTCAGCAGACATTGGTGACATGAGCTTGAGTTTCTTTAACTCTGATTCGGCTTTTTTCAGCGCCTCTTTAGGCATGCGAGCAGCTTTAATACGCTTCTCGAGCTCCTCAAGATCAGCACCCTCTTCACCCTCACCTAATTCTTTTTGAATGGCTTTGACTTGCTCATTCAAGTAATACTCGCGTTGACTCTTTTCCATTTGGCGCTTCACGCGTCCACGGATACGTTTCTCTACTTGCAAAATATCAATTTCACTTTCTAGGTCCGCCAAAAGGCTTTCTAGCCTTTGAACAACATCAGTCATCTCCAATAGTTTTTGTTTTTGCTCTAACTTGACAGGTAAATGTGCGCAGATGGTATCGGCTAAGCGGCTAGGATCATCGATACCACCCAAGGAAGACAGGATTTCCTGAGGTACTTTTTTGTTTAGTTTTACGTACTGATCAAACTGGGCCATGATGGCGCGACGCAATGCTTCAGTTTCATGTGCATCTAATGTTGCAATGGGAGTTGGTGTCGCTTCACAGGCAAAGTAGCCCTGGCTATCTTCAATTTGGCTCACCTCAGCCCGCTGAACACCTTCCACGAGGACCTTAACGGTGCCATCAGGCAATTTAAGCATTTGCAAGATGTTAGCGATACAACCGACTTCATAGAGGTCTTCGACGCTCGGCTCATCCTTGGCGGCCGTCTTCTGGGCTACCAACAATACGTTTTTACCGGTTTCCATAGCGGCCTCTAAGGCTTTAATGGATTTTGGGCGACCCACAAACAATGGGATCACCATATGGGGAAAGACAACTACATCCCGTAAAGGCAGCAATGGCAGCTGAATCGGTTCAGAGGGTAGTAATAAGTGGCCAGGCATGGGGCAAATCCTCCAAAGTAGTCAATTCTCATAAAGTTCTCTAAATAGCAAAAACACTAAATAGAGACATTATTAAGAGATAGCATACTACCTATATGGGCTTGACCCAGGAAAAAACAAGGGGGTGAAATGCGAAAAATGCCCGAAAAAAGGGACAAAACAGCAAAAAAACCTTAAAAATTAAGCTTTTTTGCTCAAATCTTCATGTTCTACATCTTGCTTGTAGACCAAAAGTGGTTTTCCGCCTTCTTGAATGCTAGATTCGTCGATAACGACCTTTTGAACATTCTTCAAGGATGGCAAGTCGTACATCACATCCATTAATGAACCCTCAAGGATGGATCGCAGGCCGCGAGCACCTGTTTTACGCGCAATGGCCTTCTTAGCAATTGCTGAGAGGGCCTCTACTCGGACTTCAAGTTCAGCACCTTCCATGGTTAAAAGCGCTTGATATTGCTTTACCAAAGCATTTTTTGGCTCTGTCAGAATCTGAATTAAAGCTTCCTCATCCAATTGCGCCAAAGTGGTTACCACTGGTAAGCGGCCAATCAGCTCTGGGATTAAGCCAAATTTAATCAAATCCTCTGGCTCAACTTCAACTAGCAAATCACTCACGCCACGATCATCTTTACCCGGGACAGTTGCATTAAAGCCGATACCGGTTTTTGCAGTACGTTGTTGAATGACTTTTTCAAGACCATCAAAAGCGCCACCACAAATGAAGAGGATGTTAGTCGTATCCACGGGCAAGAAATCCTGATTAGGATGCTTGCGTCCGCCTTGCGGGGGAATGGAAGCCATAGTACCTTCGACTAATTTCAGAAGAGCCTGTTGAACACCCTCTCCTGAAACGTCACGAGTAATCGATGGATTATCTGACTTACGCGAGATCTTATCGATCTCATCAATGTACACAATGCCACGCTGCGCTTTTTCGACGTTGTAGTCACAAGCTTGCAGTAGCTTCTGAATAATATTTTCGACATCTTCACCTACGTAACCAGCCTCGGTCAATGTAGTTGCATCCGCCATGACAAAAGGCACGTCCAACATGCGAGCCAAAGTTTGGGCAAGCAGGGTTTTGCCAGAGCCCGTTGGTCCGATCAGCAAAATATTGCTCTTTGCTAATTCAACACCATCAACCATTGCCTTTGCGGGCTTCTTGGATTCTTTTTTATCTACTGCTTCGGTAGGTTTGCCATCCTTGTCTAACTTCTCTTTTTTAGGCTTAGGCAAATACTGTAAGCGCTTGTAATGGTTATAAACCGCTACAGCCAAAGTCTTTTTGGCTTGGTCTTGACCAATAACGTATTGATCTAAATTTTCACGAATCTGATGAGGTGTTGGCAATGCGTCATCGCCTTCACTCTTAGGCAGCTTGGCAATCTCTTCTTGAATGATGTCAGTACATAAATCGATGCACTCATCACAGATAAAAACAGATGGTCCAGCAATCAGTTTTTTTACCTCATGCTGACTCTTGCCGCAGAAAGAGCAATACAGTGTTTTATCTGAACTGCTTGTAGAGGTTGTATCGCTCAAGTGGGATGCCTAACTAATGTAATTTCTATGCAAGCTTATGGACGTTTTTCAATGACTTTATCAATCAAGCCATAGTCACGCGCTTGTTCTGCTGACATAAAGTTATCGCGGTCTGTATCTTTTGCAATCGTCTCCATAGATTGGCCCGTACGATCTGCCAAAATTTGATTGAGACGCTCACGCAAATACAAGATCTCACGTGCTTGAATTTCGATATCGGAAGCCTGGCCGCGTGCTCCACCTAAAGGCTGATGAATCATCACGCGAGAATTTGGCAAGGCATAACGCTTACCCTTCTCACCAGCACACAATAAGAAAGCACCCATGCTCGCAGCCATACCCATACACAAAGTACTGACGTGCGGCTTGATAAATTGCATCGTATCGTAAATAGCCAAGCCTGCAGAAACAGAGCCGCCAGGAGAATTGATATACAGAGAAATTTCTTTATCTGGATTTTCACTCTCAAGAAATAATAACTGGGCAATAACCAAGTTTGCAGTTTGATCATTGACTTCGCCAACCAAGAATACAACGCGTTCTCTTAAAAGGCGGGAGTAAATGTCATAGGCACGCTCACCTCGACCAGAGGTCTCGATCACCATAGGAACCAAACCCAAACCTTTAGGCTCTAAATTCTCAAACTGAAAATGATTCTGGTTCATGTCATTGCGCCTTATTCAATCAATTTAATTTGCTAAGCTCTTCGAAGCTAACGGCCTTCTCATTTACCTTAGCAAGTGATGTGAAGTATTTAATTACGTTATCTTCAAGTACCAAGTTCTCAATATCCTTGAGACGGCTTGGATTGCTATAGAACCAGCGTACCACTTCTTTTGGGTCTTCATAAGTAGCAGCTTGCTCATCAATCTCAGCCTTGATTTGGTCAGCGGTAGCTTTCAAATCCTTTTGCTTAACCAGATCGCCCAAAATCAAACCAAGACGTACACGCTTAGTAGCTTGTTCGGCAAACATTTCAGGAGGGATCGGAGCATCTTTGGCATTCGGAATGCCACGCTGCATGAGATCTTGACGCGCGGATTCAACTAAACGCTCTTGCTCTGAAGCAATTAAGGACTTAGGAACATCCAATTCGCAGTTCTTATCAATTTGGTCCATTACTTCATTCTTCAACAAAGAAGTAATACGACGCTTTACTTCGCGATCTAAGTTTTCTTTAACTTCTTCGCGCATCTTGGCAACGCCGCCTTCAGTAACACCTAATGACAATGCAAAATTGTCATCAACCGTTGGCAGGTGTGCCCAGTTCACTTGTTTAACGGTGATGGTGAACTCTGCAGTTTTGCCAGCAACATCTTTACCGTGGTAATCAGCTGGGAAGCTCAATGGGAAAGTTTTGCTCTCACCGGATTTCAAGCCCAGGGTTGCAGCTTCAAATTCTGGAAGCATGCGACCTTCACCTAAAACATACTCAAAGTTCTCTGCCTTACCGCCAGCAAATTCAACGCCGTCAATCTTGCCTACGAAGTCAATAATTGCTTGGTCGCCAGCTTGGGCCGCAGTATTTGCGCCGCCATCGCCATGAGGACCAACCTCACCACGTGGGTGGTAATGCACTTGTTGCTTACGCAGCACGTCTAATGCGCGATCAATTTCAGCATCCGCAATAGTCGTTGTGTACTTGGTTACTTCCGCTTTGCTGAAGTCGCCAATTTTGACTTCCGGCAGCACTTCAAAGTAAGCATCAAAAACGATCTTGTCAGCATCTAACTCGCTCTTTGGCTCAAGGCGTGGTTGGCCAGCAAGTAGGATGCCTTCTTTTTGACTGAGCTCAAAAAATAATTCAGAGGCTTTATCAAATTGGATTTCAAAATCCACTTGCATGCCGTATTGTTTTTCAACCATATTCTTCGGAACTTTGCCTGGACGAAAGCCAGCCACTTTCATGGTCTTACCAACTTTTGCCAAACGGGCCTCACGCGCTTTTGCCAAATCGGCACGAGCGAATTCCAAAGTCATTTTGCGGTCTAGTTGACCTAAATTTTCTATCTGCACAGCCATTCTCGTCTCTTCATTGAAATCAGGATATGTGAAGCCCAAGCCAAGTAGCTAACTTGTGGTGCGAGGAGGGGGACTCGAACCCCCACACCATTTCTGGCGTCAGGACCTAAACCTGGTGCGTCTACCAATTTCGCCATCCTCGCGAATTCCGCAAACGCTACCGAGCTTAAACTTCACTCTAAAGACGCTAATTCTACAATGCCCAGCGTATTTAGAGGATTCTGCAGACCTCGGCGAATGACGGACGGGGTTGTCTAGGCATCAAACTGGCGCTATTGCCATAGCCAATATTGAGTAAAAAGTTCACTTTTACCCTTCCATCAGGGAAAAACTCCGCATTCACCTTATCAGCATCAAACCCACTCATAGCACCGCAATCAAGGCCCAGCGCCCTCACTGCCATCGTTAGATAAGCACCCTGCAACGCTGAATTGCGAAAAGCGGTTGATTCGATATAAGCATCTTTACCCACAAACCAGCTTTTGGCATCAACATGGGGAAATAATTTTGGCAACTGTTCATAGAAGTCCAAATCCATCCCAATGATGGCTGTAACAGGAGCTGCACGTGTTTTCTCAAGATTGCCCGGGGTAACGCAAGCCAGCAAGCGCTCTTTTGCTTGGGGGCTTTTGATAAAAAGAAATCTGGCTGGATTGCAATTAACAGAGGTCGGAGCAAATTTAAGCAGCTCGTAGAGACCCTTAATTTGCTCGTCCGTGACAGGCTTATCTTGCCAAGAGTTGTGCGTGCGAGCATCAATGAAAAGTTGACATAAAGCACTCTGCTCGAGGCTCTGACTAATAGCCATAGATAACTCCGTATATAAAAGTAAAAAAGATTAGGATTTGTACAGCAAGGCAACGGCATGAACCGCAATGCCCTCACCTCTACCAAGATGACCAAGAGATTCATTGGTTTTTGCCTTGAGATTGACATGACTTGCGGTCACGCCTAAATCCTCAGCGATGTTATGAACCATCTCTGGTAAAAAGTTTGCGAGCTTTGGCTTTTGACAGATGATGGTGGCATCGACGTTCCCGATATGAAAACCAGCAGCTTGAACTTTTTGTAATGCAGCGCGTAACAAGATACGACTATCCATGTCTTTGTAGCGCGGATCATTATCTGGAAACAGTTGGCCGATGTCGTTTAACCCTGCAGCGCCAAGCAATGCATCCGTCAGCGCATGCAATAAGGCATCTGCATCAGAATGGCCTAATAAGCCCATTTCATATGGGATGTGCACACCACCTAAAATCAGTTTTCGGTCTACAACTAGCGCATGCACGTCATAGCCCTGCCCGATGCGAAATTGTGGGATGTGTGGTGCAGTTGTCATGGTAATTTGTTCTTCTGGCGATTTTATGATGGCTGGCGAGCTGACTGGAGAAGTGTATGCATCAACTCCCAATCTGCTGGATGAGTGACTTTAAAGTTGCGCATGGCACCTTCAACCAACAGCGGTTTTAAACCGGTTAGCTCCATAGCGCTAGCCTCGTCTGTAATGTCAGCCTCCATGCGAATGCCGTCTTCCAGTGCATCGTGTAACTTCTTGACCGGGAACATCTGTGGCGTTTGGGCTTGCCATAGGTGATTACGAGAGATGGTTTTCTCGACATGCGCGTAGCTACCAGCAAGAGCAGAATTCAGATCAGCAAGCTTTAAGGTATCGGCTACAGGCAAAGCTAAAAGGCCTCCGCCATTGGACGGCGTTACAGCCTTGATCAATTTTTGGATTAAGTGAGTTGAGATTCCAGGACGAGCGGCATCATGAACCAACACCCAATCTGATTCAGAAATACCAGAGCTCAACATCGCTGCCAAAGTATTTCTAACGGTTTCTTGTCTGGTGGGTCCACCAGTTGCTAAAAAATGGAGTGGTGTATCGCTCGCTACCAAACGGCCAAGAATAGGGTTATCGATAAACCCAGGATTAACTCCCACCCAAACAGACTGTATTTCTGGGGTCTGGCAAAAAGCCTCGATCGCATAAGCTAGCATTGGCCTGCCTGCAAGCTCCTGGAACTGCTTTGGGAGATCTCCTCCCAGGCGTGAACCCGTACCTGCTGTAGGCAGCAAAGCGTGGCATTGCGGTAGCGATTGATTTCCAGAACTCATGCCTGATTCTATAATGAGCACAGATGTCTGATGCATTAAATCCAGTACCCCCCATACCCGCTCCGCGGGCTGGGCAGCGCTTTACCTTTTCGGGACTGATTGGATCGGCGGATGCGGCTCTGATCGCCCAGTCTGCCCTGCGCTACCGGGGTAATTTTTCTGTCATGGTGGTTTTTTGTGCCCATGCTCAAGATGCACAGCGTCTTCTAGAAGAAATTCCTGCCTTTGCACCACAACTCAAGACAAGGCTTTTGCCTGACTGGGAAATTCTCCCCTACGATCACTTTTCACCTCATCAAGATCTGGTCTCTGAGCGCTTAGCCACCTTATATGAACTCCTCAATGGAAGCTGTGACATTGTTCTTGTACCAGTCACAACCGCCCTTCAGAGGCTCGGGCCTCCTGGGTTCCTATCAGGACATACCTTCTTCTTTAGACAGGGTGATAAGCTCAATGAAGCAGCCCTAAAGCTACAACTTCAACAGGCTGGCTATGATCCCGTCAGCGCCGTGATGCGCCCTGGGGAATACAGCATCCGTGGTGGCTTAATCGATTTATTTCCAATGGGCTCTAGTCTGCCCTATCGCTTGGATTTATTTGGTGACGAAATTGAACAAATCCGTGCCTTTGACCCTGATACTCAACGCAGTTTGTATCCAGTCAAAGAGGTGCGACTACTGCCTGGTCATGAGTTCCCCTTTGATGACAACTCTAGAACAGCATTCCGAAGCCGTTGGAGGGAGGTCTTTGAAGGCGATCCAACTCGCTGCTCGATCTACAAAGACGCCAATTTAGGAATACCGAGTGCAGGTATCGAATCATATCTCCCACTCTTTTTCGATGAATCTTCCAATTTATTCGATTACTTCCCACGTTCAGGCGATCCTGTCTGGCTTCTTAGCATTGGGGATGTCGAGGAATCGATCCAGGGCTTCTGGAAGGACACTGTCCAAAGATATGAATTCTTAAAACATGATCTCGATAGACCCATTCTTCCGCCAAAAGAATTGTTTCTTGATGCTGATGAGTTCTTTATTCAACTTAAACCGAATGCACGCTTAGTTCTCAATCGAGAAACAAACGAGTCGCCTCAGTTCTTGCCAGTACCTGATATTGCAGTTCATCGACGCGATGCTGATCCTATTCATCGCCTGCGCAATGTGGTTGCACAAGAAAAAATTCGTGTTTTGGTTTGCAGCGATAGTGCTGGTCGAAAAGAATCCATTCGCCAATTGCTTGATGAAAGTAATGCTGTCGCTGGTCAGGATGGTAAACCTCTATATCCATTGAAACCAGAGGGATTCGAGAGTATTGCTGATTTTATAAAGAGTGAATCCCTATTTGGTTTGGTTACAGCATCGCTTTTTAATGGCTTTTCTTGGCCATCTGAAAATTTACTCGTTATCACTGAGGCAGAATTATTTACCTCGACTGCAAGACAACGACGTAAAGGAAAAACGAGCGAGAGCGCTGATCCTGACATGCTCTTTAAAGATTTGTCAGAGCTTAAAATTGGCGATCCTGTAGTTCATTCTGATCACGGTATTGGCCGCTATCAAGGTTTGGTATTGCTCAATGTAGCGCCACCAAAACAAGCGCCGATCTTTGAAGAGTTCTTGCACCTCGTTTATGCGCGAGAAGCTACCTTGTACGTACCAGTACAGCAATTACAAATGGTCACACGATATGCAGGCTCAGATCCTGACTCCGCACCACTGCATCAACTGGGATCTGGTCAATGGGATAAAGCCAAGCGTAAGGCTGCGCAACAAATACGTGACACTGCAGCAGAGTTGCTTAGCCTTTACGCAGCGCGTGCAATTCGTAAAGGTCATGCCTTTGAGTATTCAAGTCATGACTATGAAGCGTTTGCTGAAAGCTTTGGCTTTGAAGAAACACCCGACCAAGCCAATGCGATTACGGCAGTGATTGGGGATATGACTAGCGGAACACCAATGGATCGCTTAGTTTGTGGTGATGTGGGCTTTGGCAAAACAGAAGTGGCATTACGCGCTAGCTTCATAGCGGTGATGGGCGGTAAGCAAGTTGCTATTCTGGCTCCAACTACTCTGCTAGCTGAACAACACGTTGCTACGTGGAAAGATCGCTTTGCTGATTGGCCGGTACGAATTGTTGAGCTCTCTCGCTTCAAAACCACTAAAGAGATCAACGCCGCTCTTGAAGCCATTGCTAAGGGAGATGCCGATATCATTATTGGTACACATAAACTCCTATCAAAAGAGACCCGATTTGCTAACCTAGGTCTGGTGATTGTTGATGAGGAACATCGCTTTGGCGTTCGCCAAAAAGATGCATTAAAAGCATTGCGTGCTGAAGTGGATATTCTGACTTTAACGGCCACACCAATTCCAAGAACCTTAGGAATGGCGATGGAAGGATTGCGCGAATTTTCTATCATTGCTACCGCACCACAAAAGCGTTTAGCAATTAAGACTTTTGTGCGCCGCGAGGGTGATGGCGTCATTCGTGAAGCAGTGCTTCGTGAGATCAAACGTGGTGGACAGGTTTACTTTCTTCACAATGAAGTTGAAACCATACAAAATCGCAAGCATGCATTACAAGAGCTCATTCCTGAAGCCAGTATTAGCGTTGCTCATGGACAGATGCATGAGCGTGAACTTGAATCCGTGATGCGCGAGTTCGTTACTCAGCGTACCAATATATTGCTATGTACGACCATTATTGAAACGGGCATTGATGTACCGACAGCCAATACCATCATCATGCACCGCGCAGATAAATTTGGCTTGGCTCAACTCCATCAACTTCGTGGTCGTGTGGGCCGCTCACATCACCAAGCCTACGCTTACCTCCTAGTCCCTGATCCTGAGGCTCTGAGCAAGCAAGCGCAGTTACGTCTGAATGCTATTCAGGCGATGGAAGAACTGGGTTCTGGCTTCTATTTAGCAATGCATGATTTGGAAATTCGGGGGGCAGGCGAAGTTCTGGGCGATAAACAGTCTGGTGAAATCCATGAGATTGGCTACCAGCTCTATACGGAAATGTTGAATCGCGCTGTTAAATCTTTAAAAAGCGGTAAGGAGCCAGACCTTTTATCACCATTACAAGCGACAACAGATGTCAATTTAGGCGTCCCCGCCCTCTTGCCTCAGGACTATTGCCCCGATGTCCACGAGCGTCTGTCGCTGTATAAGCGTTTTGCTGGTACTACTGATTTTTCAGAATTAATGGGTTTACGCGAAGAATTGGTAGATCGCTTTGGTGACCTGCCAGATCAAGCTAAATCTTTTTATGAAACGCATCGCTTGCGTTTGGAGATGTCAGGATTTGGCATTAAGAAAATCGACGCCACCCCAAGCTCTATCCAAATTCAATTTATACCGAATCCACCCATAGATCCAATGAAGATCATTCAACTGATTCAGAGCTCAAAAAATATTCAGCTTAATGGACAAGATAAGTTGAAGGTATTGCCACCAAAAGAGCGTGATTTTGAGAAGTTAGAGCAACGCTTAGACTTTATCCGAAAGATCCTCAGAAGCCTAAACGAATCGGCTATGCTTACTACCGCACAAGCCAATTAATCAGCCACTCAGATTATGATTGACCTATGTCCTCGCCAGTAACACTCGTTTCCTTAGCAAATAGCCCTATCCCACCGGGATTGGGCTCTGCGCTTTCTGAGCATGCCAAAGTACTCGGTATCGAATTGCAATCCAGTCAAGCAATGCTCTCTCGATCAGGATATTTCTCTGAGCGATGGATAGCTTCCAAAACGCTGATGCCAGAAGCACGGGTTGCCATGCGTGATATTGCTGCCACACATGGTACTGACCTTGCCTTTTTGTCCACGGCATTCATACCTCAAGAGGTGAGGGTTCTGGCAATGGATATGGATTCAACCTTAATCAATATCGAGTGTATTGATGAGATCGCCGACTTCACCGGCAAGAAAGCTGCTGTTTCAGAAATCACCGAAGCAACAATGCGGGGCGAGATCAAAGACTTTAAAGAAAGTTTGCGCCGTCGCGTTGCACTGCTTGCTGGCGTATCGGCCGATGTATTGGAATCGGTCTATAAAGAACGTTTACGCCCTAACCCTGGCGCCTTGGAACTTTTAACAGCCGCCCATCAACGCGGCCTCTATACCTTACTTGTTTCTGGTGGCTTTACATTCTTTACCGAGAAACTTCAAAAAGAATTGGGTTTCAAGCAAACACAAGCCAATACCCTAGAAATCATCAACGGCAAACTCACCGGCAAAGTGCTTGGTGAGATTGTTGATGGCGCAGCAAAAGCGGCCTACCTAGATGGCGCATGCACTCTCATGAATTGCACTAAATCACATGCAATTACCATGGGTGATGGCTCAAATGATCTACCGATGATGCATGGCTCAGGCATCAGCATTGCCTACAGAGCAAAACCCATCGTCAAAGAAAAAGCCGACGCGGCTTTTGACCGAGTCGGCTTGGATGCTGCTTTACTTTTGATTGCCTAAACGTTTAGCTTAAGCAATCCGTAGTAACTATTTCGATTACAGGCGCTCAAAAATCGTAGCAATACCTTGTCCGCCACCAATACACATCGTGACCAAAGCATATTTGCCATTTACGCGATGTAACTCATGAATCGCTTTAGTAGCAATCGCTGCACCAGAGCAACCAATTGGATGGCCTAACGCTATCGCACCACCATTAACGTTTGTCTTAGCCGGATCTAGTCCCAAGCCTTTAGTAACGGCCAATGCTTGCGCAGCAAAGGCTTCATTAGATTCGATCACATCGATTTGGTCTAATTTTAGTCCAGCACGTTCAAGAGCAATCTTCGTCGCAGGAATAGGACCTTCACCCATGATGTGGTTTGGCACACCAGCAACCGCGTAAGAAACTAAACGAGCGATAGGCTTATGACCTGCTTTTTTAGCGGTTTCAGCATCAGCCAATACAAAGAAGGCTGCGCCATCATTAATGCCCGATGCATTTCCAGCAGTTACGCTGCCACCCTCTTTTTTGAAGACTGCTTTCATCTTCGCCAAAGTTTCCATGGTTGTTTCTGGCTTGCAATGCTCATCGGTATCAAACACGATATCGCCCTTACGAGTCTTGATCGTGATTGGAACGATTTGTGATTTAAAACGACCTTCTTTAATTGCATGAGCAGCACGGCGATGAGACTCAACCGCTAAAGCATCTTGCTCATCGCGTGTTAGCTTCCATTTTTCTACAAGGTTCTCAGCGGTAACGCCCATATGGCCAACGCCAAATGGATCGGTGAGAACGGCAACCATCAAGTCGAGCATCTTGGTATCACCCATACGTGCACCACTGCGCATTGCTGGTGAGCCATACATCCCACGAGACATCACTTCAACACCACCACCAATACCGTAATTACAGTCGCCCAACATGATTTGTTGAGCAGTAGACACAATGGCTTGCAAACCAGAACTGCACAAGCGGTTTAAAGCCATCGCAACAGATTCCATTGGCAGGCCAGCCTGAATAGAGGCTACGCGTGCAACATAGGCATAACGGCTATCCGTTGGAATAGTATTTCCAACAGTTACGTAATTAATTAAAGCTGGATCTACACCAGAGCGGGCTACCGCCTCTTTCATCACAATGCCACCGAGTTCAGAAGGCTCAAAACTACTGAGTGAACCATTGAAGGTGCCAATTGCGGAACGTACTGCACTTAATACAACGACATCACGACTCATATCAATCCCCTTAGCAGAGCCCCAATTGGAGCAAATTTAGTAATCCTAGCTCAATTTTTATGCGAATTTCAAGTTTCGGCTATTAGGTCATGCCCTTGGGAGCTAATCACCGTGGCACGGACAAATTCACCTACACGATAGCGCTTGGAGGGTTTGCTGGGTGGCAAAACCCTCACCAAACCATCAATTTCAGGGGCATCACCAACCGTTCGCCCTATTCCGCCGTCACCGTCAATCCGGTCTATCAGCACCTGAATGCGTTTACCGACCTTCTTTTCAAGGCGTTTAATGGAAATTTCTTCTGCCTTAGCCATAAAGCGGGCTCGACGATCTTCGCGAATGGCATCCGGAACCGGCTTTTCTAAGAGGTTGGCAGTTGCCCCATCAACAGGCGAGTAGGCGAAGCAACCAGCACGATCTATTTGCGCCTCATCTAGGAAATTTAAAAGATAGTCAAATTCGACTTCCGTCTCACCAGGGAAACCAGCAATAAAAGTGCTGCGAATCACTAAATCGGGGCAGGCTGCTCGCCATGCCTGAATCCGCTCTAAATTCTTTTCACCGCTGGCCGGACGTTTCATTCTTTTTAAGACGTCAGGATGAGCGTGCTGCAATGGAATATCTAAATAAGGTAGAACACCATAACCGTGTTCAGAAAACTCTGCCATCAAAGGCAGAATGTCATCGACATGGGGATATGGGTAAACATAATGCAGTCGCACCCAAGCTTGATGTTCTCGAGCGATTTGATTTAAGGCGTTCACCAAATCAAACATGCGCGTCTTAACCGGTTTGCCATCCCAAAATCCGGTGCGGTACTGAATATCAACGCCATATGCGCTAGTGTCTTGAGAAACGACTAATAATTCTTTCACGCCAGATTCAAATAATCTTTTTGCTTCGAGTAACACCTCGCCAATCGGCCTAGAAACCAAATCGCCACGCAAGCTCGGAATAATGCAGAAAGTACAGCGATGGTTGCAGCCTTCAGAAATCTTTAGGTAAGCATAGTGCTTAGGCGTTAACTTCACACCAATCGGAGGAAGCAAATCGGTAAAGGGGTCATGCGGCTTAGGTAGATACTGATGAATGGCCTGCATCACCTCAGCTGTAGCGTGGGGGCCAGTGACAGCAAGGACTTTGGGGTGAATGCTCTGAATAAGATCGCTTCCATCAGCATTTTTCCGAGCACCAAGACAGCCCGTTACAATCACTCTGCCGTTCTCAGCCAAAGCCTCACCAATAGCAGAAAGACTTTCTTCTACCGCTGAATCAATAAAGCCGCAGGTATTGACCACAACAAGATCGGCGCCAGAATAATCTTTGGATGTTTCATAACCTTCCGCACTCAATTGAGTCAGAATTAATTCGGAATCGACCAGAGCCTTGGGGCAACCCAAGGAAACAAACCCTACCTTACCCGCCACAACTATTCTTTTTCTTCTTTAGCGGCTGGCTGGGTAAACGGAAAACCTGTGAACAGATTTTGAGAACCCTGCATTTGCTCTTGCATCTTCACGAAGAGATCTTTGCTTTGGTCCATGTAGTTACCCATGAGCCCTTGCATCAGCGGGTTTTGAAGATTTAACATTTGCGCCCAAGCTTCAGGACTGCTACCAGCACCCATGCCTTTTGATTGATCGCCCAACTTATGATGAATATCAACAAAAGATTGCATGGTCTTCTCGAGGTAATTTCCCATCAAGCCTTGCATCGAGTTGCCATAAAAGCGAATAATTTGAGAAAGCATCTGGGTTGAAAATACTGGAGAACCACAAGCCTCTTCTTCCAAAATAATTTGCAGCAAAATATTGCGCGTCAAATCATCTTCAGTTTTGGCGTCAACGACCTTAAATGGCTCTCCACCCATAACCAAACCTTTAATGTCAGACAGGGTGACATATGTGCTGGTCTGAGTGTCATAAAGACGTCTATTGGGGTACTTCTTGATGAGACGGTCTTCACCAACTCGCTTGGAACGGGCTACCATATATTTTTCCTAATTCAATGTAGTGCAATGCAACATCGGCATAGTTTATCCCTAGTTTGATTAAAAGGTAAATATGCCGATGTTATGGACTACTAGTAGCTATTTTTAGCCTGTATGGATACCGCCATTTAAGGAGAAGTCAGCACCAGTGGCATAACCACCATCTACTGACGCAATCCAGCAACAAATAGAGGCTATTTCTTCAGGAGTTCCTAAACGCTTTACCGGAATACCAGAGACAATTTTTTCCAAGACATCCTCGCGGATCGCCTTAACCATATCTGTGCCGATATAACCCGGAGAAACGGTATTGACAGTAACACCCTTGGTGGCGACTTCTTGAGCCAAAGCCATGGTGAAACCATGTAAACCAGCTTTTGCTGTGGAATAGTTTGCTTGGCCAAACTGACCTTTTTGACCATTCACAGAGGAAATATTGATGATTCGACCCCAATTGTTCTCGCACATGCCATCGATCACCTGTTTGGTCACGTTGAATAAAGAATTGAGGTTGGTATCAATAACAGCCTTCCATGCATCAGGCGTCATCTTACGAAATACGCTATCACGCGTAATGCCGGCGTTGTTGACTAAGACATCCACACGGCCTACTTCAGCCTTCACCTTCTCAAAAGCGATAACAGTGCTTTCCCAGTCAGAAACATTACCCTCTGAAGCAATAAAGTCATAGCCAATTGCTTTTTGCTCTGCAATCCAGCGATCTTTACGTGGAGAATTTGGGCCACAACCTGCAATGACTTTAAAGCCATCTTTAGCCAAACGTTGGCAGATAGCTGTACCGATACCGCCCATACCACCAGTTACATATGCGACTTTTTGAGACATGGATTTCCCCTTTTAAAAAATTGTTGTTGTTATGCTTAATTAAACCGCTGGACCTAATTTTTCTTTGACGTACTTGCCAGGCGCAGCTTCTAATTTCTTGTACTTCGAATTACCAAATGCTTTTCTTGCAGCAATTTTTTCGCCGCCAAACTGGGCAAGCCATTTTGTATAGTCAGGCCACCAACTGCCTTTAATCTCTTTTGCATCTGCAAGCCACTCATCCGCTGTCTTAGCAATCTTGCTGTTTTCGAAGTAATACCGTTTATTTTTTGCTGGTGGATTAATCACACCTGCAATATGTCCAGAGGCGCCAAGAACAAAATGTTTTTTGCCACTCAGAATTTGCGTAGATTGATAGGCTGATTGCCACGGCACAATATGATCTTCTTGAGATGCATAAATATAAGCTGGGCAATCAATTTTGCTCAAATCAATTTTCTGGCCACATAAACTGACTTTGCCAGGTTTCACCAAATCATTCTGTAAATAGGTGTGGCGTAAGTACCAGCAGTACATCGCACCAGGAAGATTGGTGGAATCACCATTCCAATACAGTAAATCAAATGGTGGCGGTGAATTACCTTTGAGGTAATTCTCAACAACGTAATTCCACACCAAGTCGTTTGGACGCAGGAATGAAAAAGTATTACCCAAATCTAAGCCAGACATCATGCCGAACTTGCCTGATTCACCACCAATAGTGGTTTCTCGCATCTTGACCATCGTCTCATCAATAAAGACATCTAAGATCCCAGTGTTAGTGAAATCTAACAACGTTGTTAGTAGCGTCAAGCTGGCAATAGAGGTATCTTTTTTAGCGGCCAAGACAGCCAAGGCAGAGGCGACTAATGTGCCGCCAACGCAAAATCCCAGAATATTAATTTGATCTGTGCCGCCAATGTTTTTGGCCACTTCAATCGCCTTAATGACGCCATCGCCCACGTAATCTTCCCAGGTCACCTTGCTCATGGAGTCATCGGGGTTCTTCCAAGAAACCAAAAAGACTGTATGGCCCTGCTCCACCATGTAGCGCACGACTGAGTTCTCAGGCTGTAAATCCAAGATGTAGTACTTATTAATACACGGTGGCACCATTAAATATGGACGCGCGTACACAGTCTCTGTAAGTGGCGTGTATTGAATCAGCTCAAAGAGTTCACAGCGGAAAACCACTTGACCTTCGGTAGTGGCAATATTTTTTCCAAGCTCAAAAGCGGTTTCATCTGTTTGAGAAACTTTGCCCTTTTTCATATCAGCCAACAAATTAACGATGCCATTCTGAAGGGACTGCCCTTGCGAGCTAATGATATTTTCTAATACTTCGGGATTGGTGGCGATGAAGTTTGATGGAGAGAGCGCATCAATCATCTGCTCGGTAGTGAACAGAATCTTTTGCCGAGATTTTTCGTCGGTGTCTACTGCTTTCGCCAAGGCCATTAAATGTTTTGCATTGAGCAAATAAGTCGCGGCAATGGTTTTACTCCATGAGGAGTGCCAAGCCTTTCCAGAAAAACGGCGATCCTTAACTTCAATCGCTTCTGGATTGGTAGCAAGATGTGCTAACTCAGTGAAATATTCTTTCTGAATTTCTGCTAAACGGTCTGGCGGAATCATCGCCATGTGATGGGGTGCTAAGGCCGGTGCTGCGCCCATATTTGTGCCTGCAAACATAGTAATCTCTTCAATTGAATTTAGACATTCTCCTTCTATAAACGCTATAGAGTTATACGCACTAACCCTAGCCCAAGGGCTAAGCTAGTAATAACCCGAAGAATCGAATAAAAAGATTACTGAGTAAACCAAATCAATGAGGCAAATCGACCAGAGATCGCATCACGGCGGTGCGAGAAAAAACGTTTTTGATCGGTGACGGTGCAAAAATTACCACCATAGATCTGCTCAACGCCCAGATTAGATAGACGAGATTGGGCTAATAGGTAAAGATTTGCAAAATATTTACCTGGTCGACCAGGGATGGCTAGAAATGCATTACTAGAAAATGCTATCCCCGCGTTTAAAAAGGCTGCATAAACATCTTCCCCTACTTCAAATGCTGCGGGTCCAATAGCAGGACCCATCCATGCCATGATCTGGTTTGGAGTCATGTCTGCATCGAGCTTGAGCATTTCGGTCACGGTATTTTCTAAAACACCCGCACATAAACCTCGCCAACCTGCATGGGCTACACCAATAACATCTCCCGCTGGATTGCTAAAAAATATTGGCAAACAATCAGCCGTCATTACCGCCAACACTTCATTGGCTTGATTGGTCACCGCAGCATCTGCTTGAATAGCAACCTCAGTCGAAAGCCTTCGGTTCATTGGGGTGCTGACAAAAGTGCCATGTACCTGATTTAGCCAAATGGGCTCAGATGGTATTTGGGCTCTTAAGATCGCGCGATTGGCCTTGACGGCTCGGGCGTCATCGCCCACGTGATCACCTAGGTTTAAGGATGAGAATGGTGCAAGACTAGTGCCGCCATCACGGGTCGTTACTAGGCTATGAATGTTTGGCGGTACTGGCCAGTCGGGCTTTAGGACTTCCACTGTTCTTAATCACTATTTAAGGAAGCTAATAAAACAGATTCTTTTGGAAGATCATCAGCACTCATGCCAACTTGGCTCAATAGAGTCAGTAAATCCTCAGGTGGCAACCTAAACCAGGTCATAGTCTTTAAGGTGTCTGGGTGCTCCAAACTCAATGCAAAAGCATGTAAAGCCTGTCGCTCAAAAGCCAGGGATTTTGCAATGCCAGGGGTTTTTTTCCGGTACACCTGGTCGCCCAAGAGCGGAAAACCTAAAGACTCGAGATGTACCCGAATTTGATGTGTGCGGCCGGTCTCTAAGCGACATTCCAGCAAAGTCGTGGCCGAACCCTCAAAAGCCCCCTTGGCCAGTCGTCTAAACATTGTGGCTGCGGGCTTGCCATGCGCTGAGCCAGCCGCCATTTTTAAGCGGTCCCGTTGATCACGCCCTACAGAAGCCAATACTTTGCCTTGGGTAGGCGCTTCGCCCCAAACCCAAGCCAAGTAGCGCCTGCCCACTGTGCGTTCTTGGAGTTGTCTAACCAGCGCAGTTTGAGCCAAGGCGGTTCTAGCAACCACCATCAAGCCAGAGGTGTCTTTATCAAGACGGTGGACTATGCCTGCCCTAGGCAGGTTTTTAAGCTCTGGATACCGAAATAAAAGGGCATTTAATAAGGTCCCCGTCCAGTTGCCAGCCGCAGGATGGACCACCAAGCCAGGAGGCTTATTCACCACAATAATTGACTCATCCTCATAAACCACCTCTAAAGGGATGTCTTCAGGACTAAAGGCAAATTGCTCGGGCATTTCTTGTGGAAAAACCTTAATACTCTCGCCACCGCGGAGCAAATAGCGAGCTTTTGTCACCTTTCCATCAACCGTGACTGCGCCAGCCTCTACCCAGGACTTCAAACGATTACGAGAGTAATCAGGCAAAGAGCTAGCTAGAACCTTGTCTAGGCGTTCACCATTAACATCAAGCGGGATTTCTAAGGCAATGAAATCCTCATCATCGATATAATCAATAGGATTCGAATCCGGAGTTTGCGGCAATGCCACGCTTAAAAGGCCTTTCAGTTATGTCAGATGTTATTTCAGACGCCAGTTTAAGGCTTACCGCTGCTATTGAGCCATTAGCGCATAAAAGTCCTCGGTCTTTGAGAGTTCTTACGCTCAGCCTTTTTTTGGTTTCCAGTATCGCTATCCTTTTACTGAGTGGTTGCGCTGGTAGCGATGGAAGCAAAGACGACACCGATATTTGGTCTGAGACCAAACTCTATTCTGAAGCAACTGCCAAGCTAAACGATGCCGACTTTGCTAAGTGCGGCAAATATTTTGACAAGTTAGAGGCGCGCTTCCCATTTGGACCCTACTCTCAACAGGCCCAAATTAATGCTGCTTACTGTTACTGGAAAGCACAAGAGCAAGCTCAAGCTTTAGTCGCCATTGATCGCTTCATCAAACTTTTTCAAGGTAGCCCCAACTTAGATTACGCGTATTACTTAAAAGGCTTAATCACCTTCAATGATGATCTGGGTTGGTTAGGAAAATTCACTGGACAAGATTTAAGCGAACGCGATCCTAAAGCAGCTAAGGAAGCATTTGAATCTTTCAAGGTTGTTGTTGAACGTTTCCCAAATAGTAAATATGCGCCTGACTCTTTAGACCGCATGCGCTATATCGTTAACTCACTCGCAGAAGCAGATGTCATCGTGGCACGCTTTTACTACCAGCGCGGCGCATATTTAGCGGCCGCTAATCGTGCACAACTTGTCATTCGCGACTATGATCGCGCGCCTGCCGTCGAAGAGGCTCTTTACATCTTGGTGAAGTCTTACGAAAAATTGGGCATGAAGGATCTGAGCGATGATGCTAAGCGAGTCTTAGTGTTGAATTTCCCCGATGGTCAAATGCTCTTGACTGGTCAACGCGCTAAAGCTGAGCGCAAGTGGTGGCAGCTCTGGAATAAGTAATTCCGAGGCGGTCCTTTGGAATAATTTATTTAATTTCTACAGCCACCCGCGGAGCCAAGGCACAAAGAAGCTCGTAGCCAATGGTTCCGCTCATCTGCGCAACATCATCCACTGGAACTTGAGCTCCCCATAGCTCGACACGACTACCAATATGCGCTTGAGGCGCATTACGCAGATCAATCGTCATCATATCCATTGAGACACGCCCCACCAGTGGACAAATCAGCCCAGAGCCATCAGAGGCGCCACCGTCAACCCACACCGGTGTACCGTCTTTTGCTTGACGTGGATAGCCATCTGCATAGCCACAAGCAATCACTCCAATGCGCATCGCTTCTGGTGCTTCGTAGCGGCCGCCATAACCCACGCGATCCCCCTTCCGCAATTCTTGAATATCAATAATCTCGCTGTGCAAATGCATTACCGCTTGCAAATGAGCATGCTCAATATCTTGATAGCTTCCTGTAGGTGAAGCGCCGTACAACATGATGCCTGGGCGAACCCAATCTCCTAAAGCATTGCGATGCCATAGTATGGCTGCAGAGTTCGCTAAGGATGTTGGTGCCGCAATGTCCGCAATCATCCCATCAAAACATTCGAGCTGCGCGCCAACCGTAGGAGATTGATCAACTTGATCGGCATTGGCAAAATGGGTCATATGGTGCATATGACAACCCAAAGCATGGAGACGATGAAAGGCCAACTTGTAGAACTCAGGGTTTAATCCCAAGCGATTCATACCGCTATTCATTTTGAGGAAAACATTAAAAGGTTTAGCGCCCTTCGAATGGAAATCTTCAAGCCATTGAATCTGGGCTTCGCAATGCACCACTAAGTCGCATGCTAGTTCCTGCGCAAGCGCCAGTTCATTTTGATGAAATAAACCCTCCAATAATAGAATTCGACCCTTCCAGCCCCTATCTCGCAACCAGCGCGCATCCTGAATGTCCAATAGCGCAAATCCATCGGTTGACTCCAAGCCCCTCAGAGCTGCTTCAAGACCATGGCCATAAGATCTAGCCTTGATAACAGACCAGATTTTGGACTCTGGAGCCAGCTCCCGAACACGGTTTAAATTATGGCGAAAGGCCTCGGTGTGAATAGATGCCAAAATTGGTCTATTAATCAAGCTATCATCTGTAAGACCCATATTCACCCCTCCTTTCATGCTTTAATTGTATTAATGACTAGATTGTACGAATGAACCGTAGTTTTTACATCATTATGGCGGCGCAATTTTTTTCGTCGCTTGCTGATAACGCCCTACTGATTGCAGCCATTGCCCTCTTGGCCCAGCTGAACGCGCCGGCCTGGATGACGCCTTTGCTCAAACTCTTTTTTGTGCTGTCTTACGTCATTCTTGCAGCTTTTGTCGGCGCCTTTGCAGATTCTCGCCCCAAAGGTAATGTGATGTTCATTACCAATACGATCAAGTTTGTTGGCTGCGTGGTGATGCTATTTGGCAGTCACCCTTTATTTGCTTATGCCATTGTCGGTTTAGGTGCTGCGGCGTATTCCCCAGCTAAATATGGCATTTTGACTGAATTGCTCCCCCCGGAGAAGCTGGTAGCAGCCAATGGCTGGATTGAAGGGCTGACGGTTGGCTCAATCATCATGGGCACAGTACTGGGTGGCGTACTCATCAGTAGCACGGTATCTCAAAGTCTATTGAGCTTCGATATACCTGCCTTTGATACCGGCATTGATACGCCAGCAGAATCGGCCATTATGATCATCATGACGATTTATGTCATTGCAGCCCTCATCAATCTACGCATTCCAGATACTGGAGCACGATATGTCTCACAGAAAACCAATCCTATAGAACTCGTCAAAGACTTTGCAGTTTGCTTTAAGACACTCTGGAACGATCGCCTTGGTCAAATTTCCCTAGCGGTTACTACCTTGTTTTGGGGTGCTGGTGCGACCTTGCAATTTATCGTCATCAAATGGGCTCAAGTTGCTTTGCATATGACTCTCTCTCAAGGCGCTATCTTGCAAGCCATCTCCGCCGTTGGCGTTGCCGGAGGTGCAGTATGGGCAGCCTGGCGAGTACCATTGCGTCACTCCTTAAGCGTGCTTCCTTATGGGATTGCAATGGGTTTGGTGGTCTGCGTTATGGCAGTCTATAACTCCGATATGTTGCCCGATACTGTCTTGTGGACTGTTGGTAAATTACAAGTCAATCTCAATTTAATTCCAGCGTACTTCTTATTAATTCTGGTTGGCTGGTTGGCTGGTTATTTTGTAGTGCCAATGAATGCTCTTCTGCAACATCGTGGCCACGTTTTAATGTCTGCAGGCCATTCTATTGCTGTACAAAACTTCAATGAAAATATCTCTGTGCTAGTGATGCTATTAGTGTATTCACTGCTGATTTGGCTAGATGCCTCTGTTCAATATGTGATTATTGGCTTCGGCATTGCAGTGAGCTTGATTATGTGGATGGTGATTAAGCGTCATGCTGCGAACCAAGCAGAATATGACTCCATGCACCTTATCGGTGAACATAAGCACTAAAATTTCAGTGCGTTGTTAGATTAAATATTTTGTAAGACGGATTTAGCCAAGAGCAAATCTTGCCACAGCAAGGGCTTATCCTTAGGCCTAGAAAGTAACTGAGCCAAATCAAAAGAAGCAATCAACGGAATCTCTTCAGCAAGATCGCATTTGAGAGCCAGCACAGTTTCTCTTAGTTCCGGCAGTGGATCTCGCTCCCCGCTTAGCTTTTGGGCTGCAGGTCCACCAAATGCAAAAGCAATAGTAGGCAAGCCGTTTTCAGGAATTTCTAAGGCGTTTAAATTATCTGATGGATTTTTCCAAGACCATTCGCTTGGTGACAAGCCCAGCACTCGAATGGCATTTTGAAACAACACTTCAGCATCGCCTTGGGGTTTATTACCAAAAAACCACCAAGTGCCATAAGAGACCTTCTCTGGCGCAGCGTTTGCTTGAACCTCTTGAGTATTGCTAGCAGTAACTTCTGTGCTTCGTGCTGCCGCAACTGTATCTCGAGAAGCCCATTCAGTAATACCCATTTCTTTTAGAAAGATAGCGTTTATGGATGTGTTCATGGCTCTAGCTTAATCGATTTAGCCATTACCGCTGCATCTTCACGTAAACCGGTTTGTGGATTTATGGGGTAATAATTTTTTCTCGTCCCAATCTGTTCATAGCCAATAGATTGGTACAAATTGACCGCCGCAGAATTAGATGGCCTGACTTCCAGAATAATGCGTGGCATCTGCTGTTGAACCGCTACAGCTTCAATGGCATTCATCATTCGAGCCGCAAGGCCTAGTCTGCGTAATTTTGGAGAAACCGTGATATTGAGCAGATGTAACTCATCTACAGCCGGAAATAGAATGCAGTAAGCCCACAAGACTTGTGGATCAAGATATGAGCCTTTAATCGCCTGATCTAGTTGCGGGCGTATGCAATAAGCCCAATGACCAGCAGTCAAAGAGTCTGAAAAATTCCCTCGAGTCCATGGATGGATATGAGAAACCGCCTCGATAGCCAGAACTTCATCTAAATCAGCAGGCAGCATTGGCAAAAAAGAAAGCTCAGCAATGCCCTCTGGGATAAAATCCTTCGCGTGAAATTCTTTGGTCATACTCAGATGTTAGCTTGCTTACGTTCTTCTGCGGTGAAGGCAACCTTATTGCGAACATATACCGGTTCTAACTGATGGATATCTTGTGCAAGACCAGCGCACCACGATAACTTCGCACAGGCAAGGACACCAAGTGCGCTGACGCCAATTTCAGGGTCAAGTTGCGTTTTTAAGAATACATTTTTTGAGCGCGCAAATAATCGATCGCCGTATTCATTAATGGCGCTGCCAGCAACGAACTCAATATCATCCAATACGATGCTTTCTGGCGAAGTTAAAGCCACTTCACCAAGTCGCACAGGCAAGCCTGAAGGGGTAGTTTCATAATGAGCCCAATAGACTTCATTCATGCGAGCATCAATAGCCACGAGAAATCTCTTTGGCGCTGCCGCTAGAAAGGCTGGCGCCTTAATGAGCTCAGCGGCAATGGCGTCAAGACTGATAACCGGTAACACAGGGAGCTTGGTAGCAACTGCCAAACCCTGAACTGAAGCAAGGCCAAGCCGAACCCCAGTGAAGGCGCCAGGCCCGACACCAATCGCAATCGCATCCAGTGAAGACAAGTTAATCTTTGCGGCATTTAGTAATTGCTCAATCCATGGCAACAAAAGCTGGCTTGCACCTGCAGAAACTTTTTGATGCAGGAATGCCGGTCTTTCATCATCAATAGACAAGGCGACAGAACACCAAGCCGATGAGGTATCGATAGCCAGTATGCGGGTCAATGGGAGGTTTCTATCAACTTAAGGCAGAAATCACTTCGGGCGGAGCTTGAACTAGCTCGATCAATACGCCCTCGCCTGAAAAGGGAAACTCATCATTTCCTTTGGGGTGAACAAAGGTAATGTCATGGCCACCTGCACCACGGCGAATACCACCAGGAGCAAAACGTAGGCCATTAGCACTAAGCCATTCAACAGCTTTAGGTAAATCGTCCACCCATAAACCAACATGGTTTAAAGGTGTTTGATGTACAGCAGGCTTGTTATTGATGTCGAGTGGCTGCATTAAATCCACCTCAATCTCATGCGCACCTGAGCCAATCGCACAAATGTCTTCATCGACATTCTCACGCTCCGATACAAAAGTACTCTTGTATTGGAAGCCCAACAGATCAACCCAAAGTTTGCGAAGGCGATCTTTATTCTCGCCACCTATAGCGATTTGCTGAATACCCAAAATCTTAAATGGCTTAGACATACGTTTCCTATTCGAAGCGAATGATCAATTGATCAACCGCTAAACTTTCGCCCACTTTCGCACAGATTTCTGCAACCACCCCGTCTTGGGCTGCCGTTAAGGTATTTTCCATCTTCATCGCCTCAATCGCAGCCAATTTCTGGCCAGCTGTCACAGTCTCGCCTACTTTTACGGAGATGTTGGTAAGCAGTCCTGGCATTGGTGACATTACCAATTTTGATGTATCGGGTGGAACTTTGACTGGCATACGGCGCTGAAGCTCGGCACCTAAATGACTGAGGACCATACATTCGTATTGGGCACCGTCTAGCACTAGGAAATATTTCACGCCACGACGCTCCACTTGAGCGGTAATCTTGCTGGTGCCATTAATCGTAGCGCGCAAGCAAATTTCGCCTGGACGCCAGTTGCTGACGATGTCATAACGACTCACACCAGCTGCATCATCAATATATACGGAGTAAGTAGCATCTTTTAGCTCAACCCGAATTGGAATTTCAATCGGGTCATCTTTAGAGCCTACACGTGCGCCCGTTACCACTACAAACTGCTTTGCAATGGTCATTTCATGGCCGACCAACTGACCATCAATCATCTTGATGTGCTCAAGATAGCGGTAACGCATAAATGCAGCCAAGGCGGCTAGACGTCTTGGGTCAAGCGGTTGAACGGAGTCTGTCTTAAAACCATCCGGATATTCTTCAACAATAAATCCAGTGGTGAAATCGCCAGCCACAAAGCGTGGGTGCTGTAATAAAGCAGCCTGAAATGGAATATTTGAATGAATACCGCGAATCACAAAATCATTCAAAGCTGAGCGCATTTTTTCAATCGCTTCATTACGATCCTTGCCGTGAACAATGAGCTTAGCAATCATGGAGTCGTAATACATCGGGATCTCACCACCCTCATAAACGCCTGTATCAACACGTACACCACCCACCTCTTCTGGTGGACGATATTTCACTAAGCGCCCTATTGAAGGCAAGAAGTTGCGGAATGGGTCATCCGCATTAATACGACATTCCATTGACCAGCCATTAAGTTTTACATCTTCCTGCTTGAATGCCAGTTTTTCACCAGCAGCAACCCGAATCATCTGCTCAACGAGGTCAAGTCCCGTAATATTTTCCGTGACAGGGTGCTCAACTTGTAGACGGGTATTCATCTCCAGAAAATAGAAAGACTTGTCTTTTCCAACGACAAATTCAACGGTGCCTGCAGATTGATAGTCTACCGCCTTCGCTAGGGCCACTGCTTGCTCACCCATCGCTTTACGGGTAGCGGGATCAATAAAGGGTGATGGTGCCTCTTCAATCACCTTCTGGTGACGACGCTGAATGGAGCAATCACGCTCATTGAGATAAACAACATTCCCATGAGCATCGCCAAGAACCTGAATCTCAATATGGCGAGGTCCTTCAACAAACTTCTCAATAAAAATTCGATCATCACCGAAGCTATTCATGGCCTCAGTTTTGCAAGCAGCAAAGCCTTCAGCAGCTTCTTTATCGTTAAATGCAACACGCAAACCTTTACCACCACCGCCAGCAGATGCTTTAATCATGACTGGATACCCAATACCTTGGGCAATCTTCACGGCCTCTTCTGTCGTAGCAATCGCCTCATTGTGGCCAGGGATGGTATTAACCTTAGCTGCTAGAGCAAGTTTTTTCGAGGCAATCTTGTCACCCATCGCTGCAATGGACTGGTGTTTTGGGCCAATGAAGACAATGCCCTCTTCTTCGCAGCGTTTAGCGAATTGCTCATTCTCAGATAAGAAGCCATAGCCAGGATGGACCGCTTCAGCGCCGGTATCTTTACAAGCCTGAATGATTCGCTCCATCAACAAATAAGACTCGCGTGAAGGTGCTGGCCCAATACACACAGCCTCATCGGCCATTTGCACGTGCCGAGCTTCTTTATCTGCTTCGGAATAAACCGCCACCGTTTTGATGCCCATCTTCTTGGCGGTTTTCATTACACGGCAAGCAATCTCACCGCGGTTAGCAATCAAAATTTTCTTAAACATTTTCGTAGTCATGATTATTTGGCGCCTTAAAGAGGAATGTTGCCGTGTTTACGAGCAGGATTCTTCAGTTCTTTATCTTTCAACATTGCCAAAGAGCGTGAAATACGTTTACGGGTTTCATGCGGCAAGATAACGTCGTCAATATAGCCACGACGACCTGCCACAAAAGGGTTTGCAAACTTGGCTTTGTACTCTGCTTCACGAGCAGTAATTTTTTCAGGGTCAGATTTTTCTTCGCGGAAGATAATTTCTACGGCGCCCTTAGGGCCCATTACTGCAATTTCTGCAGAAGGCCAAGCGAAGTTGACGTCTCCTCGCAAATGCTTAGAGGCCATCACGTCATAGGCTCCGCCGTAAGCTTTACGGGTAATCAAAGTCACCTTAGGTACTGTGCAATCAGCATAGGCATAGAGCAATTTCGCGCCATGCTTAATAATGCCGCCGTACTCTTGAGCGGTACCAGGCATAAACCCAGGAACGTCGACTAATGTCACTACTGGAATATTAAAAGCGTCGCAGAATCGCACAAAACGTGCGGCTTTAATGGAGGCTTTTATATCCAAGCAACCCGCTAGCACTAAAGGCTGGTTGGCCACGATACCAATTGAACGACCTTCCATACGAGCAAAGCCAATCAAGATGTTTTTTGCATAATCAGGCTGAAGCTCAAAAAACTCACCATCATCCGCAATCTTCGAAATCAACTCTTTCATATCGTAAGGTTGATTTGGGTTCGAAGGCACCAAGGTATCTAATGAAAAATCAGGCTCTTCTGTGCGCATAGCACCATGAATCATCGGTGGTTTTTCGCGATTGGATAATGGCAGGTAATTGAAGAAACGGCGCAGCATCATGATGGCATCAACATCATTGTCAAATGCCAAATCACATACGCCAGATACAGTGGAATGCGTTACGGCACCACCCAATTCTTCTGCAGTCACATCCTCATGCGTAACAGTCTTGACTACCTCTGGACCCGTTACAAACATATAAGAACTATCTTTCACCATGAAGATGAAATCCGTCAGCGCTGGTGAGTACACGGCACCACCTGCAGAAGGCCCCATGATCAAGGAGATCTGCGGAATGACTCCTGAAGCAGTGACGTTACGCTGGAAAATTTCTGCATATCCGCCTAATGAAGCCACCCCTTCTTGAATGCGCGCACCACCAGAGTCATTCAAACCAATCACAGGTGCGCCAACTTTGAGGGCTTGATCCATGATCTTGCAAATTTTCTCGGCATGGGCCTCAGATAAGGACCCGCCCAATACGGTGAAGTCTTGTGAAAAAACAAACACCAGGCGGCCATTGATCATGCCGTAGCCAGTAACCACACCATCGCCTGGAACAGTTTGATCAGCCATCCCAAAATCATGGCATCGATGCTCAACAAACATATCCCACTCTTCAAACGTGCCTGCGTCTAGCAAGAGCTCAATACGCTCTCGGGCAGTGAGCTTTCCTTTTGAGTGTTGCGCCTGAATACGCTTTTGCCCGCCACCTAACCTGGCAAGTTCGCGCTTAGCTTCAAGCTGTTGAATAATGTCCTTCATGCTGACTCCTTAGAAAAATTCATGCCCCATTGCTTCGAGTAAACGTCTCGCAGCAACAGAAGCGGCCATGGTTCCTTGATTCACCTCAGCGCTCAAGCTGGGCAATAGTTCTTGTACTGCTGGATGATTCTGAAAAGCATTTTTTAAGCCTGCGCCAATCCGATCCCACATCCAAGAGCCTGATTGTTGCTTGCGTCGCGCTTGTAGCAAGCCATTCGCATTTTGTAATTTTTGATATTGAAGAATTTTTTCCCAAAGTTCTGGGATGCCAGCGCCTTGTAGAGCACTCATACACTGGACTACTGGGTGCCAATAATCCTGATCGTGAGAAGCATGATCGGGGTTTCCCTGGAAACCCAATAAACGCAATGAGCTGCTAATAAATAATTGCGCGCGCATGGCGGCATCCGGGTCAATGTCGGCCTTGTTGATGACAATCAAATCAGCGATTTCCATGACACCTTTTTTAATTGCCTGAAGATCGTCACCAGCATTGGGGAGTTGCAATAACAAAAACATATCGGTCATCCCTGCAACCGCGATTTCGCTCTGCCCTACACCAACCGTCTCAATAATGACCACATCAAATCCAGCGGCCTCTGCTACCAGCATGGCTTCACGCGTTTTTTCAGCTACGCCACCTAAGGTTCCAGATGAAGGGCTTGGGCGTATAAAGGCAGCGTCAAGAACAGATAAACGCTCCATCCGCGTCTTGTCGCCCAATATGGATCCGCCAGAGAGAGTCGAAGATGGATCAATAGCCAATACGGCAACCCTGTGACCTTTTTCTATCAGGTAGAGACCCAAGGTCTCAATTAAAGTTGACTTACCGACACCGGGTACGCCAGAGATACCCAAGCGAAACGATTTACCCGTTTTAGGAAGCAAAGCATTCAGAACTTCATCTGCACGCTTACGATGGTCTAAACGCGTCGACTCAAGCAGGGTAATAATCTTAGCTAAAGCACGACGTTGCGCTGACGAGGGTGCGCCGGTAAGATCACTTACTAAAGTCTGATCGGCGGCGTTTAGCATGCTCAGCGATCCGAACTTAAGTGGGCTTTACAGATTTACGAATCTGCTCAAGCACATCTTTTGCTGATGCCGGAATTGGAGTGCCTGGGCCATAGATTCCCTTCACGCCAGATTCATAGAGGAATTCATAATCCTGACGAGGGATGACGCCACCAACGAAAACGATGATGTCATCGGCGCCCTGCTTCTTCAATTCTGCAATGATTGCCGGAACTAAGGTCTTATGACCAGCAGCTAAGGTAGAAACCCCCAGAGCATGAACATCATTTTCAATCGCCTGGCGTGCACACTCTTCTGGAGTTTGGAACAATGGTCCGATATCGACGTCAAACCCAAGATCGGCATACGCAGTAGCAACTACTTTAGCTCCGCGGTCATGGCCATCTTGACCCAGCTTGGCAATCATGACTCGAGGACGACGTCCAAAGTCTTTGGCAAAGTCAGCAATTTCTACTTTGAGTTTTTCCCAGCCTTCGGCTGAGTCATAGGCAGCTGCATACACACCGGTCACCTTTTGAGTATCGGCGCGATGGCGCCCGTAAACTTTTTCCAATGCATCAGAAACTTCACCAACGGTAGCGCGCAAGCGAATGGCATTGACTGCCAATTCGAGCAAGTTTCCAGTGTTTTCTTCTGCAGCCTTTGTTAATGCATCTAGTGCAGCTTCTACTTGCTTGCTATCGCGCTTCGCTTTAATCGTATTTAAGCGTGCAATTTGACTATCGCGAACTTGATCGTTATCAATCATGCGCACATCGACTAAATCTTCTTTAGCAAGCTTGTATTTATTGACACCAACAATCACGTCAGATCCAGAATCAATCTTCGCCTGCTTCTCGGCAGCAGCAGCTTCAATTTTGAGCTTAGCCCAACCACTCTCCACCGCTTTAGTCATGCCACCCATACCATCTACTTCTTGAATAATTTCCCAAGCTTTATCGGCCATCTCTTGTGTCAAGTTCTCCATCATGTAAGAACCAGCCCATGGATCAATCACACTAGTAATATGGGTTTCTTCTTGAATAATGAGTTGCGTATTGCGGGCAATGCGACTTGAGAATTCAGAAGGCAAAGCAATGGCTTCATCAAATGAATTGGTATGCAAAGATTGGGTACCCCCAAATATCGCAGACATTGCTTCGATCGTGGTGCGTACAACGTTGTTGTATGGGTCTTGCTCTGTTAGAGACCAGCCAGATGTTTGGCAATGCGTGCGCAACATCAGTGACTTTGGATTCTTCGGATCGAAGGCCTTCATGATGCGCCACCACAGTAGTCGGGCAGCGCGCAATTTAGCAACCTCTAGATAAAAGTTCATGCCCATTGCAAAGAAGAATGAGAGGCGACCCGCAAAGCCATCCACATCAAGGCCTTTGGCCAATGCTGTTTTAACGTACTCTTTCCCATCAGCCAGCGTGAAAGCTAATTCCAAGACTTGATTGGCACCAGCTTCTTGAATGTGATAACCCGAAATCGAAATCGAGTTGAACTTTGGCATATGCTTAGCGGTGTACTCAATGATGTCGCCAATGATGCGCATGGAAGGCTCTGGTGGGTAAATGTAGGTATTACGCACCATGAACTCTTTCAGAATGTCATTCTGAATCGTTCCAGAGAGAAGTTCTTGCTTTACGCCCTGCTCCTCACCCGCAACAATGTAACCAGCCAAGACCGGCAGCACGGCACCATTCATCGTCATCGACACGGAAACTTTATCTAATGGAATGCCATCAAACAAAATCTTCATATCTTCAACAGAATCAATTGCCACACCAGCCTTACCAACGTCACCCGTTACGCGCGGATGATCGGAGTCATAGCCGCGATGTGTTGCCAAATCAAATGCAACTGAAACGCCTTGACCACCTGCATCAAGTGCTTTGCGATAAAAGGCATTAGATTCTTCGGCAGTAGAAAAGCCAGCGTATTGACGAATCGTCCAAGGGCGAACTGAATACATTGTGGCTTGTGGTCCACGCACAAATGGCTCAAAGCCTGGCAATGAGTTTGCATATTGCAAACCATCTGTGTCCGCAGATGTGTAAAGCGCTTTTAAGTGAATGCCGTCAGGGGTTTTCCAACCCAATTCATCGACGTTACCGTTGGGTGCAGATTTTTGCGCTGATTTCTTCCAGTCACCCAAATTACTTTCTGACACACTTGGCCAAGTAGTTGACGCAGATTTTTTTTCATTGCTACTCATAAAGCACTCCCGGTTGGCTTTATTGCTCTTATGCAACATTAATACGCCTATTCTGCTTGACTTTTTTGTATTTGTCTAGATACTGTATACATAATTATGAATACAAAGCTCATTAATCGTCCCTTATACGAAGACGTGGCAGAACGCCTTCGGGCACAGATATTTGCCCATGAACTGGCTCCAGGTAGCTGGTTAGACGAGCAAAGCCTGGCTCAACAGTTCGGCATCAGCAGAACCCCAATGCGTGAGGCAATCAAAGTATTGGCTTCAGAAGGCCTAGTAACCACCAAAATGAATCGTGGCGCCTATGTAACCGAGGTTGATAGGCGTGATTTAGAGCAAATTTTTACTGTCCTCTCCTTGCTAGAGGGCCAGGCAGCGAAAGAAACAGCCTCTAAAGCGACTGAGGAAGAATTAAATCTATTGGATGACTTACATCACCGCCTTGAAAAAGCAGCCGCAGATCGGGATGTAGAGCAATTTTTTGAAATTAACGTTAAATTTCATGAGCTTATACAAGATATTGCAAGTAATGCGTGGATGAATGGGGTCATAGCAGACCTCAGGAAAGTACTAAAACTTCAACGTCGCGACTCCCTGACACGCACTGGACGGCTTCAAAACTCCCTCCTTGAGCATCGAGAAATCCTGCAGGCCATCCTAAAGCGCGATCCAACGGCCGCTGAAGCCGCCATGCGAAAACACCTAGCACGAGGCCTAGAAGCGGCAAAGTAATCAATCAACCTTAAAAAAGAAAAAGGCCTAGAAAACTAGGCCTTTAACATTTTGCGCAGAGAGTTTATTTCTTAACGACGAAATTTCCTGGCAAAGAAGAAACATAAGCAGCGATATCACGTAAGTCAGCATCAGAGAAAGCCTGAACCTGTGATGACATCACTGCATTGCTACGACCATACTGAGCATTGCCATTACCTACTTGATAGGCATGCAAAGCATAGTAGAGATAGTCAGCATGTTGGCCCGCTAACTTAGGATAGACCGGCAAAATTGGTGCATTTAAGCCGGCACCATGACAAGAAGCACAATTGGCCTTCTCAACCAGGGCTTGGCCTTTATCCAGGTTAGCGGCATTCGCCAAACCAATGCTAGACAATAAAACGGCGGTAATTAGTGTGACTTTCATAAACAGGTCTCTAAATATCACTTCAATGGGTTATTAGGTGAGGTGGCAGTCTGCGCAGCATAGTATTCGCCGATATCAGCCATATCTTGATCAGATAAGCTCGTGGCAATCGCGCGCATCGTTGGATGCTTTCTTTCGCCTTTTTTGTACTCAGACAATGCGGTAGCAATATAGGCGCCGTTTTGGCCGCCAATCATTGGAACTTTATAAACCAGAGGATAGTCAGCGCGGTAGTCAGGAATGGAATGACAACCAATACAAAGCCAAACCTTACCTTTGCCCGCATCGGCTGAACCCTGAACATCGGCAGCCTGGGCTGAAAATCCAGCAAATGCCAAAATAGCGCAAGCGGCTAATTGGGAGAGAGTGAAGAGTTTTTTCATAAAAATCACTATTTAATCGGTTTGATCCAGAACAAGTTGTGGAAGTATAGCGGAGAGAAGGCAAAACCGTCTTATAAGCACTAAAAATTGGCAAAAACGCTGATAATTACCTCCCTTTTACCTATACTGAGGCGCTCAATAAAGGACTTTTAACTCGATATGACCCAGAATAAATCTCGCTTTGATGGCTCCCAAACTTATGTGGCCACCGATGATCTAAAACTAGCTGTTAATGCGGCGATTACTTTACAGCGCCCCCTTTTAATCAAAGGCGAACCGGGAACCGGCAAAACGATGCTGGCAGAAGAAGTTGCGGCTGCCCTGAAGATGCCCTTGTTGCAATGGCATATCAAATCTACCACCAAGGCCCAACAAGGTCTCTATGAATATGATGCTGTTAGTCGTCTGCGCGATTCTCAGTTGGGTGATGAAAAAGTAAATGACATTCGTAACTACATTGTTAAGGGTGTCTTATGGCAAGCGTTTGAAGCGAACGAGCCTACCGTACTACTCATTGATGAAATTGACAAAGCCGATATTGAGTTTCCAAATGATCTGCTGCGCGAAATTGACCGCATGGAGTTTTATGTTTATGAAACTCGTGAACTGATCAAAGCAAAGCACCGCCCTCTTGTCATCATCACCTCGAACAATGAAAAAGAATTGCCGGACGCATTTTTGCGTCGCTGCTTCTTTCATTACATTTCTTTCCCGGATGCGGGCACGATGCAAAGTATTGTGGACGTACATCACCCTAACATTAAGCAAGACCTACTTGATGCAGCCCTCAAATCGTTTTATCAAATCAGAGCCCTGCCGGGCCTTAAGAAAAAGCCTTCTACTTCTGAATTGATTGACTGGTTAAAGCTTCTCTTGGCCGAAGATATCCCAGCCGAAGCCCTCTATAGCTCTGATGAAAAGATTGTGGTGCCGCCTTTGCATGGAGCTCTGCTCAAGAACGAACAAGATGTTCACCTCTTTGAACGATTAGTCATGATGAATCGCAATCATCGCTAATCGCTAGATCATCCAATCATTTAGATGCTGATTCAATTCTTCCTCAATTTGAAGGATGCCAAAGTGCCGGTGTCAGTAAGAGAATTTTTGATGCTACTTGAGGCGCTCAAGTCTGGTGTGATTGAGCCTTCCATTGATGATTTTTACCAATTGGCCAAAATGACTCTGGTCAAGGATGAACAGTACTTTGATCGCTTTGATCAAGTCTTTGGCGCCTACTTCAATGGTATCGAGCAAATTATTGCGCTCCAGCCAGATATTCCACTCGACTGGTTAGAGAAAAAACTCCAACGCGTATTGACCGATGAAGAAAAAGCAGCCCTAAAGAAGCTGGGCGGAGCAGAGGCGCTGCAAAAACGTCTTGAAGAGCTCATGAAAGAGCAAAAAGAATGGCATGGTGGTGGCAAAAAGTGGATTGGCGCAGGCGGCTCGTCCCCCTTTGGTCATAGTGGCTATCACCCTGAAGGCATTCGGATTGGCGGAGAAAGTGCTGGCAATCGCACCGCAATCAAAGTCTGGGAAGCACGAGAATTTAAAGACTATGACAGCGATCTCGCCTTGGGTACACGCAATATCAAATTGGCATTACGCAGACTCAGACGCTTTGCTAGAGAAGGCTCTCATCTAGAGTTGGACTTAGATAAAACGATACATTCAACCGCTGCCAATGCTGGCATGCTTGATATTCAAATGCGGCCTGAGCGTCACAACCAAGTAAAAGTATTATTGCTAATGGATGTGGGTGGTTCGATGGATGATCACATTCAAAGGATTGCAGAGCTCTTCTCTGCTGCCAAAACAGAATTTAAACACCTTGAGCATTATTATTTTCATAACTGCGTGTACGAGAATTTGTGGCAGAGCAATCGTCGACGTCGTGATCAAGTTACAAAAACTCAAGACATCATCAATAAATATGGTCCTGAATACAAACTTATTTTTGTGGGAGACGCCACGATGTCACCCTATGAAATTTTGAGCCCAAACGGTTCCGTTGAATACAACAACCCAGAAGCCGGGGCAACCTGGGTGAATCGCCTGATTGATCACTTCCCTCATTTTGCTTGGCTTAACCCCGAACCTGAATCGGTCTGGCAATATCGTCAATCGATCGATATTATGCAAAAACTCATGAAAGATAGGATGTATCCAGTTACATTGAATGGCTTAGAAAGTGCCATGCGCCAACTTTCAAAGTAAGATCAAGTCATTCATTTCAAACGTATATTTATCCCTAGAGAAACCATATGACTACCAATATTAGCGATCGCTTAAAATCCCTTGGAATTGACCTGCCACCACCAGGACCGCCTGCTGCTGCCTATGTTATGGCTGCTACCACAGGCAACACGGTATTTTTATCCGGTCATATTGCTAAGCGAGACGGCAAGCCATGGGTTGGAAAATTGGGCGTGGACATGAATACTGAAACTGGTAAAGCTGCAGCCAGATCTATCGCAATTGATTTGATCTCCACATTGCAGAGTCATCTTGGTTCACTAGACAAAGTAAAGCGCATTGTCAAAGTCATGGGGCTCGTGAACTCGACATCCGAATACACCGAGCAACACTTAGTTATTAATGGCTGCTCAGAGTTACTTTTTGAAGTCTTTGGTGATGCTGGTAAGCATGCACGCAGTGCCTTTGGTGTAGCGCAAATTCCTTTGGGGGCTTGCGTTGAAATTGAGTTGATTGCTGAGATTTAGAAATCAGCTCAATGTGAGCTTTTCTCGTTGGATGTCTTCAAAGGTGTCGACATCCAGCACAAATCCTTGAAGCTCTGTTTGCATTAACCTCAGTAGTTCTGGGTGCTTGTCCATGTATGGGCGGCATACCATGTCTGGAATAGCCAAAATATCGTTGATAGCGGCATAGGAAAATAAAACAGGATTACCTCTCCTGTTATCAACGGTTGGCAAAATCACTTCCTGATCTTTCTCTTTATGAGAATACTCATCAAGCAAGGCTTGCACTTCTGGTGATCCAATCCCAGGTTGATCAGATAGTGCCACCAACAGCACATCGTATTGACCTTGCAAGGATTCAAGGCCCAAACGCACGGATGTTGCCTGACCATCTTTTGAGGATAAATTTCTAACGACGGTAATGTGAAATGGTGAGACTTGTTGGATGGAATCAATCTCATTCTCAATGAGGTCCGCATGAAAGCCTGTCACCACAACAAATTGAACCGGCTCAAATGTCACCAAGGCAGTGCAAAACCGCCTTAAAAGCGACTGGCCATCTCTTTTAAGAAGCGCTTTAGGATGAGATCCCAAGCGGCTACCCTCGCCAGCCGCAAGCAATAAGACTGCTAAACGAATCGATGCGTTGGGGGATATTCCTAGTGTGTTCATTAGGGTGATAATAAATAGATATTTCAAAAACAAAAGATAAAGCATGAACAGCACCGATTTAAGCGTTCTCAAGTCCGCTGTTGACTGGCTTAAGGCCGGTCATCCATTAGCGATTGCCACAGTTGTACAAACCTGGGGCTCCGCACCAAGGCCGGTGGGTTCTTGGCTAGCCATTCGTCAAGACGGGCAAGTTGCAGGATCAGTATCTGGCGGTTGCGTTGAGGATGATCTTATTCGCCGCGTACAGACGGAGATTCTGACGCGTAACATACCTGAAATGGTTGTTTATGGCGTCAGTCAACAAGAGGCAGCTCGTTTTGGCATTCCTTGTGGCGGCACCCTCAGATTACTCATAGAACCAAAACCTGAGCTGGCGGTTTTAGAAAAGCTTCTCAATGCCATCTCATCACAGCAAATTACCCTGCGCAGCGTTGATCTTTTAACTGGCAAGTCCACATTGGAAGATGGTGATCGAAACGATCTTTTCTTCTGCAATGAGAAGGTCATGCGCACTACCTATGGACCACGCTGGCGCATGGTACTGATTGGTGCTGGTCAGCTATCACTGTATACAGCAGACTTTGCATTAGCCTCAGACTTTGAGGTGATAGTGATTGATCCGCGTGAGGAGTATGCCGAAGGTATTGCACGAAATGACGTCACCTTTATTAAAGGCATGCCTGACGATGTCTTGCTTGAGCTGGGTATCGATGCCCATACGGCTGTGATAGCCCTCACACATGACCCCAAACTCGATGACATGGCGCTCATGGAAGCTCTCAAGTCCCCTGCTTTTTATGTTGGTGCCTTGGGTAGCAAGATCAACACCCAGAAACGTAAAGAACGTCTCTTGGAATTTGATGTTACTAAAGCGCAAGTAGATAAATTACATGGTCCTGTTGGACTCCACATTGGCGCACTAACCCCACCAGAAATTGCTGTGTCGATCATGGCTGAGGTGATTGCTGTGAAGTACGGTATCGCCAGTCCAAAGTAAGTAAGCTAACAATGAAAAAACCCGGCAGTGTGAACTGACCGGGTTTCTTTGTTAATACAGAGGATAAGAAGAATTAGTTTGCTTTAAGCTTGCCATCCTTCAGGCGAGGCTCAACAAAATGGCCCTTGCGAGCACGATTGCCAGCGAATGACTTCAAGGTTTTAGCGTCCAAAGAGAGTTCTGTTGGCTTACCGGCGCGACCCGCACCAGAATATGTGGCGCCATCAGGACCAACAGCGATCGCTGAAGCTAACTTCTCTGCTCCATCTAAGCCCATCAAGATCACACCCTTGCCGCCTGTTGGCAAGCGTTTTAACTCATCTAATGGGAAGACCAATAACTTAGAGGCTTCAGATAGGCAGGCAACCTGTTTCATGCCAAGCTTCACTTTAGCTGCGCCTAAAGGTGCATCGCCACCAGGGAACTTGGCATCGATACCAACGAAGGATTTGCCGGCCTTATTACGTGTTGTCATATCAGCGACATTGGCCAAGAATCCATTGCCCGATCTGGTCGAAATCAAGACAAGATCATCTGGTTGACCAGCGTAATAAGCCACCATCTGCGAACCAGGGGCTAGATTGACATAGCTGGTTAATGGCGAGCCATCACCACGAGCGCCTGGCAACTCACTCACGGGCACGGTGTAGACGCGACCATCACTACCAAATCCTTGCATGACATCTACCGTGCGGCATTCAAAGGTGGAATACATCGCATCACCGGCCTTGAAGCCAAACTGGGTAGCATCGTGCTCATGACCTTGCCGAACGCGTACCCAACCTTTTTGGGAAACAATCACCGTAACAGGCTCATCAATCACTTTAGTCTCTGCAACCGCGCGCTTATCTTCCTGAATCAAGGTGCGACGATCATCGCCGTAATCCTTCATATCAGATTCGATTTCTTTGATGATGCGCTTACGCAAAACAGTATCACTTTGGAGTAAGCCTTCTAATTCATCGCGTTCAGCTTTCAACTCTTTGAGCTCTTGCTCGATCTTGATACCCTCAAGGCGAGCTAACTGACGCAAACGAATATCAAGAATATCTTCAGCTTGACGATCGCTGAGTTTGAACTCTTTGATTAAGTCGGCTTTAGGCTCATCGCTATTGCGAATGATCTTAATCACCTTATCAATGTTCAGAAGAACAGTTAAACGCCCTTCCAAAATATGCATACGGTCTTTGACTTTACCGAGGCGATATTGGGTGCGCCGCGTAACAGTAGCAACCCGGAATGCAATCCACTCGGAAATAATTTCTTTTAGACCTTTTTGACGTGGTCGACCATCATTGCCAATCATCACCAAGTTCATTGGCGCATTGGACTCTAAAGAGGTGTGTGCTAGCAAGAGATTGACGAACTCATTCACGTCAATGTTTTTGCTCTTCGGTTCAAAAACCAAACGTACAGCAGCGTCCTTGCTAGATTCATCACGAACACCGTCCAACACATTCAGAATGGTGGATTTGAGATTATTTTGCTCGGGCGTTAAGGATTTCTTGCCGACTCTGACTTTTGGATTGGTAATCTCCTCAATCTCTTGCAGCACCCGTTGTGATGAGGTTGCTGGAGGAAGTTCATTCACCACAATCTGCCACTGACCGCGAGCAAGCTCTTCAACTGACCAACGCGCACGAACTTTCAGGCTACCGCGACCAGCTTCATAAATCTGAGCAATGTCTGCTGGCGTTGAAATAATTTGGCCACCGCCTGGGAAGTCTGGTCCAGGAATAATCTCCAGCAATTCAGCTGTAGAAAGTTTAGGGGTCTTCATTAAAGCAATTGCTGCTGCAGCTACTTCACGCAAGTTATGCGATGGAATCTCGGTTGCCATACCAACAGCAATCCCTGAGGCGCCGTTGAGCAAAACAAATGGTAAACGCGCTGGCAATAACTTAGGCTCTTGGAATGAACCATCATAGTTCGCCGTGAAATCGACCGTACCCTCGTCAATCTCGCTTAGTAGTAAGTTCGCAATCTTGGTTAAGCGTGCCTCCGTGTAACGCATTGCAGCAGCGCCATCACCATCGCGTGAGCCAAAGTTACCTTGACCATCAATTAAGGGGTATCGCAGAGAAAAACTTTGTGCCAAACGTACTAATGCGTCATATGCAGATTGGTCGCCATGCGGATGAAACTTACCGAGCACATCACCCACAACGCGGGCGCTCTTGACGGGTTTCGCATCGGCACGCAGCCCCATCTCGCTCATCGAGAACAAAATACGGCGCTGGACAGGTTTTTGACCATCCGCCACATCAGGCAATGCCCGACCCTTCACAACGCTAATAGCGTAATCCAAGTAGGCGCGCTCGGCATAAACAGCCAGCGTCAAACTATCTTTGTCGTCTTCGTTTAATTCCACAACCTTTGGATCATGTGGATCCTTAGGGCCACCAGCAGATGCTACTTTTGCGGTGGACTTCGGAATCTCAACAATATTTATCTCGTCAACGCCAGAAAATAAATCAGCCTGATCCAGATCGGATGTGCCAGGTGTTTTTTTAGTAACCATTAAATATCTGCCTCAACTTCATTACCGCGCTCTTCTAACCAATCGCGACGCGCACCGGATTCTGATTTACCCATCAACATGTCCATAGTCTTGATTGTTTCATCTTGTGTCCATGCACCTAAAGTCACTGGTAATAAACGGCGGGTATCTGGATTTAGGGTGGTATCCCATAATTGTTCGGCACTCATCTCACCCAAACCTTTGAAACGAGAGATTTGCCAAGCAGATTCTTTAACACCGTCTTTACGCAGCTTATCTTCAATCGCGGTTAGCTCGCTTGCATCCAGTGCATAGATTTTCTGCGCAGGTTTCTTGCCGCGTGCTGGTGCATCAACCCTAAACAAAGGCGGGCGGGAAATATAGATATGCCCTAAATCAATCAATTTAGGAAAATGCTTATAGAACAGGGTTAATAACAGAACTTGAATGTGCGCACCATCAACGTCCGCATCAGACAAAATACAAACCTTGCCGTAACGAAGGTTTGATAAATCAGGAGTGTCATTAGCGCCATGGGGATCAACACCAATCGCTACGGCGATATCGTGAACTTCATTATTGGCAAATAGGCGGTCGCGCTCGGCTTCCCAAGTATTGAGAACCTTGCCGCGTAAAGGCAGAATGGCTTGATATTCTTTATTGCGACCCATCTTCGCTGAACCACCGGCGGAATCTCCCTCAACTAAGAAGATTTCATTCATGCCGATGTCTTGGCTCTCACAATCGGTGAGCTTGCCGGGCAGAACAGCTACACCAGAAGATTTTTTCTTTTCTACCTTCTGGCCGGCTCGTGTTCTTGCTTGGGCTTGCTTAATCACCAAATCAGCCAACTTGCGACCGTAATCGACGTGCTCATTTAGCCAAAGCTCTAAAGCAGATTTTGTATAGCCAGAAACCAGGCGAACGGCATCACGTGAATTTAAGCGCTCTTTAATCTGACCTTGAAACTGCGGATCTAAGACCTTGGCTGACAAAATAAAGGAAGCGCGTGCAAATACGTCCTCAGGCATAAGTTTCACACCTTTGGGTTGCAGCGCATGCATCTCGATAAAACCTTTTACCGCGTTAAATAAACCTTCACGCAAGCCGCTTTCATGCGTGCCGCCAGCAGGTGTTGGAATTAAATTGACGTAACTTTCACGCACTGGCGGACCATCTTCAGTCCAGGCGACAACCCAAGCAGCGCCCTCGCCCTCAGCGAATGAATCATCATCCCCATTACCAGTTGCATATTGCTCAGCTTCAAATGGTGGAATCACTTCAGCACCATGACCAGCTTGCGCTATAGCTTCATTCAAGTAACCGCGTAAACCTTGGGCGTATTGCCAAGTTTGGCTGTCGCCAGATTTTTCTTGAATCAACGTCACTTTGACACCTGGCAGCAATACCGCCTTTGATCTCAGTAGACGTATTAACTCAGGCATCGGAATTGCTGAGTTATCAAAATATTTACCGTCAGGCCAGGCACGAACTCGCGTACCGTGCGACTTGTCGTCCTTACCTGAAGCGCGTGTTTTTAGCTTCTCGATGACTCTGCCGTCTGCAAAAGTCAGTGTTGATACTTGGCCTTCACGCCATACGGTCACTTCTAAGCGCTTGGATAAGGCATTTGTAACAGATACACCAACGCCATGCAAACCGCCAGAGAAGGCATAAGCACCGCCGCTACCTTTTTCAAACTTACCACCTGCATGTAACTGGGTGAAGACAATCTCCACGACCGGCAATTTCTCAGTCGGATGCATTCCCACTGGAATACCACGACCATCATCCTCAACACTCACACTGCTATCAGTGTGCAAAGTAACGGTAATGTGCTTACCAAAACCACCAAGGGCTTCGTCAGAAGCGTTATCCAGGACTTCCTGGATAACATGTAGCGGATTGTCGGTGCGCGTGTACATTCCAGGCCGCTGACGGACTGGTTCCAGTCCTTTTAGGACTTGGATTGATGATTCGCTGTATTCAGAGGTTTTACGGGTAGCCATGCGCGCAAATTGTAGTCATGTCTGAGGCAAAGTCGGAACTTTTCCCGAATTACCCCATCATCCATGCCAAAATTAGAGCATGGGAGCCTTAAGTCATATACGTGTTTTAGATCTAAGCCGGGTGCTAGCTGGACCTTGGTGTGCGCAAAACCTCGCCGACCTTGGTGCCGACGTGATCAAGGTCGAGCGGCCAGGAGCTGGGGACGACACTCGCCACTGGGGGCCTCCCTTTGCGAAAGACGCCCAAGGCAAAGATACCGAAGAAACCGCCTATTTCATCGCGATAAACCGCAATAAACAGTCGATTACGGTCGATATTAGCCAGCCTGAAGGCCAAGAAATCATCCACAAATTGGCCGCTGAATCGGATATCGTCATTGAAAACTACAAAGTCGATCAGCTCAAAAAGTATGGTTTGGACTACGAGAGCCTTAAAAAGGTCAAATCTGACCTAATCTACTGTTCCATAACGGGATTTGGTCAAACAGGCCCTTATGCCCATCGCCCAGGGTATGACTTCATCGTCCAAGGTATGGGTGGCTTTATGAGCGTGACCGGCGAGGAACATGAATTTACTGGGGCAAGCCCCCAAAAAGCCGGCGTTGCCATTGCCGATATCTTTACTGGCATGTATGCCAGCACAGCCATTTTGGCTGCCGTGGTGCATCGTGATCGCACTGGAGAAGGTCAATATATCGACATGGCACTCTTAGATACTCAGATTGCGGTGATGGCCAATGTGGCAAGTGCTTATTTGTGCTCTGATGAAGTCCCATTACGCTGGGGCAATGCTTCTCCAACCATCGTTCCTTACCAAACCCTCCCGACAGCGGACGGCTGGATCATTGTTGCCGCTGGGAATAACGGTCAATTTAAACACTTCGTCACTGCGGGGGGCGAAGCCCATCTCGCAGACAATCCGCTCTATTGTGAAAACCCCCTGCGTGTTCAACATCGCAAGCAATTGGTTCCTTTGCTAGAAGAAATGACTCGCAAGAAAACCAAAGCAGAATGGATTACCTTGCTTGAAACAGCACGCGTACCTTGTGGACCTATTAACAATTTCAAGGAAGTTTTTGAGAACGAGCAAGTTAAAGCGCGTGAGATTGAGCTCCATGTACCTCACCCCACCACTGGCCAAATGAAGCTAGTCGCCAGTCCAATGCGTCTCTCCAAAACGCCAGTGGAGCTGCGGATGCCACCGCCAACCTTAGGTCAGCATACCGATGCGATATTGCATGAGCGCCTCAAGCTAGATACTCAAGCGATAGAGCAGCTGCGCAAAAAAGGAGTTATCTAAACCCAATGTCTGATAACAAGCCAGCAAACTCACTATCTCTCAAACAAGTATTGATATTTGGTGGCCTCATGGTGACGCTATCCATGGGTATCCGCCATGGCTTTGGCTTATTCAACCTACCTATCACCTCTGCTAATGGCTGGGGTAGAGAAACCTTTGCTCTGACTATTGCGTTGCAAAATCTCATTTGGGGCGCCTTTCAACCGATCACTGGGGCGCTAGCGGATCGCTATGGTGCGTTCAAAATCATGATTGCCGGTGGTATTTTGTATGCGCTTGGATTGGCTGGGATGGCTCTCTCGAGCGATGTATTGAACTTTACCTTTGCTGGCGGTCTACTCATTGGTCTTGCACAAACAGCAACGACTTATAGCGTGATCTACGGCATCTTAGGGCGCAACGTCTCTGCAGATAAGCGTGTTTGGGCAATGGGTATTGCAGCAGCAGCAGGATCATTCGGGCAATTCCTGATGATTCCAACAGAGCAAGGCTTGTTAAGTAATTTTGGCTCGCAAGATGCGCTCCTGATACTTGCCTTGATGGCCAGTCTGATGATCCCAATTGCCTTTATGTTGCGTGAAAAGAATTTTGTTCATACACATAATCTCGGCGATCAAACGATCAAAGAGGCCTTGCGAGAGGCCATTAAAAATCCAAGCTTTAGATTCCTGACTTTGGGTTATTTTGTTTGCGGCTTTCAGGTGGTCTTTATTGCCGTTCACCTTGCCCCTTACCTGAAGGATTTATCCAAGATTTATCCTGATGTTGGTGCACCTGCCGTTGCAACAACTGCTTTAGCCTTAATTGGGCTGTTCAACATCTTTGGTACCTATGCCGCAGGCATGTTAGGCCAACACTTCCCTAAGCGTTACTTACTGTCTGGCATCTATTTGGGAAGATCTATAGCCATCATCGGCTTCCTATGGCTACCACTAAGCCCCATGACTACCTACATCTTTGCTTCGATTATGGGTTTCCTCTGGCTTTCTACCATCCCCCTCACCAATGGGATTGTTGCCCAGATCTTCGGTGTTAAATACCTCACCATGCTTTCTGGTTTAATTTTCTTTTCACACCAACTGGGCAGCTTTTGCGGCGCATACTTGGGTGGCTATCTATTCGATAAGACCGGCTCCTACTTAATTGTTTGGGAAATTGCCATTGCCTTGGGCGTTTTTGCTTTCATGATCAATCTACCCGTCAAAGAACGTGCAATCCACCGACCTGCTACAGCCTAAAAGAAAGAAGAGTCTCATGCGGTGGACTCTTTACATTGCTGCCTTGTTCATTTTGGCGGCAGTATTTTCAAGTTACTTTGCACCCACTATGATGGTTGCCTTAACAAACCAGGTTTGGGCTCTTTGTGGTTGGTAATAGTTTCAATACCATATTTTTCAGCTCGCCGTAGCACAATGGATAGTGCACATGCCTCCTAAGCGTGGGATACAGGTTCGATTCCTGTCGGCGGGACCAAAACTTATCCACAGCTTTTGTGGATAAATCGACAAAAGTTTTCGTAAGTCACCGATTTGTATAGACAGACCTGTCTTGCCTAAATATTAGGCACTACTTACCAGTAAAGAAATAATCGTTTACATTGTGTATAAGCCAATGCTTGATATAGCTAAAGAATATAAAGACGGAGACAGAAATGAAAAAGATTCACCATGGATGTGCAAGCGCAGCAAGTTTCATTGCTGCCACTATTGTGTGTTGCGCATCAATCACACTCAGTGCATACGCACAAAGTACATTTCCGAATAAGCCAATTCGTTTAGTTGTTCCGTTTCCTGCTGGTGGTGCAACTGATAACATTGCGCGCCCCATTCAGAATGAATTACTTTCTACAGCGAAGTGGACTGTTGTCATCGATAACAAACCAGGTGCCGGTGGAAATATTGGCGCTGAAGCGGTAGCAAAATCTCCGCCTGATGGATACACCTGGCTCATGGCGTCAGTTGGCACGCACGGAATTAACCTTCCTTTGTATACCCAAGGTGGTGGCAAATTACCTTTTGATCCGATTAAAGATTTCACACCGATTACGCTTGCTGCTGAACTGCCAAACGTCATTGTGCTCAACCCAGAATTTGCAGCAAAGAACAATATCAATTCCGTCAATGACTTAATCCGCTACGCTAAGGCCAATCCAGGAAAAATCAATATGGCCTCTAGTGGCAATGGGACCTCAACCCATATGGCCGGAGAACTATTTAAGTCCATGACAAAGACATTCATGACCCACCTGCCTTATAAGGGCAGTCCGCCGGCCGTGACTGATCTCATGGCGGGCAATGTTGACCTGATGTTTGATAACTTACCTTCTTGCATTAACTACATTCGTGCTGGGCGCCTAAAAGCACTGGCAGTGACTAGCTTAAAACGCTCACCTGCATTCCCGGATTTGCCAACCGTTGCTGAAGCAGCGAATTTACCTGGTTATGAAGCAACCGCCTGGTTCGGAATTGTTGGTCCCGCTGGAATGCCGCAAGATCTTGTCAATAAAGAAAGTGCGGAACTCATCAAAGCCATCAATAGCCCATCAGTAAGAGAAAAATATATTGCAATGGGTGCAGAGCCGGTTGGCAATACGCCAGCGCAATTTACTGCCTACATTAAGAATGAAATTGCCAAGTGGACTAAAGTTGTAAAAGACTCTGGTGCAAAAGTCGATTAATGACTTAAGTAGCGATATTTCAATTAAGGGCATTAAAAAAGGGCGCTAAGCGCCCTTTTCTTTTTTCGTGCTTCGATAAATCACTTCCCTAGTTGTGAGAGCAGCTTTGATGGAGAGATCACCTCTTGATCTAACACCAGCTCAATGAGAGCACCACGATTGCTTGCTAGAGCTTTGGCAAAAGCTGGCGCAAACTCATCGGTCTTACTCACGCGATATGCTGGCATACCAAAGCTATCTGCAAACTTAATGAAATCAGGATTGGTTAAGCCCGTGCCCATGACGCGTTGATTGAACTCGCGCTCTTGATGCATGCGTATAGTCCCGAGCATGCTGTTATTGACTAAGAGAATGATTGGGAATGCTTCATAACGCGCTGCTGTTGCTAGCTCTTGGCAATTCATCATGAAATCACCATCACCACACACTGCAATCACCACTCTGCTGGGATCCACAATTTTTGCAGCGATGGCCGCTGGGAGGCCATACCCCATAGAGCCGTTTGCGGGCGCTAATTGACTTTTAAATCCGCCATAGGGGTAAAAGCGGTGTACCCAGGTTGCGAAGTTACCCGCACCATTAGTCAAAATGGCATTACGGGGAATGCTGGCAGGTAATGACGCCATGATGTGGGCGAGTTGCAGATCACCTTTGACGGTAATTGGCGCTGAAAAGGCCAGATACTCAACATGAGCGCCAGCCATCGCTTGTAGATCGTGTTGCTTACCCATTTGAACTTCACTCAAAGCAGCGCAGAAGTTCTCAGGACTGCAGTTGATCGCAAATTCTGGGCGATACACCCGACCAAGTTCATCCGGACTGGATAAAACATGAATGACCTTATTGCTTGGTGTTGGCACAGAGAGGATGCTGTAGCCAGCCGTGGTCATTTCTCCCAAGCGCTCACCAATGACTAGTAAAGCGTCTGACTCTTGAATGCGTTTGACGAGTGCGGGGTTGGCGCCAATCCCCAAGTCACCGGCATAACAAGCATCTTGGTTATCAATTAGGTCCTGAGACCGAAAGCTCGTAGCAACTGGAACGCCTTCGCGCTTCGCCCAAGCACTCAATACTTCACAAGCAGATGCATTCCAATTGCCGCCACCAGCCAGAATCATTGGCTTCTTGGCATTGGTAAAGAGCTCCATAGCATCATTGAAGATAGCGAGATCTAAGCCAGGCTGAACAATATGCGCTGCTGCTGTTGGTTTCTCGTGAGCATATTCGTAAAGAATGTCTTCAGGCAAAGCCAACACTACCGGACCCTTACGCCCAGACTGCGCAATATGAAAGGCATGGGAGACAAATTCATCAATCCGATCAACCCGATCAATACTGCCAACCCACTTTGTGCATTCTGAATAGAGGCGGCGGTAATCCATCTCTTGAAAGGCTTCACGCTCCACCATGTCAGTACCAACCTGACCAATCAATAGCACCAGAGGCGTAGAGTCTTGATACGCAGTATGTATTCCAACCATGGCATTGGATGCACCAGGCCCACGGGTCACCATCACCACACCAGGCTTGCCGGTGAGTTTGGCATAAGCCTCTGCCATGTAAGCTGCGCCGCCTTCTTGGCGACAAGTGATGAAGCGAAAGTCCTTGGAATGATCTACTAGGCCATCTAATAAGGGCAGGAAGCTTTCCCCAGGGACCCCAAAAGCCAAATCAACGCCCTGTCTTACCAAGGCGTTTGCCAGAATTTGGCCGCCGTGTGGCAATTTATTCTTTGTCTCCATCTTTTTCTCTTACACTTTCTATATGAATACGCTCAACACCAGCACTCTAGCTGCATTAGAGGAGATGCTACAAAACACTGCCAGATCGGCCCCGCCCGACTATATGCCGATTTACTTTGAAGGCGGGAGTAACAGCAATCAAATAATTGGTCATCTTAATCCTGAATTTATTCCTTACCTGCAAGAATCATTACTCAAGGATCCGATTCCCAATATTGCACTCGGGCACGAGGCTTTGCATATTGCATCCGTGCGACCGATTGAGGTTTCAGCCAACCTAAGCTCTCTGGCAGAAAGAATGCGCTCGGGAGGCTTTATCCCTGGATGGCGCAATGAAGAATTTTCTTGGCTTGATCAAAACGGTCACGAGTATTTCCGCTTGGAACGAGCTGCATTTAGAACCTTTGGCTTTAGAAGTATGGCTAGCCACATCAACGGTTACACCAAAGCAGGCAATGTTTGGCTTGGGCGCCGCAGTGAAAGCAAGGCAACCGATCCTGGACGGCTGGATAACTTGGCATCTGGTGGCATTGCTGCAGATGAAACCCCTTTGGTTAATGCCTGCAGAGAACTCTGGGAAGAGGCTGGTGTGCCTCCACACATTGCAGCCCAGATTACGCCTGTTGGCAGAATTCATATGCGTCGACCAATCCCAGGCCGAGGCTTTCATGATGAGCAACTATATGTTTATGACCTTGAGCTTGCCGATAACTTCATCCCCACCAATCATGACGGTGAAGTCAGTGGTTTCATCGAAATTTCCCTTGCCGAGGCTGCAGCCCGCATTTTGGCTGATGAATTCACCAGCGATGCCGCCTTTGTAACGGCGGATTTCATACTGCGGAACCATAAATAGCCTTAAATCAGCCCCTTGATGCGGATCATCCCTAGGGCGGCATTTTCGTGGTTAAATCTCAACTAAGGATGAAACAGGGGTGCCCTCCAGAGGATTTTTTGCTGGTGGCGCTGAGAAAGACCCTAAAACCCGATCCAGGTAATGCTGGCGTGGGGAGTTACATCAGACCGACACCCGGTTTCGTCCATCTAAAAACGCTAGGAGATGGACATGAGTACAGGCAAGCCTGAAAGCAAAAACGCTAAACACGAGATTCCAAGCTTAAAAAGCTTAGAACGTGACTTCGGTCAAAAATTTGCCTATCCGGCATCCACCAAAACATATTTAGAAGGTTCGCGTCCAGATATCAAAGCGCCCTTCCGCATGATTGAGCAATTGTCTACCCGCGTTGGCGAACAAATGGTGCCTAATCCGCCTGTCCCCGTTTACGACACATCCGGCCCTTATAGCGATCCAGAAATAGTCATTAACCTAGAAAAAGGTTTACCAAGACTGCGTGATAACTGGATTAAAGAGCGCAATGACACCGATCAACTTGCCGGGCCTAGCTCTGAGTACGGTGTTGCACGCTCTCAAGATCAAGCCACGCAAACTTTACGCTTTGCTCACATTAGCGCACCACGCGTTGCTAAAGTTGGCAGCAATGTCAGTCAGATGTACTACGCCCGCAAAGGCATCATCACACCAGAAATGGAATACGTAGCACTACGTGAATCCATGGGTATCGATCAGTTACGCAAGAATCCAGAATACAAACAACTCCTCAAGCAACATCCCGGCAAGAGCTACGGCGCCAACTTACCTGAGACAGTTACCGGTGAATTTGTCCGCTCTGAAATTGCTGCTGGTCGCGCCATCATTCCTGCGAACATTAATCACCCTGAATTAGAGCCAATGATTATTGGTCGCAATTTCCGCGTGAAAATTAACGGCAACCTTGGTAACTCTGCTGTAACTTCTTCCATTAATGAAGAAGTTGAAAAAATGGTTTGGTCAATTCGTTGGGGTGCTGACACCATCATGGATCTCTCCACTGGTAAGCATATTCATGAAACCCGTGAATGGATTATTCGTAATTCACCAGTACCTATTGGCACCGTTCCCATCTATCAAGCACTGGATAAAACCGGTGGTGTTGCTGAAGATCTCACCTGGGAAATGTTCCGCGATACCCTGGTAGAGCAAGCAGAGCAAGGCGTGGATTACTTCACAATTCATGCCGGTGTATTGCTACGCTATGTGCCCTTAACGGCTGATCGTATTACTGGCATCGTTTCACGTGGTGGATCGATTATGGCCAAGTGGTGTTTAGCTCACCATAAGGAAAACTTCCTCTACACAAGATTTGATGAAATCTGCGAGATCATGAAAGCCTATGACGTGTCATTTAGCTTGGGTGATGGTTTGCGTCCAGGTTGCATTGCGGACTCCAATGATGCTGCGCAATTTGGTGAACTCCATACACTGGGCGAACTCACTGCCAAAGCATGGGAGCATGATGTTCAGGTGATGATTGAAGGTCCTGGTCACGTGCCAATGCAACGCATTGAAGAAAACATGACTGAAGAGCTTAAGCACTGCTTAGAAGCCCCCTTCTATACCCTTGGACCATTGATTACCGATATTGCTCCAGGCTATGATCACATTACGAGCGGTATTGGTGCTGCACAAATTGGCTGGTATGGCACTGCCATGCTTTGCTATGTCACACCAAAAGAGCATTTAGGCTTGCCAGATAAAGAAGATGTGCGTGAAGGCATCATTACTTACAAGATTGCCGCTCATGGTGCCGATCTTGCAAAGGGATTACCGGGCGCTCAAGTTCGTGACAATGCTTTATCTAAAGCCCGCTTTGAATTCCGCTGGGAAGATCAATTCAATCTAGGTCTGGACCCAGAACGTGCACGTGAATATCACGATGCAACCCTGCCGGCTGAAGGCGCGAAGATTGCTCACTTCTGCTCGATGTGCGGTCCTAAGTTCTGCTCTATGAAAATCACGCAAGAAGTACGTGAATATGCAGCTACTTTAGATGCTGATGGCAATCCAAAGGTAGCGAAGGTCATTCCGATTACAGAAGTTACGGATGCGGTCCAGGAAGCTGCGAAGGGCATGGAAGAAATGTCAGCAGAGTTCCGTAAACGCGGTAGCGAGATCTATCAGTAAGCAATATCGATGAGTCAGTTCGCTAATAGCAAATATGCAATAGTAGGCGCCGGTCTGATGGGTCGGATGCTTGCTGTTGCGCTTGCTCAGCGCGGAGCTCAGGTGAATCTCTTTGAGAAAGGCAGCGCAAGCGCTGATCTCTCGGCAGCTCGAATCGCCGCAGCGATGCTTGCCCCGCTGGCTGAATCTGCCATCACGGAAGATAACGTGGTTCGTATGGGAGTCCATAGCCTACCTCGCTGGAAAGAAGTCATTGAAGACTTATCAACGCCGGTATTTTTTCAGCAAAAAGGCACGCTCATTTTGTGGCACCGCCAAGATGCAAGTGAGGCGGATCGCTTTACGTCCCACCTTGAAAGAAATAGCCGCAATAACCAGCAGCTAGTTGCACCACAAAAACTCGATAGCCAATCCCTACGAGATATTGAACCTAGTGTTGCGGATCGCTTTACACAGGGCTTGTATTTACCTGATGAAGGGCAGCTTGATAACCGACAGTTGCTAGATGCCTTACTCATCGAACTGGAGTTGTTGAAGGTCAAATGCCACTGGAATACCTCTGCCGAACCAGAGCAATTGCGCGCAGATAGTGGCTACGACTGGGTAATTGACTGTCGCGGACTTGGTGCTAAAGCTGCGTGGCAAGCTGATGATGCGAGTCACAACCCCTTACGTGGCGTGCGTGGCGAAGTAGTACGGCTTTATGCACCCGAGGTCAATTTACAACGTCCTACTCGTTTGATTCATCCGCGTTACCCGATTTACATCGCCCCCAAAGAAAATCATATTTACGTTGTGGGTGCCACTGAAATTGAATCTGAAGATCTCTCAGAGGTCAGCGTGCGTTCCGCCATGGAGCTTTTGAGTTCGGTCTATACCGTGCATAGTGGTTTTGCAGAAGCCCGTATTTTAGAAATGGCAACGCAATGCCGCCCGACCCTAAAAGACAATCTTCCAGAAATTAAATTTAGCAAAGAAAAAGGTCAAACTGGATTGATGTTGATTAATGGTTTATATCGCCATGGCTTTATGATTTCACCGGCAGTCATGGACTGCGCATTAGAACTTCTCGACGAGGGCAATAGCAAGACAGCCACGGATCTGGGCTTACGCGTCAATAAAGTACTCGGCACTCAAGAGCTCAGTCTATGCGCGTAATCGTCAATCAAACAGAGCATCAACTTCCCCTGGGAAGCAAGGTCAGTGATGTGCTTGGACTGATTGAAGCCAAACCACCCTATGCGGTTGCTGTAAATCTGAGCTTCGTTCCAAAAACAAAACATGCCGAGCATATTCTGCAAGAGAACGATCGTATTGAAATCATTTCACCTGTGACTGGCGGCTAAAAGATCAAGATGACTGCACCATTACCCAAGCACTTCACAAATACAGACCCCTTAGTGCTGTATGGGGAAAGTTTTGCTAGTCGCTTATTGCTAGGCACTTCACGTTACCCTTCCCCACACATTCTGGAGAATGCCGTTACAGCATCCAATCCCGCCATGATTACGGTCAGCTTGCGTCGTCAAGGCAGCGCAACTGCAGAAGCGCATAGTGGTTTTTGGGACCTGCTCAAGAAAATGGCGGTGCCCGTACTACCCAATACTGCTGGATGCCACAGCCCCCAAGAAGTCATCACCACCGCCCAAATGGCTCGTGAAGTTTTTGAGACCGATTGGATTAAGTTAGAGCTCATTGGTGACGACTACACCTTGCAGCCTGACACGCTGAGACTGGTGCAAACAGCTGAGACTTTGATTAAAGATGGTTTCAAGGTCCTACCTTACTGCACTGAAGATCTGATTTTGTGTCAACGTTTAGTGGATGTTGGCTGCCAGGCTGTGATGCCATGGGCCGCCCCCATTGGTACTGGCCAAGGGCCACTGAATCCCTATGCCATGAAGTTATTACGCGAGAGACTACAGGTTCCCTTGCTGGTAGATGCAGGGCTTGGTTTGCCATCTCATGCCTGCACGGTGATGGAATGGGGATTTGATGGTGTATTACTCAATACCGCTGTTGCTCTAGCGGAAGATCCTGTAGTGATGGCTAAAGCATTTGCTATGGCAGTCGATGCTGGTCGCTCGGCATTTTTGTCAGGCGCTATGCAGGCACAAGACTCCGCCCAAGCTAGCACTCCATTGGTTGGTACACCCTTTTGGCATCAAAGCTAACTAAGGCAGTTAATATCAAGATATGAGTCTTGTTCGCGACCTGGCAGATCAAATTGTTGCAGCACATCGTGCAGCAGACTTAGCCATTGCGATTCCAGTCTATACCTTTGCTTCGCCACCTCCAAAAATTGATAACGAGCATGCAAGCGACCATTATGAATTGGCTGGCGCCTTAGCAGCAATTGAAATGGGCTTTATTGAGTCTGATGCCAACGTACTTGGCAAAGCATGGTCACGCATGGTGTATCAAGATGGTGGCTTCGATCCTTTTAAATGGCCCAGAAGACCCGAGCATTTTGATTTAATCCCTTGGACGCGCAATATGAATCCCAAGGCCTTTGCCGAATGTCCAAAACGTTTAGGACTGTACGGCGTGATGCCAGACTCTGATTGGATTAAGCGTATGGTTGACGCTGAGCTACCAACCGCGCAGCTGCGCTTTAAGTCGGACGAAAAATCAAAGATTAGAAAACAGATTGCGCAATCTGTTGCAGCAGTTGAGGGTAGTAAGACTTTGTTATTTATCAATGACTATTGGCAAGAGGCCATAGATGCCGGGGCTTATGGCGTCCATCTCGGTCAAGAAGATATGGAGACTGCTGATTTAGAAGCGATCCGCTCTTCAGGCCTACGACTCGGCCTGAGCACCCATGGATATGCCGAGATGGTTTACGCAGATCGTTTTTGCCCCAGTTATATTGCGATGGGCGCAGTCTTTCCAACACCGATCAAGCAGATGCCCACAGCTCCACAAGGTCTAGGCCGGATCTATCAATACGCCAAACTGATGAGTCACTATCCACTCGTTGCCATTGGTGGCATAGATGAAACCAGTATTCATGCGGTGGCGCAAAGTGGTGTGGGCTCAGTAGCAGTGATTCGAGCTATTACCAGCGCCAAAGATCCAAAAGCTGCAGTCAAAAAACTTCAAGAATTAATGAAAACCTAAGGGGCAGTAAAACTACCCCTCTTCTTTAGGAAGCGCTGTTGGATAGAATTCGAACATGTGCCACAGCGGCCCCGGGCCTTCACCAATACTCAAGAATCGCCCAGCCTCTAAACCTGCTTCAACATAAGAAATTGCTTTACCAACCGAGTGACTGAGGTCATGACCATCCGCTAAATAGGTGGCAATGGCTGAAGCCAATGAACAACCAGTACCATGCGTGTTCTCTGTGGGAACTCGATAGTGCTTGAATTCTTTTGACTGAATCACCTCAAGACCGTCCTCCACAGTTCTCCACATTAAGAAGTCAATCAACTGCGTGTGCTTTGCATCTAGGTGACCACCTTTAATTAACACTGCCTGTGGACCCATATCGAGTAATTCTTGCGCAGCCAGTTTGAAATCCTCAGGACCAGAAACTTCACGACCCAATAATAAGGATGCCTCATCTAGATTTGGCGTAATTAATGTCGCCATCGGAAATAATTCTTTAATCATGGCTTGAGCTGTATCGTCACCACCTAAGCTAGCCCCAGATGTTGCCCTCAATACTGGGTCTAAGACAATATTTTTTACCCCGTGACGACGCAAACTCTTTGCAACAGTTAAAACGATTTCTGGGCTCGCTAACATACCAATTTTGACAATGTCGGCCCCTATATCCAGAAGCACGGCATCGATCTGAGCCTCAACCACATCAAGGTCTACATCTTGGATGCGAGTGACCCCTAAAGTGTTCTGAGCCGTGATGGCCGTGATGACGGACATCCCATATCCACCAAGAGCAGCAATGACTTTAAGATCGGCCTGCAGCCCCGCCCCACCACCGCTATCGGACCCAGCAATGGTCAGTACTTTGGGGATCTTGATGGAAGTCGGAAGAGTTGCTTTCATCTTGCTATAATATCGGCTTATTCCTCGATAGCTCAGTTGGTAGAGCGCCGGACTGTTAATCCGTAGGTCCCTGGTTCGAGCCCAGGTCGAGGAGCCAAATAAGTAAAGCCTCTAGAGAAATCTAGAGGCTTTTTCTATTGTCGCCTTATGGTTTGTGAAATTAACAATCGGGCACGATCTCATAGTACTTAAAGACTAATGGGCTTGGTATAAATGGCTCCACTAGACCAGCCAAGCCTGTATCAATACGCCATTTGAGATAAGCCTCTTGATGTTCTTTAGAGTCCCAAAGCTGAATTAATAAGAGGCTAGCCCGATCCTCCCTCAAGAAAACTTCGATGCTTTGACACCCTGCATAATTACGAGTGTCAACAAGCGCCTTTTTCAATAAGGCAAGCATTTCATCGGACTGATTGGGGAAAAGAGGAATGTTAAGGGTAATCATCACTGTCATCTTCAGATCCTTATTCTCTTGTCTATCTCAACATAATCATTTTTTAAATAATTTTCTTATTTCTTAAATTAGATAATCGATTGCTCAAACTTTTTATAGTGAGAAGATTGCATTTATCACCCTCAGACCAATTACTACCTTTCCACTCGATACCCTCGTCGGTAATGTTAGCAAAAGGCTCTTTGCCCTCTTTTGCATAGCCTTCAAGAATCGCCATTAATACAGATCGGTCATCAGATCCGCTTGCATCTTTGAGCGCATCCAAAATAGGTTTCGTGATCGTATCTTTGTAGGTGACTTTTGCATCCGGATGGTTAGGACTCGCTGGCGCTTCAAAAATATACTCATGAGGCCATTCAAATACATTTCGAGCGGCATCTTTTACAGCCTCCGGGCTTACTGTGTAGACCTGAGTATTTTTTGGGTCGCTAGGAAGGTCTAATCCTAAGATCCAAGCTTCAAATTCTGCAGTGCGGCTATAGCGTTTTTCTTCGCTGTCTCGCCTTGGCTCTTCTTGCGATAACAATAAGGTAACCCAAGCCCAAGCGATGTCTTTAGGCGTAGAAAACTCTTGGGACAGTATATGGCTGGCCCGCTTTAGGATCGATTTTGATGATAACTTTTTCATAACAGGCTTTCTTGGGTATTGACTTCATGTGCTCTCTATTGGTGGTGCCGAACAATGGAGGGATTTTTTAAGGACTTGAAAATTTAGGTCTATCGGAGCTAACGTATACCCTGAGGATACCTGCATTCGCTGGGCTCATTTATATATGCTGAACTATGTTAGATTAAAAATACTGATAAAGAGTGGATTTAGATAATGAATCATGAGGATATATGGCTTACAAGCTCAAAAGGTAAGATATTTGCCAGAGTTTGGAGCAATCCATTGAACAGCCAAAGCCCGATTGTGCTCTTTCATGACTCTTTGGGCTCAGTAGACTTATGGCGCAATTTTCCTGAGTTATTAAGTGAAGCAACTCAAAGAACCGTAATTACTTATGACAGACCAGGATTTGGTAAATCTTGCGAAGTTCATCAATCTCAATCTACTCAATTTATAGCAGATGAAGCAGTCAACGCTTTTGCTGATGTGCGCAGGCAACTTGGTCTTCAGAGATTTGTTGCGCTTGGACATAGCGTCGGCGGTGGCATGGCTATACATTGTGCCGCTCATTACCAAAGTAATTGTGAGGCAGTTATTACTCTAGCAGCACAATCTTTTGTGGAAGATAGAACCCTTGAAGGCATTAGAGTTGCCCAACAATTATTCAAGGACCCCAGGCAAGTTGAACGACTAAAAAAATATCACGGGAATAAAACGCAGTGGGTTTTAGATGCCTGGATAAATACTTGGCTTGCTGATGCATTTTCTGATTGGTCACTTAAGACAATACTCCCTCAAGTAAAAACAAAGTTATTGGCTATTCACGGAATCAATGATGAATATGGCACTACAGAACATCCACAGCAAATTGTGGATTTTACTGGAGGCCCATCACGTATGATATTGATGGAAAACACAGCACACTTTCCCCATCGAGAACACCCACAACAAGTGATAGATGCTGTAAAGGAATTTTTAGTTAAAGCCTAAAGGTATCAACTAAAAATAAAAGCTTCCAACCTACCCCAGCGCCTTAGTTAACTCTGGGACCGCAGTAAATAAGTCAGCCACTAAACCATAGTCAGCAACACTAAAGATTGGTGCTTCTGGGTCTTTGTTAATGGCTACGATGACCTTAGAGTCTTTCATGCCTGCTAAGTGTTGGA